>WBZN01000504.1_pt1 | contig 30000 bp, 30 predicted proteins | sample 5204281 | NCBI WGS metagenome assembly WBZN01 (sample SAMN12344347, study PRJNA552823) | activated sludge metagenome | biome: Activated sludge suspended growth; feature: Nitrification reactor; material: Wastewater; isolation source: activated sludge from nitrification reactor of wastewater... | reverse complement strand
GCCCGGACACAGCGGTAGTCCACCGAGAGGCCGGATATATACACGCAACCCTGTTTTTCCCTGGTGCATCGCGTGACACGCCGTTGTTGCAGCGAAGGCTGGGTCCATATATAAATTTGTGCTAAAACTTTCCTGAATCCATCAATACCCCTCGAATCTATCGATTCCCTAGAAAGCGCCCATGTCTTTGTTTCCACAATTAAAACGGGGAAACCAATTGAAACACCGAGCATTTTAAAAACTGTCCTGTCCTGATTCGTAAACCGCAGGTCGGTGGTTCGATTCCACTCGCCGGCTCCATAAAATCAGCAAGATAAGCGATTCGACTGGCACTGCTAATAAGCCGAGTGTTCAGCAAGTGGTCAGTGCTCGATAATCCCGCAGTTGCTTCAGGATTATAATAGTAAGTTATGACCGTTATCGCCTTTGCGGTGGCAATTGCTGGAACAGGACTCATCGCTAAGGTGTTCCCCAAGGCGATGACCCGGATCTTCGAGCGCTATCCTCAACATTTCAGACCTCGCAGTCACAGACAGAGCTGACCCACTCGTTTCGCCCACTATTTCCCTTAATGTTGCCGAAAACAGGAGTTGGCCACGAGTTGATTGCGTATCAATCTTGACAGGACACCTGGAACCTCCTAGCCTTAGGCTGACTAACCGGTTAGTCAGTGAGGAACTCATCATGGATGATCGTATCGTTGTCGATCCAAACATCTGCAGCGGAAAGCCTACGGTTCGGGGCACCCGCATTATGGTGAAAAACATTCTCGGCATGGTGGCCGGTGGCTATACCATGGCTGGGATCATTGAGGCGTACCCCGAATTGACCAACAACGATGTCACTGCCGCGCTTGAGTATGCCAGCCAGGTGATTGACGAAGAGAAAGTCATTCCGCGTGCCTGACCGCCTGACCATCCTTCTCGACCAAAATGTTCCCCAAGCCGTCGTTTCTTGGCTGAAGCTGTTGAAGCCGACTTGGGCCGTCTTCCACACCGGCGATGTAGGATTGTCCGGGAAGGCTGATGAAGAGGTCTTCGCCTGGGCGCAACAACAGAGCGCTGTCGTTGTGACCTTCGATGAAGACTTCGCCGATGGCCGTTCCTTTCCGGCACAGCGACACCATGGCATTGTGCGCCTTCGGGTGTGGCCGACAACGATCGAAGAAACCGAACAGGCCTTGGGTCGATTGCTCACTGAGGTCACCGAAGCTGAACTCACCACGTCGCTCATCATCGTAGACCGCTCTCGAATCCGCGTGCGGACCAGACCCCAATAGGTTGCACGCCCCGCAACAAGCGAGGCGTGCAGTGTAACCAAAAGTGTAACCATCGAGACCGTTTTCGACGGTTTTAGGCACCACAACACAGGACGAAGCACGGCTCACCTAACCCAATGGTGGATCAGGCTCTTCTGTGTGTTTTTGTGGTGTGGAATGAGGTGGGGAAATTACTTTAGCAACGGTGTCCAGACGATCGACTGCCGCTTTATTCCCCATCGGAAGCCATTTCCCTTAGGTATCCACGGTGAGCTGAATGCTCGCATGCCCGAGTTGAGGTTGTACGTAGACGATCGATTCTCCTTGCTGGAGCAAGTGCGAAGCCTACCTGTGCGGGAGACAATGCGGGGTGACCTTCGGTGGCATTGCACGGTCTTGATCATCCTGGCTCCCCCCATGCTAGCCCATGATTCGAGGAACATCGTGGTCGCTGGTGAGAGGACGTCTATATCGGTGCTGAAACCTGATGAGGCCTGGACCATACATCCAGTGCACCACCTTACAAGGAGTCGGTAAGCGTACCTCAATTTTTTGCCTCGCCTTTTGGACAAACGCGACAACATCTTCTGCCTCCCGTAAGAGCCGACAACCAGTACTTCGAACAATCGCTGCTTCATCGCCGATCTCCCTCCAGTGCGAGATTGGCCTCAAGCAGACTGCTGACAACCATTTCGCGGTTATGAAGCCTGAGACGACATTCAGAAGGGTTCGCAGGATGATCGAAAGGCTGTTCATCCCAGCTGTGAACGAGGAGGGAAATTATGCTCCGGGCCGTACGGCGAGCCTCTGAGCAACGCGTGAACAGAGCGGGAGGGATATGCGATATCCTGCTAGGGTGGCATACAGCTCAATCTGGGCTTGGTGTCAACGCTGCCTCTGTTTATTGTCAAAATTGCCTCCATTTTCTGTCCCAAACTACCTAGCCCATCCGTGGTCTGTCGCACCTCCCTGAAACGGGAATAGTTTCTTCGTTATCAATGGTCAACGAAATGCTGGTATTTCTGTGACGACTTTAAAGCAATAAGTTCGGCGAACCCACTAATCAACAAGCTAGCGATCCGCGCGCAACGGACAAAAATGTGCCGTGCCCGTTAGGCTTTAAATTGTGTCATCCCTAGTCACTTTTCCTGAGGAATTCAAATGGCCTGTGGTATAAGTGCAGGCCTATCAGGGCCCTGTTTCGACAGTGAAGCTAGGCGAACATTGTAAAGCTCCTTAACGCGGACTATTTCTCAAACGCGGTGCGCAGTCATTCCGATGAGTCAATTGTTGGACAGAATGCTTGTTCGTTGTTTGGTGTGGTGGGGCAGCCTGAAATGGCTCGCCCGGCTGATCGGCTGGGTGTCGACTATTTTGGTCGTACGCCTGCTCTCCCCGGAAGATTATGGTCTATTGGCCATGGCCGGAGTTTATTTCGTCTTTGCAAAGCTGCTCTTTGAGTTTGGCCTAGGCGCGAGTGTGGTCACAAAAGCCCTTGATGCCGTGCAGCTGGCTCAAGTCAATAGTCTGAGTGTTTTCCTGGGTGTGCTCGGCTTGCTGTTATCCATTGTCGTTGCCGAACCATTGGCCGATTTCTATGGGACGCCTGCTTTGTTCTGGGTTGTGGTTGTCATGGCGCTCTCTTTCGTACTATCCGGGCTGCGGACGGTGCCAACCGCAATCTTGGAACGAGAGTTACGCTTCGAATACTTAGCTGTGATTGAAACCGTTCAAGTTCTTTTTCAGGCCTGCTGCAGCTTGTGGTTGGCGGCGAACGGTTTCCACTATTGGACGCTAATTATCAGTGGTCTTGCGGGCGAATGTATCACGACTATGGCAGTGTTGCTGAAGCGGCGGCACAACTTCTTGTTTCCTACCGTCCAATCGATTAATGCATTTGTGTTTGGCTCTCATGTCGTTCTCTCTCGGCTATTTTGGAGCGCCCAGATGCAATCGCAGTTTCTTGTGGCGGGTCGCGTGTTGGGTAGCGTCTCGTTGGGTGTGTATTCCGTAGCCTGGTCATTGTCGAGTCTGATGGTCGAGCACATTACAGCAACCATTGGCCGCGTGACGTTTCCTTTTTTTTCGACCATTCAACACGATCCTGGGCTCCTTCGTCGATATTATCTGGTCTTGGTCGAAGGACTTGCGTTGACATGTTTTGCAGCTGAGCTTGGCATGGCGTTGGTTGCAGATGAATTCGTTCCAGTCATACTTGGACCTCGTTGGCTTGAAGTGATTTCACCCATTCAAATTTTAGCCATGGCCGCGATCGTTCGTACCATCGATCCGTTGCTTCCTCAGCTTCTGTTCGTCAGCGGAGAAGTTCGGTTTCAGACAATCATGATGGGTATCGCCGCGCTCGTGTTACCGGCAGGGTTTTTTGTCGGAAGTCACTGGGGCCTTTCATCCATGGCTCTTACATGGCTCGTGATATTTCCTCTTGTGAGCATTCCTTTGTATGTCCGCGTGTTCCACCGGTTGCAGATTCCAGTGGCGCACTTTGCAAAAGCCTTGTGGCCGGCCACTAGTGCTTGTTGTCTGATGGTGGTAACAGTGTTCCTTGTGAAAGCGGGCCTGCCCGCTGAAATGCCAGTCTGGATTAAGCTGGCAGTAGAGGTCTTGGTCGGTGCCGTGACATATGGCCTCACACTGATCACACTGTTTAAGGAGCGGTTGTTGACATTGTGGAGGTTGGTAGTGCCCACAAAAACAGAGAATGCCTACTCATGGGTACCGCCGGCGACACTTGCGGTGGTCCCGGAATCATTGCGGAGAGAGTCAGCCTCTCAGCCAACCTCGCAAGGGTAAGCCGAGCATACGAATCTGAGCGATAGATATGCCGTATGACAACCGACAAATAAGGGCCGCAATAAACGAACCGGCAACGTCGGCTCAGCGGGTGTGGTTTGTTGTAGCGTGGCAGAGGCAACATCAAGTGCTGATTGGGCGTCGGGACTCACAATGAGCGATCGTCGAGAAGGGGTGGTCGTTATCGGGGCTGGCCCCGCAGGGTTAACAGCAGCCTATCAACTTGCCAAGTTGGGAAGGACGGCGTTTGTTATTGAGAGGGATCAACTCGTAGGGGGGATTTCTCGAACGGTGAATTATAAGGGATACCACTTCGACATCGGAGGGCATCGGTTTTTTACAAAGGTTGCTGCGGTCGAGCAGCTCTGGAAAGAGGTCTTGTCGGGTGAGGAGTTTGTGCGTCGGCGACGATTGTCGAGGATTTATTACAATCAAAAGTTCTTTCATTATCCGCTGAAGCCGTTGAATGCGTTGCGTGGTCTCGGCTTGGTGAATAGTGGTCTCATCCTCGCGAGTTACCTATGGGCAAAACTATTCCCAACGCTGCCAGAGAACAACTTTGAGTGTTGGGTATCCAATCGATTTGGATGGCGCCTCTACCAGACATTTTTTAAAACCTACACAGAGAAAGTCTGGGGTATGCCAGCTCACACGATTGCTGCCGAATGGGCTGCGCAACGAATAAAAGGGCTCTCACTGTTGGTGGCGTTGAAAAATGCGCTTCTCAAGTCTGGATCGAGTGGCGACGGAGTCGTCAAGACGCTCATCGATTCGTTTGATTATCCACAACGGGGCCCGGGAATGATGTGGGAACGGATCGCGGAGTTGGTGAGGAAGCAGGGAAGTGATGTGTTGATGGGGACGGCGGTTGACGCCATTTGTTGTCGTGGCAATCGAGTGGAGACTGTGCGAATCAATCGAGACGGCTATAGCGAAAGCGTTGGAGCGGATCAGTTCATTAGCACGATGCCGCTCAGAGAGCTCATTCAAAAGCTTGATCCCCCTGCGCCTCCGGAGGTCGAGGCGGCAGCCAATTCCCTCAATTATCGAGATTTTCTTACTGTGGCGCTGATACTCAACAAGGCGGATGTGTTTCCTGACAATTGGATCTACATCCATGACCCGAAGGTTTCGGTTGGACGGATCCAGAACTTCAAGAACTGGAGTCCGCATATGGTCCCTGATCAGACGAAAACCTGCTTGGGGCTGGAGTATTTTTGTTTTGAGGGAGACGGGCTCTGGACAATGACGGATGCAGATTTGATCGAGTTGGGGGCGCGCGAACTCGAAGCAATTGGGTTGGCGAAGAGGAGTGAGGTTGAAGATGGAACCGTCGTGCGAATGCCCAAAGCGTACCCGGTCTACGACAATACGTATCGAGATGCATTGAACGTGATTAGGGCATTCCTCGGCCGATTGGAGAATATTCAAGTGGTCGGGCGGAATGGCATGCATCGTTACAATAACCAGGATCACTCGATGTTGACTGCCATGTTGGCGGTCGAGAATATGTTCGGCGCGCGTCACGATCTTTGGGAAGTCAATGCGGATCAGGAATACCATGAAGAAACGACCAGCCGAGAGATCCGCGCCAAATCACAGTTGGGGACGTTGGCGCTTACGCAACCGCAAGTTCCGGCATCCGTGCCTATAACAGCACATGCAGGACTGGTGACGGCCTTTGCCCGGATGGATAAATTAGCGTTTGCCGTTGCGCTGGGTGTCGTGGCAGGTCTTGTAACCTTCACGGCTACCCTCTTTCTGGTGTTCAAGGGGGGAGAGGCGGTTGGAAGAAACATGCAACTCCTTGACGAGTTTTTCCTCGGGTACACCGTATCAGTTACAGGCGCAATGGTTGGATTTGCCTACAGCTTTTTGTGGGCGTTTTTGTGGGGATGGACCTTTGCCTATCTTCGGAACTTCATTTTTGCTCTGATGATTTATCGTGCCAAACGGAAAGTCGAGCTGCTCTCGTTTCGAGAATTCGTGGACCACTTCTGATGTCTCATGCACCGTCTGATTCAGGAGGGATGATGGCCAGTCCCATTGACACCGAGGATGATAAGCTCTTCGGCGCTATTTTTCGAATGAACAGCAACGTGTTCGGATTGGTTGCGGGGGTACTTTTCGGGTTGGCCATTTTTATAGTCACCAACTGGTTGGTGATCAAAGGCGGCCATGTAAATGCGGAGGGAGAATACGTTGTGGGCCCGCATTTACAGTTGCTAAGTCAATTCTTCATCGGATATCGAGTGTCGTTTTTGGGAAGTCTTATTGGGTTTGCCTATGGGTTTGCCGTCGGCACCATTGCGGGGGCAGCGGTAGGGTGGATTTACAACAGGATCGTCGACTTCAGAAACTGACTGGTCGCGACTTCTCCTGAGGCGGAAGGGCACGACCCCCCCTGTCGTTGCATCTGATCTGGTTGGGGAGCGCAGTTCAAGGCGTTCATATCAGTGCCGGATGTGTGGCATGCAGCAGAAGGCCATCAAATCATCGTGGCGGCCGACGGGACATGTGGCACCCCATACTTTCGGTGTCCCGGTGGAGGGTGTCTCAGAAACAGATCTGAATTCTGTATCGGTGAAGGTTGCTAGGTTTCCCTCGTGCTCATACGCTGAAGATGATGGTGGGGAGAACCACAGGGTGAACATCGGTATCGACATCAGTACCTGGAACAATCGGCGCGGATTCGGCCGGTTTACCCGTGAAATTGTGCGGTCCATGGTCCAGGAAGGTAGGGGGCATGAATATCTGCTCTTTGGTGATCGTGCAACTCTGGTTGGAGCAGACAGCCTTGATCGTGGACACATCATCCGCGCGCCGACAGGGCAAGCGGTGCTCGAGGCCGCATCTGCGTCTGGGCATCGATCGCTGCGTGATATCTGGGCCATGACGCGCGAAGTTGCAAGGCATGATGTCGATGTCATGTTTTTTCCTGCCGTCTACTCATACTTTCCTGTGCTCAACAAGACGAAAATTATCCTGACCATCCATGACATGATTCCGGAGCTCTATCCAGAAAAGGTGTTTCCAAATGCCAGATTTCGAACGTTCTGGCGGCTGAAGCAGATGGTGGGCATCTGGCAAAGTTCCGTGGTGCTTACTGTGTCCCAACATTCAAAAGACCAAATCATGCAGCATTGTCGTCTTGCAGATGGCCAAGTGCATGTCATTTACGAAGCGGCCGGTTCTGCGTTCCATGTCATGAACGATCGCGCGGCTGTGCATGCAATCTTGCAGCGGTATGGGCTTACATCGGCGGAAAGATTTTTACTGTATGTCGGCGGTATGAGCCCTCATAAGAATCTGGCTGCGTTGATAAGAGCTTACATGGAGTTGTTAGACGACCCCGGGTTTGCCGATGTGAAGCTGGTGCTAGTTGGCGAATATCTGGCCGATGCGTTTTATTCAGACTACCCGGCTCTTAGGCAGTTGGTGCTACAAAGTCGGCTGGGAGATCGGGTGACGTTCACCGGGTATATCGACGATGTAGATTTGGCGGGTCTCTACAATGCCACCGCGTGCTTTGTGCTTCCATCGCTGGTTGAAGGGTTTGGCCTTCCGGCCGTCGAAGCTATGGCTTGCGGGGCGGCGGTTGTGGCGAGTCGCGCCGGATCTTTGCCTGAAATTCTCGATGGAGCAGGAAGATTGTTCGACCCCGCCGACCATCGGGAGCTTGCTGCCACACTCAAGGGCGTTCTGTCGGATCAGGCGTTGCGCCAAACCATGCGCACGCGCGGTCTGGTGCGGGCGAAGCGGTTCGGGTGGCAGCAAACCGCCGAACAGCTGAACTGTTTGTGTGAAAGCCTGGTGTCGTGACAACGGCTGGAGGGAACGTTGAAGTTCTGTATGATCACGACCTTCTTTCCGCCCTATAATTTTGGCGGGGATGGAATATTTATTTATCGGCTCGTCAATGAACTGGCCAAACGAGGTCATCAGGTCGATGTCGTTCATTGCGAAGATGCGTATCTTTTGTTGCAGCCGAAAGGGCCGCAGGGTGATTTCCCTTGTCACGAAAACGTGCGCATACACAAATTAAGGAGTCGGTTTGGATTCCTCTCCCCGCTGCTCACCCAGCAAACTGGATCTCCCGGGTTTAAGAGTCGAGCGCTGTCGGACATCCTTGACAATAGCCACTACGACGTCATCCATTTTCACAATATGTCCTTGATCGGCATTACGGCGCTCCGCTATGGAAGCGCCGTTAAATTGTACACCACCCACGAGCATTGGTTGGTCTGTCCCATGCATGTGTTGTGGAAGAACAATAAAGAATTGTGCGCCGAAAAAAGCTGTTTCTCTTGTACGTTGGCATGGAAGCGCCCCCCTCAGCTGTGGCGATACACAGGGTTGCTCCAACGCATGCTCAGGGAGGTCGATCATTTTATTTCGCCCAGTCGTTTCACCAAACAGAAACATATGGCGCAGGGGTTGGATATCCCTATCACTCATATCCCCTATTTTCTTCCCCGGCGACCATCAGCAGACTGTAGCCCGTGCGAAGCAGGCTCGGCTTCAACCGGGTCGCACGAGTTTCTGTTCGTGGGCCGGCTAGAAAAAATCAAGGGCGTGCAGGACCTGATACCGCTGTTTCGCCGCCGTCCTACGTACCGATTATCCATCGCGGGAGACGGGACCTACGCTGCGGAATTAAAGGAAATGGCGAAGGGAATCCAGAACATCAGGTTTTTGGGGCGATGCAGCCATGCACAGCTTTCCGCATTGTACCGGAAAGCGAATGCGGTCATTGTTCCCTCAATCTGCTACGAAGTATTCGGAATTATCATTATTGAAGCGTTCTCTTATAAGACTCCTGTGATCGTCAACAATCTCGGAGCCTTGCCTGAGGTGGTGCATGACAGTGGGGGGGGGATTGTCTATACAGGGGAAGGGGAGCTGGAGCGAGCAGTTGATACCCTGGCGCATAACCACGAACTGCGCGATCGGCTGGGCCAGCAGGGCTTCGAAGCTTATCTGAAGTATTGGACCGAGGAGTATCACTGTGAGTTGTACTTCGAGCTGATTGATCAGATTCGAAAGGCGAAGGGATTGAACCTCCCTGGAGTGGTGCGCTGACGGCATCCAGGGTAAGGAGGCATCGTGCTTGGTGATTGGACCGCAGCGATCCCGATCTTGACGTACCATTCCATCGATTCGAGTAAATCGGTGATCTCGACCGATGTGCAGCAGTTTTCCCGGCAAATGGAGTATTTGGCTGAAACGAAGACTCGAGTCCTCTCCCTGATCGAGGCCGTGTCGCTTCTAAAACAGCGGTCGAGTATTCCTTCGAATGCTGCGGTCTTGACGTTTGATGATGGGTTTCGAAACTTTTATACGTGCGCCTTTCCTATCTTACGGAAGCTGCAGTTTCCGGCAACTGTCTTTTTGGTGACCGGCTACGCAGGAAAAGATAATCACTGGCCGGGACAATCTCCCGGCATTCCCCGATTGGAGTTGCTTGATTGGCAGGAGGCTCGGGAAGCGTCCCTGGCAGGCATCGATTTTGGCGCCCATAGCGTCACTCATCCGAATTTTGCTCATCTATCGCACGAGGACCTTACCAGGGAAATTGTCGACCCGCAGCAGATCATCTGTGGTCGGATTGGGGTCACGCCGAAAATCTTTGCGTATCCATACGGCATGTATACTCCGGTGGCGGAAGAAATCGTTGGCCGGACTTATGAAGCTGCGTGCACGGTGGAGATGGGGTTTGCAGTTCCGGACAGCCATCCTCATCGGCTTCCACGTATTGACATGTATTACTTTTCACAAAATAACTTGTTTCAGTGGTTTGGGAGATCTGCATTCCGCCGCTATGTCGGGATGCGAGGACTTCTGCGAAAGCTGCGGGATCAGTAAACGATGGACTCGACAATCGTGCGTCATGTGCCCGTATTGATCGGCCTCGCGCTGATCTTGCTGGGCCTTACCGCTTCTCCGGGTGGAGTGATCGAATGGATGCGTGGTCCATCATTTCGAGATCTTCCGACTGAACTGATCCAGAAGTTATTGCAGGGGGCGTTGTGGTTGAAGGTCCTGCTAATTTTGTCCGGACTGGCCGTCATCGGACTGTTTAAGAGTGTGGCACACGATGCCGTTGGCACGATCGGCGAATTCAAGACAGAGCGGGTGTTGCGACCACAGATTGCTGTGCTGATCACCCTGCTCATCCTAGGCATTCTCTTGCGAGTATACGGATTGGAGAATGGACTGTGGTACGACGAAATTACGGCATATGTGAAGTATGTACGCATGCCCATCGGCACGTTATTGACGACCTATGATTCGGAGAATCAGCACTTTCTATACACGCTCTTTGCGCATGTGTGCATCGAATGGTTCGGCGACAGCGGCTGGGCTGTGAGAGTGCCTGCCGTGGTATTCGGTGTCGGAAGCCTTCTTGGCGTCTATCTTGTTGGACATCAACTTCTCAGTGAACGAGAGGCGCTCCTGGCGACCGCGTTGCTGGTCTTCTCCTACCATCATATTTGGTTTAGTCAGAATGCGCGCGGTTATACAGGGGTGATGGCCTGTACCATGATGGCTACATGGGCCTTCCTTCATGGTCTGCGGGAAAATAGTGTCGGTTGGTGGTGCGGGTACGCCGTTGCCGCGGCGGTCGGAGTTTTTGTGCATGTGACGATGGTGTTTGTGATCGCCGGCCACTTTCTCATTTACAGCGTGCGACTTATGTCGACGGGTCAGTGGAAGCTAGGTCACGCGTGGAGAGGGATGCTGTACGGCTTCGGGCTTGCAGGACTGCTTATCTTGCAACTGCACGCACTGGTGATGCCGCAGATATTGAGTCAAATTGGGCAAACGACGAAAGTTCAGGCGTGGAACAATCCATTCTGGACTGTGGTCGAGATGGTCAGAGGGATCCAGGTGGGAGTCAGGGGGGGCCTGCTGGTCGTGACGGCAACCTTCATCGTCTTCGGTCTCGGCGCTTGGAAAATGCTCAGGACATCCGGACTCATGCTGGCCCTTGTGCTTCTTCCGGCGATGTTGGGAATCGCAGTGGTATTGGGTATGGGACATCCGTTGTGGCCGCGGTTCTTCTTTTTTTTATCCGGTCTTGCGGCGTTGATGGTGGTTCATGGTCTCATGATCATGGCTGCGTCACTCGCTCAGATGTGTAAGTTGTCGCTCGCGAAGGGACTGGTGGTAGGAACCTCGCTGTCAACCATGGTGATCATAGGCTCAGCCATTTCTGTGCCTGCAGTGTACGCCCCCAAGCAGGATTATGCTGGCGCGCTTGGATATGTGGAGCGACACCGACGGGCAGAAGACGCTGTTGTGGCGGTGGGGTTAGCCCGATTCCCCTACCAACAGTTCTTCGAGACGAACTGGGCTACTGCAGAAACCGTTCAGGATTTGAATGCTATTCGAACATGGGCCGACCGAACCTGGGTGGTGATGACTATGCCGATGCATCTTGAGGCGTATGCTCCTGAGATCTGGCGCAGTCTACGGTCAGAGTTTCTTCTGCAAACCGTATTTCCCGGAACATTGGGGGATGGAGCGGTGTATGTGTATCGTGTCGACCGCAATGCCTCGCCGGCTGCGAAGGCCCAGGAGCCGTCACGCGGATGACCGCACGCTTCACAGGGGAAAGGCCTGGCTCTGAAATGGACCATCCGGACAAAAAAACTCCCGGCCTGGAACCCCGCTCGGAGGGAAAGGGCATTTCCGTGGTCGTCCCGGCGTTCAATGAAGAGGCCTCGGTGGGCGCTGAGGTCGAGGCAATTAGCCGAGTTCTAAGCCGTAGCGACACCTCGTTTGAGATTATTGTCGTTGATGATGCATCTACCGACCGGACTTCACGTATCGCTATGTTAGGAGGCGCCCGGGTATTCAGACATGCGGAGAATCGGGGGTACGGTGCTGCCATCAAGACGGGGATTCGTGGTGCACGATATGACACGATTGTCATCACCGATGCGGACGGAACGTATCCGGCCGACCAGATCCCGCAGCTGATCGAAAAATTGGAAACAGCTGACATGGTGGTGGGAGCAAGAATAGGAAAGGAAGTCCATATCCCATTGGTCCGCCGTCCGGCTAAATGGTTGCTGGGGCGGCTGGCTCAGCATATCGCCGGATGTCCCATCCCAGATTTAAACTCTGGACTGCGCGCGTTCCGACGGCAGGTCATGGAGCCATACTTCCCCATGCTCTCCAATCGGTTTTCGTTTACTACGACCTCGACGCTGGCCCTGTTGGGTGATGACTTTCAGGTGGTGTACCACACCATCAATTATTATCCACGCATTGGCGTGTCGAAAATTCGGCCTCACCATTTCATGGACTTCGTCATCTTGGTGTTGCGTATGGCGATGCTGTTTCAGCCACTGAAGGTATTTGTGCCGCTGGCTGCGGCATCGATCGCGGTTGGCGTAATGAAGTCTATCTTCGACATTCTGCTGGTTATGGAGAGAGTGGCAACATTTGGATGGGCCACGTTCTATCAGCCTGTCCTGTCAACTTCCGCGCTGTTGCTGTTCCTTGCAGGGTTGCAGTTTCTCGCTATCGGAATGGTAGCTGACGGTGTCATTCGCAGGTTGTCTTTTCAGTCGAAAGGCCTCGGTCAAGCTCATGCGACCAAAGTATGGGAACTGTCGCATGACAAAAGCGACGAAACGCAGATCGTGGGATCCGAACAGAAGCATCGCTAGGAGCGCACCGAGGGGCTTTTGGGAAGGATGTGAAGGATGGATCCATATCGGGTAATCCTGGCCGCAGGGCTTCTGGGGCATAAAGTGGTTTGGGAGGTGCTGCGTCCGCGTGCGGCCGAGCAGCGAGCGAGTGCGCTCGCGCGTTCTCTCACGGTGGTCTTCATCAAGGCTGTGAAGTTGTGTGTGTTAGGGTTTCTGGTTATCCAGACTTTATTTCTTGAGATTATGCCCATAACAAACGACCCGTCGAGCCTACGGGTCATCGGCATGGGTCTATTTGGAGCTGGTCTGGGGATAGCGGTACTGGGCCGTATTCAGTTAGGCGACAATTGGGTGGATCTTGAGGAGTATCAGGTCGTGCCCGGTCAGGCCTTGGTGACCAAGGGCCTCTATGAATACATTCGGCATCCGATTTATGCAGGGGATATTCTGCTTCTCGTAGGGCTCCAACTCGCATTAAATTCTTGGCTGGTTCTAGCCGCGATCATTCCGGCGATTGTGGCATTCCGGAATGTTCAGGCTGAGGAAAGAATTTTAATACGAGCGTTTCCGGAATATGCGGAGTACTGTCGACGGACGAGGCGGTTTGTTCCGTTCGTCTTCTAAGGTAGTTGCCCTGGCCATGGTAGCTGAATCTTCGGTGCATGCATGATAGAGGGTAGTAAAGATGCCCATGGGGGCGAGTGCCCGCGAGGTGCTCTTGCGTACTGGTCCACGCAAGAGATTGCGATACGGTTGTTTTTGACGTGCTGGATCATTTTCGCGCTTCACTTTTCAACGAATATCGTCCGGGAGATTTATCTCACGTTGACGATCGGTGACCATGCGTCGTTTCGAGTCGATGAATATGCCGGACTACATCCCGATCTTTTTGAAAAGCCGGGTTATGGGTGGCATATAGGAAGCAATCCAGGTGTGTCGATGGTAGCGGCTGTGCCCTATGCGATCGTTAGGCCGATCATCGATGCCATCGTGCAGCACGTACGAGTGAGGCGAGAGCAGAATCAGCAGAATCCGCCTGCATACGACTCGCCCTGGCCCATGGCCAGGAGATTTTACGAAGAATCGTGGAAGCGTGGGTACGACGTCAAATTCGCGTTGGGCAGTCTCGTAATGCAGGTGCTGTGCATGGCGCCGAGTTCGGCCCTGGGCGTGGTCGCTATGTTTCTCGTTCTTCGACGGCTGCTTGTTTCTCGAAGAGCCGCCCTATGGCTTGCGTTCTTGTACGCCTTCGGCACACCCGTCTTTTATCGGACCGGGTATCTGAATCACAATCTCATGTTAGGGCATATTGCCTTCGGAGGATTTCTCCTTCTCTGGAATCCGTTCGAATGGTCCCGAGATAGTCGCCCGGCTCGATACGGTTGGGCGGGCGTGGCTGGCGGAACGGCATTGTTGTTTGACTACAGCGGCGGCATTTTCCTCGTCGCGTTGTGTCTCTATGGATTGATAAAAGCCTGCGCAGAGGAGTCTTTCCAGGCTGGAATGCGCTTCTCCATTCGATATGTGCTTGGTGCATTCGGCCCCATTTTTCTGCTGTGGTGGTATCAGGGGATGAGTTTTGGGCATCCTTTTCTTCCAGGCCAACACTGGATGCCTTCAGTTGAATGGATTGAACGCGGCTATCAAGGAGTCGGTTGGCCACAATTCGAACTGCTTTCCCTGCTGCTATTCGATTACCGCTACGGATTATTCGTCACCAGTCCGCTTATGCTGTTGGCTTTTGTGGCAATACAGCGCGCCTTCCGCGTGAAGTCAATTCTTGGGTTACGGGAATTGGGGTTTATCTTCCTCACATTCTTCGCCTTGTGGTTATTCTTTGGAGGCGTGAACTATACCAGGCTCCAATTCAACACGGGGATTCGGTACTTAAGCCCCATCTTCCCTTTTCTCTTTATTCCGCTCGCGGTCACGCTCGCTCAATGGTCGGAACGATGGGTCTTGCTCATTGGCATTGTGTCTGTCGCGCAGAACTGGGCGTTAGCGATGTATCGAGATGTTGAGCGAGGATTGGGAGTCTTGGACCCTCTTTTTCACGTTTTTGCGGGAGGGTTCCAACTCCCGCTGTTGACGACGCTCTCCCGTTTTAACGCCCAATTTGGCGACGTGTTTGTGAATGGTCCGTCTCCACTTCCGTTGTTTGCTCTGACGGGTGCGCTGTTGTATGTCATATGGCGCGCACGTTCGGAACCCATGTAACTGTCCTGATGGATCGGATGGTGAGGGAGCGGTTCATGGTAGAGAGAGGGGATAAGTCCAAGGGGTCTGAGTTGGCCATCGGCGTGCTTGTGTCTGTCGTGGTGCCCGTCTACAACGAACAGGACGGCCTTCGAGAATTTTATGATCGGACGAAACGCGTGCTGCTTGGCATGGCCGGCTTCGAACATGAAATCATTTTTGTCGACGATGGAAGTCGTGACGTCTCAGTGGAAGTCATCGCCCAATTAGTTAGGGAAGACGAGTGCGTTCGTCTCCTCAAACTCTCCCGTAATTTTGGGCATCAAATCGCAATTACTGCAGGAATCGATGCTGCACGGGGAGACGCCGTGGTTGTTATCGATGCGGACCTCCAAGACCCGCCTGAAGTCATTGAACGTTTCATCGAAAAGTGGAGGGAAGGGTTTGACGTCGTATATGGCATGCGCGAAACGCGTGATGGCGAGACCGTATTGAAAGTGTGGACGGCGTCGATTTTTTATCGGATTTTGAAATCTCTGGTGAGTCTGGACATTCCCGTCGACGTCGGGGATTTCCGTCTCATGAGCAGGCGGGTAGTAGAGCATCTCAAGGCGATGCAGGAGCGAGACCGGTTTGTGAGGGGGTTGGTGAGTTGGATCGGATTCAGGCAGATCGGTCTCCTGTATCGCAGAGAAAAACGGTATGCGGGAGAAACTAAGTATCCCTATCGGAAAATGATTCGCTTCGCACTAGACGGAATCACGTCGTTTTCCAATATCCCGTTAAAAATGGCTACCATCATGGGGTATTTTACTTCACTGGTTGCCTTTGCCTACGCTTGTTCTGTGATCGTGCAGAAATTCATGGGATATACGGTGCAAGGCTGGGCCACAATTATGGTGGGGTTGTTGTTTCTCGGCGGGGTACAGTTGATCTGTTTAGGGATTCTTGGTGAGTATGTCGGGCGAATATTCAACGAAACGAAGGGACGGCCGCTGTATATCGTTGATTACGAATCCTCCACAGAGCGCCTACGGTACGAGGTACCTGGTCACTCCGTGGGCGGATCGAGTTCGAAGGATTGACGCAGCGACCACCCGCAACCGATTGAGTGCCAGTGGCGATATTTATCACCGGGGGCAATGGATTCATCGGAGCGCGGTTGCTCCGGCACCTGTTGCGTTGCACCTCTGAGCGAGTCTACTGTCTTATCCATTCTCGTGTTGAGGCCTTTGGTGCCCTCCGGTTTCCTGGCGTCCTCGACGTTATCGAAGGTGGATTGCATGATGTGGCAGCCTATGTCGACTGCCTCGCTCACTGCGATACGGTCGTTCATCTTGCTGCGGCTACTGGCAACGTCGGTCCTCGCCGGTATCACGAAGTCAATGTTCAGGGAACTGCCCTGTTACTGGACGCGTGCCGACGAAGCGGTGTCAAGAACATCGTGTTCCTCAGCACCATTGCCGTTACGTTTGCGGATCAAGCGAAGTATCACTACGCTCAGTCTAAGCAGGAAGCCGAACAGCTCGTGCAGGCCAGTGGCCTCAATTTTCTCATCGTGCGTCCGACGATTGTGGTGGGCGCGGGAGGAAAAGCCTGGGATGGTCTGCGAAAGCTAGCCTTGCCTCCTTGTGTCGTCGTTCTCGGGGATGGAAAGCATTTCGTTCAACCCATCTATGTGAGCGATCTTGCGGCGATTCTTAGCGGCGTCATCTTGGCCAAGCAATATCGCAATGAAACGCTAGAAGTGGGAGGCCCCGAGCGAGTATCGATTCTGGAGTTGCTCCGCCGCATTCATGTAGCGTACACGGGGAAAGAGCCTCTCGCTACCCTCACGGTTCCGTTGGGAATCCTCACGGCCATTCTGACCTTCGTTGAAACAGTGGCCGGACCAATATGGCCGCTTTCCCTTGGCCAATTGGCAACATTTAAGAATGATGGATGCGCCGATCCTGGCAGAATGCCTGCGTCCAACGGCGCAACAACGAGCATTGCTCGCATGATGGCATTGACGATGCAGGAAGAGCGAGAGGGCCAACATGGTCCCACAGCCTAGTCTGGACCGGGAGTGTCAATTGTTTAGCCAGTACCTGATCGCGCTGCGGCCGAGTGGTTATGTCTTGAGGAAATATCAAGAAGCGCATCAGCAGGGACATCCGTCCATCGGCCGACCGCTTCAATTGTTTGATGACATTCTTATGCGGCTGGCACTGAAACACGCATACATTTTGAGACTCGCTGATACGTATTCCTGCCTGTTCTATAAAGACGCGCTTCTTAGACGAAAGTTGGTTCTGCTTCTTGCCATACTGGAATGTTCTCCTGGGGCATTTGACCGACTTGATCGACCAGAGGTGCGGTCACGACCTGCCTTGTGCGGCCTGCTTATCCTGAAGGGGCTCGCGTTTGGGGCAATGGTCGTTCTCTCAGTTGCCATGCTGGCGCCGATACATGGCGCCTGTGAAAGCTTCCGTCATCGGTGGGATCGATGACACATATCACCATAGTCGGATCAGGTCCAAGTGCCGTGCATTTTGCGCTATCGGTTCTCAAAAAGGGGCATCAGGTCGTCATGGTCGATGTGGGAGAGTCGAGGCCCGATCCTGTCAGTCCGGAACAAAGCTTTAATCAGCTGAAAATGGGGTTGCGGGACCCTGCGGAATATTTCCTCGGTCGGTCATTCGAAGCAGTGACGTATCCGGGTACACCGGGAGAATACTATGGCTTTCCGCCGAATAAGCGGTATGTGTTTCTGCCGCCGCCCAATTACCATGTCGAAGCAGACGGATTTTCGCCGCTCGCGTCCTTTGCTCAAGGGGGACTTGCCGAAGCATGGACCGGGGGCGTGTACCCGTTCAATGAACATGAGTTTCGTGATTTCCCTATTGAATACTCTCAAATGCAGTCTTGTTACAGTGAAGTCGCGAAGCGTATCGGGATCTCCGGTCTGCAGGACGATTTGTCGGCATTCATGCCGATGCACGATCATATCTTGAGTCCACTCAATCTTGATGAACATTCTGAAGACCTGTTGCAAAAATATGAGCGCAAGAAGAGTTTCTTTCGTGGCCGGCTGAATTGTGTGATGGGCCGAGGACGTCTGGCCGCGATCAGTCAGCCCTGGCTACAGCGACAGGCCTGCAGCTACCGCGGGCGCTGCTTGTGGGGATGCCCGCAGGATAGTTTGTACACGCCCTCTTTGACTCTGGAGGAATGCAAGCGGTACGAATCATTTCGCTATGCCCCTGGCCGCTATGCCAGTCATTTTCGAATCGATCAGCACGGGAGAGCCTCGCACCTCCTGGTCGATCGGCTTGACTGTGCCGGGCGAGAAGAATGGGCGCTCGACAAACTCGTGTTGGGAGCAGGTACTCTTTCAACCTCACGAATCGTCCTAGAATCCGTACGACAGCGTGACGGAACAATTTTGACACTCACCGGCTTGATGGATAATCAACAAGTCCTCGTGCCGTTTGTCAATCTGGACTTCCTGGGTCGTGCCTACAGCGACGTGCGCTATCAGTATCATCAGATCGCGTTCGGCCTGATCAATGACGATCCGTGTGATTATGTCCATTGCCTGCTCACTACACTCAAGTCTGCATTGGTTCACCCGTTGATTCATCGCACACCTGCTGACATGCGGTTTGCGATTTTCCTTTTCAGGCACCTGCGCGCGGCGCTCGGATTGGTCAATGTGAATCTCAGTGACGACAGGAGGAGTACTAACTATGTCACCTTGCAGAACGGCGACATGAAAACAGACGCGACACTCACGATCCATTATGAGCCAGGGGGGGCGCACGTGAATAAGGTTCGGCAGGCTCTGCGTCGCGTGAAGTCAGTTCTGTGGCAGTTGAATTGTGTCGTTCCTCCCGGACAGGTTCATGTGAGGCCAATGGGCGCCGGTGTCCATTATGCAGGAACCCTCCCGATGTGCCGTGAACGGCGACCGATGGCGGTCTCGCCGAATGGCCAAAGTTACGATTTTAGGAATGTCTATATCGTGGACGGTTCGACGTTTCCTGCACTGCCTGCAAAGAATATCACGTTTACTTTGATGTCTAATGCCGTTCGCATTGCTCAGACAAATTTCTGACCGTGCTTTTGTCGGATCCGGTCAGATCACGATGGCCGTCATAAGGACTTCATAGAGCAAGAGAACACGCCGGGGGAACTTTGTATGAGAGCACTCCACATACAGCAACAGTCGCGGGGCGTTATAGGTGTCGAGGGAAGGGGTATCGTCTGTTCGCAGGGTAGCACGGTGGGTCTCTGATGACATCACCTACACGCCCGAGAGTGGTCATTTTGGGGGCTGGGCCAGCCGGTGTGGGGGCAGCCTATCGTCTCATGCGAGACAACCGCTTCGATGTCACGATCTTGGAACGGAATGAAGTCGTCGGGGGCAATGCCGGAAGTTTCGCATTGGGAGGGCTGAATGTCGATTATGGAAGCCATCGACTTCATCCCTCGTGTGATCCACAAGTCTTCAAAGATATTCGAACCCTGTTGGGGGACGATCTGCTCGAAAGGCCGAGACATGGCCGAATTCATCTCAAGGGGAGGTGGATTCATTTTCCGTTGAAACCGGCGGACCTGATGATGAGAGTCTCTCCCACGTTTGCGTTCGGCGTCGGGCTCGATCTGCTCAAAAAGATGAGAGGATTCAGGCTCGACACCGAAACGCGGGAATCCTTCGCGACGGTATTGGAAGCCGGTTTGGGAGGGACGATCTGTCGAGATTTCTACTTTCCCTATGCGAGAAAACTGTGGGGTGTCGAGCCGGATGCGCTGTCGGGCACACAGGCCAAGAGGCGTGTGCAAGCGAGTTCGCTGTCCAAAATGTTTCGCAAGATCCTGGGGATATGCCCGGGCGGACAACAGGGGAAACGAGGCGTCTTCTATTACCCTCACGGAGGGTTCGGCCAGATCACGGAGGCCTATTCGAAGGCCGCGGAAGCGGCCGGGGCGAAGATTCTGTTCCAGACGTCTGTCCGATCCCTGCAGGTGGACGGGAATAGGGTGCACACCGTCGTGGCCGAGCGTGACGGGAAGGAAATGCGTATCCAATGCGATCACGTATGGTCTACGATCCCTCTCACAGCGTTGGTGCGGTCACTCCATCCGGCGGCACCGCTCGATGTGTTGGAGAGCGCCGGGGGGCTGACGTTCAGGTCCATGGTTCTTGTGTACATCGTGCTCGAGCAGGACCGATTCACCGAATTTGACGCCCACTATTTTCCGGAAACATCGATCCCCGTCAGCCGGCTATCCGAACCAAAGAATTATAGCCTTCACGGTCGGTCCGGCATGACGGTTCTCTGTGCAGAGATGCCATGCTCTCTGGAGGATCCTGTATGGAACATGTCGTCGGATGAGTTGGGACAGGTGGTGTTGGATACCCTCTCGCGCCTGTCGCTTTCGGTCAAGGGACCGGTAAAGGAGGTTCTGGTTAAGAAGCTCAGCCATGCCTATCCCGTGTATCTCCAAGGATACGAGAGTCGGTTCAAGGCGATGGATGAATATCTCGAATCGATGTCGAATCTCTTGACCTTTGGACGACAAGGGCTTTTTGCGCACGACAATACCCATCATGCCCTTTTCATGGCCTATGCGGCAGTGGATTGCCTCCACCCTGAGGGCGCGTTCGCTTGGGATCGGTGGAAACAGTATCGAGCCGTCTTCGAGACGCATGTGGTCGAGGATTAGCCGAGAGACAGGATCGGGAACGAAGGGGGCTTGATGGAACTACGGTTTGGGCTCATCGGATGTGGCGGCATCGGTGCGTTGCGGGCGCAGGCGTTTGCACAGCTTCCGTCACATCGGCTCGTTGCGGTGAGCGATGCGATCGGGAGCCGCGCTGCGACCATGGGCGCAACGTACCGTTGTCAGGTGGAGGCCGAGTGGCGCGCACTGGTGCGCAGGCGGGATGTCGATGCGGTGATCGTGTCCACGCCGCCGTCGTTGCATGCCGAGATGACGATCGAAGCCCTGGAGAACGGCAAACATGTTCTCTGTGAAAAGCCCCTCGCGCGCACGTTGGAGGAATGCACCCGAATGAACCGGGCCGCCGAGCGAGGCGGACGTGTGTTGGCGACAGGGTTCAATTATCGATTCTATCCGTCCATGCTCAAAGCCAGGGAATTGTTGGACGTCGGCACGATCGGGGAACTGACCCATGTTCGCAGTTATGCAGGATATACCGCCAAGGATCACAATCATGAATGGCTGCATGACGCGGAAGTGATGGGGGGAGGTGCCCTGCGCGATAACGGCATTCATCTTCTCGACCTCACCAGGTACTTTATGGGAGAAGTGGCAGAGGTGAAGGGGTATGCGTCGAATACGGTATGGAAATTTCGCGGGTGTGAAGATAATGGCTTTGGCTTGCTCCGAAGTCCGACGGGAGTGATCGGTACCGTTCAGGCCAGTTGGACGGAATGGCGTGGGTATCAGTTTTTGGTGGAATTGTACGGAACGCGAGGATGCATTCGGGCCTGGTGCTTCCCGACGCTGCTCCAACTCATCCATTCGAATCAGGTCGGAGGGCCGGCCAAGAAGAAAACCTACTTTTTCCCCAAGGTGTTTTTCTTCGAGCATCTCCGGTCGTATCGTTGGGTCGTCGTCCAAAGTTTCGTGGAAGAAATGGCGGCTTTTGGCGTGGCCATCGGCGGAGGAGCCACGCATCTCGCAACTGGATACGATGGATTGGAGACGATCAGAATTGCAGAGGCCATCTGTCGTGATGGCCGTTGATCTCTGTCTCTTGCCCGAGAAGAGGAACGGTGCGCTCGGTCCGAACGGCGACGGTACCATCGCATACAGCGGACGGATTCGGGACGTTGGATCGTCCGTGAGGGATGAGGCGGGAGAATGATGATCAATTGGCGGAAGATGCATAGGGTCATGGCGGTATCGGTGGGGTTCCTCTTTCTATTGTGGATCGTGAGCGGAGTTATCATGGTGATGCCGCAGGTGAGCGTCGGTACGCTTGCTCCTGACCGCCCTATTTTTCAGCAGGAAGCTCTTCATGACTTGCGTATCTCTCCTGCAGATGCAATCAAGACGGTGAAGGGCCTGAGCCAGGGATCTGTTGCTGTCACGAATATACACTTGCGACCGCTTGCGGGGGCGATGGTGTACGAGATTTTCACCGGCAACGGAGGGTCTCACCTCATCGACGCCCGCACAGGAGCAGTGGTGACGGTGACGGAGCCGATGGCGGAGGCAATTGCTCATGCCATGATGATCGATGGAGTGAACGTCGAATCCTCGACGCTTGTGAGTGCGTACGGCACCGACTATATGTCCGGACCCCTTCCGGTGTATCGCATCCAAATGTCTGATCCATCGGCATCGGTCGTGTACGTCTCCGCGCGTAACGGGGACAGTCGATATACCAATCGTTGGATCAAGATTCGAGCGGGGCTCGAAGGACTTCATAGCTTTGATCCTATCGAGTGGATCACCGGTTCAAGTCTCCTCCGCAAAGGCCTCCTGCTCCTTGTCGGTCTGATCGGCGGAGTCGTTGCCCTCACCGGATACGCACTGGCGCTCCGCAGAGTTTGAACCGCGCGCGTCACGAGCGGGGGCCCCGATTTGCGCAGGATGGTTGCATCCTATCGTCTCAGCGTTCAGGTGGTGCGTTCGTTGTAGTTTCGAAACTACGACGATGGACTGAAGAGGAATACCCTGCAAGAGATCTGGCAATATCGATGAGCCGGTGGCTATGCCATGGGTGGGTGCTCTTGCCGGATCGCTGGGATTGTGACGGAAGGCGCAAACGTTCAATGACCAAAGGTGCATCAGGTTTGCCGGCAACGCGAATCGGGCCATGTGGGCTGACCCGGTGGATGGGGATAGTCTTGACCATTTCCCTGATCGGTTGTTCCCAACCCGGTGGGGAGGGGACAGCGCTGCCATCGGAAGGTCGCAATGTGCAGTCCATCGTATTCTCTACCTTGATGGGAGACAGCCATCTGACTGAGGTGAGAGACATTGCGGTTGACCGTCAGGGATCTATCTATGTCACTGGAGGAACTGAATCGGAGGATTTCCCCGTCACCCGAGGAGCGTTCGACGAAAGCTTTAACGGAGGGCTAGACGCGTTTGTCCTCAAGTTGACCGCGGCCGGAGAGATCATCTGGGCCACCTACCTTGGTGGTCCAAGCCATGACCGGGCCTATGCAATCGAAGTGGACGAGCAGGGTTATGTCTATGTCAGCGGACGAGCCGGCGACAAATTTCCTGTCACCGACAGAGTGTTTCAACCCCAATTTTTGGGTGGAATTCCTCAGGGGCCCTATCCATCCCAAAGTGGTTTCGTCGCCAAACTGTCACCTGAGGGAAACACGCTGGTCTGGGCGAGCTATTTTGGCGCAGGGGATGATCCTTCCCATCCGGTCAGAGACTTGGCCTTGGCTCGTGACGGCTCGATCCTCATCGCCGCCTCTTCGACGACCGGTGCCTATCCGAGAAGCATTCGTCAGGCCTTCGACAGAGGGTATCGGTCGCGGCATGCAGGGAAACGAGACGCGGTGCTGGCTCGCCTGAAGAATGACGGGACGGAAGTGGTGTGGGCGACCTATCTTGGGGGTCGAGAGTCGGAAGGAGGGGAAGGCTCCGTGCGCACCACGAGCAAGGGCAATGTCTATTTTTTGACGACGACCGAATCCAATGATGCGCCCGTGACCCCCGGAGTATATGGTCAGAACTATCACGGAGGAGGAGATTTCTACCTCGCGAAGTTCAATGTAGAAGGAGCGTTGTTGTTCGCAACCTATCTCGGCGGGTCGGATCTCGAGAATACTGAAACGCATGAACTGGCCGTCGATAAGGATGAAAACGCCATCATCGCGTCCGGCTCGCTCTCGACGGACTATCCGACCACGCTGGGGGTCGTCCAGCCGTCCTATGCCGGTTCAGGGGGAAGAGGGACCGGAGGGGGGACGAACTATCCCGGCGATGTGGTGGTTTCGAAGATCTCGGCCGACGGAACCAGGCTGTTGGCAAGCACGTTCATTGGAGGGAGACATGGGGAATCCGTCGAGGGCGTCGAGGTGGATTCCAACGGGGATGTGTCGATCACAGGCGCGACCTTTTCCGATGACTTTCCGGTCACCCCTAACGCCGTGCAATCGCGGTGGGGAGGGGAGGCGGATGCATTCGTGGTCAAGCTGTCGGCGGATCTGATGCACATCCTCTATGCCACCTATATCGGGGGAAAAGGGAGCGAGGCTTGTCGTGCCCTTGCCCTCAGTCCCGCAGGGTCGGTAATCATCGGCGGGGCAGTACGTTCCGGTGGCTGGCCGATCGTGAACGGGTTTCAAGGCGTCTCTGGCGTCCGTGGCGCCGGCGCTCTGCTCAGCCTGCAACTTCAAGAGAGAGTGCCGTGACTGGTGTTCCAGGGTTATTGAGGCGGTCGAGTATCTATTCCCCAAGTGTGAATCCATGTGTCGAATGATATGCAGGGATCGCTGCCATTCGCCACATGTAAAGGCAGGGTGAATCAGTGACGGTGCCAACGGACAGTCCGGGTCTTGAACTGAGTGTGGTTGTCGTGGTGTTGGAAGGCGGTGGGGCTCTGAGCCAATGCCTTGCGCAACTCGATCGGCAACGATTGGCGGGAAACCGTGAGGTCATTGTTCCCTACGACCAGCGCTTGCAGCATGTGTCCGATTTCACACGGGAGTTTCCGCAAGTCTCCTTTGTGCGCTGTGAGGGGCGGAAAACCTATGCTGAATTGAGGACTGTCGGCATTCTTCACAGTCGGGGGCGGATTGTCGCAGTGACCGAAGACCAGTGCCGGCCGCAGAACGATTGGTGCGACCAAGTGGTGAAGGGGCACGACTCCCATCACGCGGCGGTCGGGGGTGCCGTCGAGAAGCAGGCCCCGGATCGGGTGCTGGGCTGGGCCATCTATTTCGCTGATTACGTCCGTTATATGAGGCCGATGTCGCCAACCTTGACGGGACACCTCACTGATTGCAACGTCTCCTACAAGCGATCGGCCCTCGATGCGATTGTCTCGGTATGGGAAAAGGAGTTCCACGAACCCGAAGTTCATGGTGCCTTGCAGGCGGAGGGCCGGACTTTGTGGTTTGATCCTGAGATGGTCGTGTATCAAAGACGATCCATGAGATGGACGGAGGCACTGAATGACCGATGGTGCTTCGGTCGCCTTTTCGGGAGTAGACGAGTGGTTCATGCTTCGGTCGCGCATCGAATGGCGTATGGGGTCGCCGCATTAGCGACTCCCCTGCTGACGGTGCTGCGCGTGGCTCGAAACGTTTGTGAAAAGAGGCGATGCATCCTTCGATTCACCTGGACGCTTCCCGCGCTGATCGTGCTGAATTCTACCTGGGCGCTGGGAGAGTGTATGGGGTATTGGTCCGGACGACCTGCAGCCGCGCTCTTACCGGACAGCGAGGCGGTTGTCGGGCAAGAAGGAGCACCGCCAATATGATCTTCAAGGGAATCGAGATCTGTTGTCCGAAATGTCGGGGAGAGCTTGATGGCCATCAAGGCGAAGAGGGAATTCTCGAATGTCGCACGTGTCGTCAGAGGTATCCGATTCTGGTTGGTATCCCCGACCTGCGGATTTTCTCTGATCCCTATATCGGGATCGAAGAAGATCACGCGAAAGGCCTGAAGGTCGCCGACCATCTGCACAGTTCAACGTTAGCGGAATTGGTGGATTTCTATTACAGCACCACCTCCGTTGTCCCTCTCCACCATGCCAGGCAATATACGAGAGGGTTGCTGGCGGCTGAAGCGCGTGCACGGGCGGCCTTGGACGGATGGGAACAGGCAATTTATCCGAAGTCGTCAGGAGGGGCGACCCGCATATTGGAAATTGGATGCGGCACAGCGCCGCTGCTCGTGGCAGCGGCCCCCCGCTTCTCTTTGCTCGTCGGGGTGGACGTTGCCTTCCGGTGGCTGGTCGTGGCGAAAAAGCGGCTTCTGGAGGCTGGGCTCGACATCCCCATTGTATGCGCCTGCGCCGAAGCCCTTCCGTTTCCCGACGGATATTTTCATCGAGTGATCTCCGAGTCTTCGCTGGAACATATGAAGGATCGCCGGCAGGTCATGAAGGAATGCCGGCGTGTCCTGGTTCCCGGTGGGTACTTCTGTGTCTCGACCCCCAACCGTTGGAGTTGGGGGCCTGATCCGCAGGTGGGAGTACTGGCCGGCGGATATTGGCCGAAGAGGATCCTCAACGGCTATGTGACATGGCAAGGAGGAATTCCGCCTAAGCGGGATCTATTATCGAGCCGAACCTTGAGCATGCTGTTGCGAGACGAAGGCTTTACTGACGTACAGATTTTTCTTCCGGATATTGCCGATCAGCAGAAGAAGCAGTTCGGAATCGTGTTTCAATGGGTGGTCAATCTGTATGGGTTGTTCAAGCGTTTCCCGGTCTTGAGCAGTGTCATGTTCGTGATCGGTCCGTTGCTCCAGGGAATTGGTCGGAAGCCTCGCGAGTTGTCGGTCCAGTGTCAATGAGACGGGCCTCTTCTATCACGCTCGACGCCGGAGCATGAGTTCATACCGAAACATTCTGAAATTGTCCGCATGGGATATGATCGCCAAGGCGGCCTATTTCCTGGCCTGTCTGTATCTCGCCCGCATCATGGGTGTGGAACATTATGGGGTGTGGGAGTTCTCAATCTCCGTGATGGCCTACTTCCTCCTCATTGCGGACCTCGGAATGGAGGTGTGGGCGACGAGGGAAGCGACCAAGGGTGGAGATATTCCGGCCCTGGTCGGCAAAGTCGTGCCCCTTCGTCTTATTGGGGCTACGGTTGCTTTGGGAATTCTCCTAGCCATTCTACCGCTCTTGCCAGAATTTCCTCAGTTACACACGGTGCTCGTGGTGTTCGGGCTGACGCTTTTCCTGCAGGCCGCCAATTTGAAATGGGTGTTTATGGGGCAGGAGCGCATGGCCACTGCAGGCAAGGGGCTTGCGCTTACGCAGCTGGTGTTTGCAGGGGGAATCGTGGTGATGGTCAGAAGCCCAAACGATTTGATTTGGGCGCCGCTCGTGAAAGGACTGGGCGATTTGGCTGCAGTCAGTTTCTTTGGGAGACAGTTCCTCTCGACATACGGACTCGGTCGTATCAATTTTCGCTTGAGCGAGAGCTCGTCGATCCTACGACATGCGCTTCCCATGGGCGTTTCGAACGGATTGGGGTTACTGAGTTATAACTGCGACACACTACTGCTGGGATTTCTGTCCGGACCTAATGCGGTCGGTTTGTACAATGCCGCCTATCGCCCCGTGACCGCCGTGCTCGCGTTGCCCCTAACCTATTTCCAGGGACTCTTCCCGCTCTTGTCCCGAAAGCACCATGAGGACAGGCAGGGGTTCATTGGTACGTTGAGGCGGTCACTGGGCATTGCTGGTCTGATAGCGCTTCCCATCGGAGTGAGCGGCATGTTCCTGGGAGCTCCCGTACTCGACCTGTTGTTTGGCCCAGCCTATCTTCAGGCGAACACCGCGCTCCAGGTTCTCGTGTGGTCCGCGGTCCTGGTGATTCTGCGCGGCAGCTATCGCCAGGCGTTTATGGCCTGCGGCCGACAAACGTTAGATCTCCGATGCGCTGGCATTTCAGCAGCCTTCAATGTTGGACTCAACGTCCTCCTCATTCCCCCATACGGCATTATCGGAGCAGCGGCGGCAACGGTAATAGGGGATTGCATCTGGCTGACATTGGCGGTGCTGTACTGCAACCGCTATGTTGTACCGGTGCCTATACTTGAGCATGTATCCAAACCGCTCGTTGCCGCGGTCCTGATGGGAGGGGCATTCATTGCGTTCGCATCATTGCACTGGGTGTCACAGGCAGTCCTCGCTTGGCTGGTGTATCTCGTCTCCCTGTGGCTGATGGGGGAGAAAGAAGTTCGATCCTGGTTCATGATGGTTCGACCTGCTGTTTGACGCGGCAGGCATTACCCTGTGGGGCATGAATTGCCGAACCCGAAAGGATTTGCTAGACCGCCGTCGCGGGGCAGGTTTGATATTCCGGGATGATTGCACTATCCTTCACCCTCGACGCTGCTCCGCCTCAACTGCCCGGCCTATCGAGGGTCAGTTGATGATCACCCAGTCAAAGTTGAGGGCATTTCTGCCTTGCGCACTCACACTGGAGCAAACGCCAGGGAAACAATTCAAGAGTCTGTGGGCGCTCTCAAAGAACCTACGTGTTTTGGCGCATCAGGCACAATACTATCCAGAGCGGCGCTACAAGCTTGCGACCGTGATCGGGTGACATGTACTTGCGCGATAACTGCCGTGACGGGACCGATCTCAGCCCTTTGTTCGTGGAGAACGTCTATCGGGTCATACGCGTGGCTTATCCTTGCGATGTCCCGGATGTGGGGGCGAACTCGATCTATTTGTCCGATGGGTCCAGTCATATACCCCGGAGCCGCGCATTCACTGGTTCGAGCCGTTGACATCGAATGCAGCCATGGTGCGTAGAAACTGCTCTACTGCGATCGTCAATCAGATTGCCTTGGTCGGGATGCTGGGACGGTAGCCATCGGGGCTGATCCGCATGGGGTGATGGTGTCATCCATCGCGCAACCGTGATGCCTTAAGCCCATTGAAATCCAGGTCATGAAACTGGATACCTATGCGGATCAAGATGGCGTCAAAGAAGCGGTACTCCTGAAAGTCGAAACGGAGGGGATGGAAGTCGATGTATTGGATGGTGCCTCGAGCGTGCTGACATGGATGCACCAAGTCGCATCAGGAGACACATGGTGAGGTACGGCATAAGACTTCGTTGGATCGCCTCAAGGGTGCAGGGTTCCGGAGTGAAGCCGAAGAATGAAAGGGACGGGAATGATCTGGGCCTCACGCCACGAATACGATGTTTTCGAGCAATGTGCCGCACACAATTCTTATGTGACGGTCTGAGAAGGAGCGCAGGCATGTAAGGAGTATGACGCACCATGTACCAATCGCACTCTGTCTCTGTCGGGAAATTCCAAGATTCGATCCGCTGCTGGCGGCGGCTGACTGGGAAAATGTCCTCCAGGGATAGGTGACGAGCAGCCGATGAGGATTGTTGTACACCCCCGTTACCGGAGCCTCGTGAATCCAAAGACACGTGTGATCACCACGATGACCTGTTGTGCCTTGGCCCGAAGCCGCAACTCGGTCCGGGTTTTGCGCTTCCGACCGGCTCCGCAGCGCGTTGATATAGATTCATGTAGTCCGGAGTCCTCGGAGCCACCCGGTGAATCACGGCCGTTTGTTCTTGGTAGACCTGATCTCCTTAGACCCCCCTCTCCCCCCTATGATGGAGCAGGTGAAGATTGTGTTACGTGATGTGCTCGAAATGGAATTCAGAGATTAACAGAGGAGACACAGCATGCGCGCCTTGATAACGGGTGGTGCGGGATTCGTCGGGTCACACTTGGCCGAAGCGCTCTTGAATCAAAACGCCTTTGTCACGGTGATCGATGATCTGTCCACGGGTAGCATTACCAATATTCGTCATCTGAAAAACCGCTCGGGATTTTCATATGTTATCGATACGGTGATGGATCACTCTCTCATGGCGGAATTGGTGGATGCGGCGGATGTCATCTATCACCTGGCTGCCGCGGTCGGTGTTCGTTTGATCGTAGAGAGTCCGGTCCGGACTATTGAAACCAACGTGTCCTGCACGGAAGCGGTGCTGACCCTGGCCGCCAAGAAGCAAAAAAAAATACTGATTGCCTCCACCAGCGAGGTGTATGGAAAATCGACAGCCATCCCATTTCGTGAGGACGGCGATTTGGTGATCGGAAACACAACCAGAGGTCGCTGGAGCTATGCGTGCTCAAAAACCCTGGACGAATTTCTAGGGTTGGCCTACTGGAAAGAAAAAAAAGTTCCAGTGGTTGTGTTTCGGCTGTTTAATACGGTCGGTCCTCGTCAAACCGGTCGCTATGGTATGGTGCTGCCCACCTTTGTGCAACAGGCTCTCAAAAATGAGCCCATCACCGTGTATGGGGATGGCCAGCAGTCACGGTGTTTCACGTGGGTCGGCGATGCCGTGCGAGCCATCATCGACC
>WBZN01000503.1_pt1 | contig 30115 bp, 25 predicted proteins | sample 5204281 | NCBI WGS metagenome assembly WBZN01 (sample SAMN12344347, study PRJNA552823) | activated sludge metagenome | biome: Activated sludge suspended growth; feature: Nitrification reactor; material: Wastewater; isolation source: activated sludge from nitrification reactor of wastewater... | reverse complement strand
AGGTCGTCACCCTCGACGACGAGATCGACGTCGCGCACGTCGATGAGGCCCTCGCCGCGATCGCGTGGTCCGACCCCAACCCCAACGCCGCGCAGGCCGCGCTCGCCGACCGCTACACCGAGGCGCCGGCCGGGTGGCAGGCCGACGACGATCCAGTGAACGAAGATGCGCCTGGGTGCATCGAGGTCTTCGGCGAGGATCGCGATGCTCTTGGCCGCCGGCGGCACGCCGCGCCACGACAGCGGCGGCGAGATGTCCTCGCCATCCGCGGTGTACTCGATCGGAATCGCGCCATCGGCCGAGAACGCGGCCGACTTGACCGTGAGCTTCGTCGGCGCAGCGGTGGTTTCGGGATGAGGCTGCATGATCCAAGGTACCGCTCGTCGGCCGGCCTGCGAACGATGGACCGAGGTGGTTGCGAGCGGTTCTGATCGAACGTGGCGCAGGAGTTGCGACACCGGATCGACGGAGGCCGACATGTCGAGAACGTTCACATTCGCAACGGGTGGTTTCCTGCTCGGCGCGGGGCTCAACTACTTCTTCGATCCCGTACGCGGGCGCAGGCGTCGTCGACGGGTCGGCGACCTCGGGGCGAGGCTGAGGCGCAAGGAGCGCGACCTGGTCGGCAAGGCGACTCGCGACGCTTCGCATCGCGTGCGCGGGATCGTGGAGCGCACGGTGCATCCGCTCAACGCGGCGGTGCCCGACGAGGTGATCAACGGCCGGGTCCGCGCGCAGCTCGGCCACGTGGTCTCCCATGCTCGCGCGATCGAGGTCTCCGTCGACGATGCGATCGTCACGCTGCGCGGGCCGATCCTCGAGGCCGAGGCCCCCCAGACCGTGCGCCTGGTCGAGCAGGTCGTCGGCGTGCGCGCCGTGATCGATCAGCTCGAGCGACACGCGAGCGCTGATCGGATCCCGTCGCTCCAGGGAGCGTCGAACCGTCGCAACAATCGGATGTGGACGCCGGCCGCGCGCGTCGGCGCCATCGGCGGCGGCATCGCGCTCGCAGCGTGGGGGCTGCTCGCCCGGCGTGGCCTGATCGGCGCGGCGGCCGCGGCGGCGGGTGCGGCGGTCGCGCTGCGCGGTGGCTCGAACCTCCCACTCGACCGGATCCTCGGGCGGCTGACCGGTCGTGACGGCATCGCGGTGCACAAGACGATCACCGTTCATGCACCGATCGACCAGGTCTTCGAGCTGTGGAGCCGGTTCGAGAACTTCCCGCGCTTCATGCAGCACGTGCACACGGTCCACGCCCACGGCCCGGACCGCACGCGGTCGACGTGGACCATCGACGGTCCCGGCGGGATGCCGATCCTGTTCGACGCCGAGCTCACGCAGTTCGCGCCGTCACGCCTGATCGCGTGGAGGACGTTGCCCGGCGAGCGCATCGAGCACGAGGGCGTCGTTCGCTTCGAGCTGGGCGCGGACGGGACCCGCGTCGACATCCGCATGACCTACCGGCCCCCCGGGGGAGTCTTCGCACACGCGATCGCTCACCTGCTCGGCTCGGATCCGAAGGCACGGCTCGATGACGATCTGGTCCGCATGAAGGGCTTGCTCGAGGAAGGGCACACACGAGCCCATGGGGATCGCGTCGAGCTCATCGACGTTCGCTGACCGCGGCCGTCCCGACATCCCGCGCGTGCTCTGCCGCACGTCGAGGCAGCAGCGCAAGGACCGGGTGCGTTCCGAGATCTGCGGTCCCATCGTCGTTGTTCTCGCCGTTCGCGGGCCCGGGATCCAGCCGCTCGGCCTCGCCGCGGTGGCAGCGCGACGCGAGCCGGCGCGATCAGGGAATGCCTGACGCGAGCGCGCTGATCGCATGTCCACCACCACGAAGGCTCGTGGATCCATGGAGCGATGAAATTCTCGGATCCTCGTCGATTGTCACTATTTGCTGACGATCCGATCGCGGACCTTCGCGGGCTCGGAACGCTCACCGATCCCGATGATGACGTCGCTGCCGTGATCGATCTCGCGGTGATCGGCGCGCGAGGAGCTGGCAAGACGCAGTTCATCGTACACGCGATCCGCGCGTTGAACGCCCACGCGCCCGCGCTCGATGGCGCCGAGCAGCGCCTGAACCAGGACGTGATGCGGCTCGTGCTCGATCCGCGCGCGACACGCCCCGATGCGACGCCCCCGGGCGTGGTGCCGCACTTCACGTTCCGGGTGCGGACCTCCGGTCTGCTCGACCGGCTCGGCTGGCGCAGCGCGCTCCGGTTCGCGTGGCGAGCGGGACGCGTCGGGCTGCTGATCGTCGTGGCCGTGGCGCTGCTCGGGACGGGCGCCGGTGTGGCGGCCCTCGGAGACCTCGCGCCCGGCGTGGTGGTGGCCGGGCTCGGCGCGATCCTCGCGGGGAGCGCGGCGATCCTGGCGAGACGGCGAACCTCCGCGATCGGCGAGGTCGAGGTCGTGTTCTGGGACATCGCCGGCGAGCAGGTCTACTCGTCCGCCGCCGCGGACTACTACACCTTGCTCGGCCGACTGGTCGATGCTCGTCGCCGGCGCGCCGACGGGATCGGGCGGTCCTACGTGTTCGTGCCGATCCTGATCTGCAACCCGCTCGAGCTCGGCACCGAGGACGAGGGCAGCCCGTACGAGCGCCTGCGCGAGCTGTTGCCGTTGTTCGCGACGATCGATCGAGCGACGCCGCGCGCGATGATCGCGATCAACCGGTGGTCGGTCGTCGATCCGATCTGCGCGCGAGGTGCGATGCGGGACGAGGCCGTCACGGTGACCTCGCGCGCACGCGGTGACGAGGCGACCGCCTCGTGCACGGTCGCCCGCGAGCAGGTGCGCGCGCATTGCCTCGACGCCGAGGACGGCCGTCGCGAGGGAGTCCGGCTCACGTATCTTCGCTACGACACCGCGATCCGTGCCGGCGTCGCGGCGAGCCCCGACGCGGCGGCGCTCGCGTACGAGTACGACGACGGCCCAGGCGCGTTCAGCGGCGACGAGCGCCACCGGTTCCTCGACTGGATCGTGGGGCTGGTGCGCTGGCCCCCCGCGCGCGCGACGCCGTTGCCCGATCCCGTCCCGGCAACGCCAGCGCCCGTGGTCCCGAGACCCGAAGCCGCGTATGCCCCACCGGCGATGGAGGTCTGGGCGCGTCCCCTCGATGCACCGGAGCCTCGGTGAGCCGCCCGCTCCGCCATGCCTGGCTGCAGAAGCACGGCAGCCCGGCGGCAACGCGCGGCGAGTTCCACTGGTATCCGGCCGACGGAGATCGAGATCTCAGGTCGAGCCTCGTCGAGCGATCCCGCGGGCTCGAGCCTCCCGGCGTGCTGTGGGAGCTCGCGCCCGGGCGTGTCAGCTGGGCGCAGGCGTTCGCCGCGACCGCCCCGACCGACGGCCGTCGCTACGTCGGGCTCGTGCTGACGATCGCCGAGCACGCACCCGCGGCGCCCGGCGAGCTCCTCGAGGCCCTCGATCTGCCGGCGGCCGCGCCGTGGCAAGACCGCGCACCACCGGCCGATCGTCCGCAGCGAGAGGAAGCCGCGGGTGCGGTCCGCGCGATCGCGCGCGCCCTGCTCTCGAGCGGCAGCGCCCGGGTCGCCGATCCGACGAGCCACGAGCTCCCGAGGCTCGTCGCGTCGCTCGAGCGCGCGCTGCCAGCGGCGGTGCTCGCCACGACGCGGACCGGCGCGTGGCGAGCAGGTCCGGCCGCCGACGCCACGGATCCCGTCGCCGAGCTGTTCGCCATCGCCGCGCGCGATCCGGCATCGCGGAGCGCCCGGGCGTGGACGCTGATGTGCGAGCTCGCCGCGGCGAGGCAGCAGTCGGTCGATGAGATCCACGCCGCGCTCGCGACCGGCGGCGCGCCCCCCGTGTTGACCGACGAGGAACGCGCCGCGATCGGCCCGTCACCCGAGTTCACGACGGTGCTCCACCTGTGGGGCCGCGGCCGGCTCGACACGAACGCGAGCTCGTCGACGCTCGCCACGAGGCTCGCCGATGGCGTCGCGCTCCGTGCGCTCGCCTGCATGATCGGTGGCGAGGATCCGGCGACCGCGATCGCCGAGGCACGATGGCACGCGCTATTGCCGTCCGACCGGCGGACCGCGCTGCTCGAGATCGTCGCGCGGCGGACCGCGTCGCTGCGTGACTTCGTGGAGCGAACCCATGCGTGAACCCGAGCGCGTCGCCTCCGCCGCTGCGCTCGATTCGATCAGCGATCACCTCGGCGTCGTGCTCCAGCGCGCGGACGAGCTGCTCGCCGAGTGGTCGGCCTTCGGCGCCGGCGTCCGCAGCCAAGTCGAGCGAGAGGCCGCGGCGATCGGCGATTCGGTCGCCGCCGCCGTCGATGGGGCCGTCGTGCGCGCGACCGTGGCCGGCATCGATCGCGCGGTCACCGATCACGTCGGTGCGCGGCTCGCCGCCCTCACCGCCGAGCTCGCGCGGCTCGAGCAGCAAGCACGCGCGGCCGGAGCGTCGCTCGGTCACCAGCGCCGCGGCGATCGCCGCGGGCTGTGGGTCGTCGCGGCGGGCGTGCTCATCGCGAACGTGCTGCTCGTCGCGCTGCTCGTCCGCAACCAGCCCGCCCCCCCGCCGAGCGCCGAGCCCACCCGCGTCGAGTGGATCGCACCGCCGACGGCCCCGGCGGTGGAGTCACCCGCGACCGGATCACCAACGCCAGCACGAACACCGCCGCCGCCTGCCCCGATGCAGGCGCCCCCGATCCCGGCCGACGCGATCACGCCCGGCAGCGGGGTCGCAGGCGCCGTCACCGCGCCGAAGCCCGCCGGCTCGCATGCGGGGAGCGAGGCGACCGCTGGCGCCCCGATGAAGTCGCCACCGGCCAAGATCCCGCCTCGCGCGGCACCACGGAAGCAGCAATGATGATGGCGCTCGCGCTTTGGTTTGCGGGGCTGATCGGCCTGGTGATCGCGACCGCCGCCGCATCGGGACGAGCGCGGGCGGCGCCGAACGAGGTAGTGGGTCGCGGCGTGATCATGGTCGCCGGGGTCGCGTACGCGGTCCTCGTGCTCGCGGCGGTATGGACCTGGGGCGGCACGATGGCCGCCAGCGGCCGTGCGGATCGGCTGCGTGATGGCGCGTCGGTCCACCTGACCCTGCGCGGGATGCGGATGGCGTTCGATCACGCGATCTCGATCGGCCATGGACGCGACGCCGATCTGCGCTTGCCTGGCGCGGGACCCGGCCGGCTCGCCGAGATCGAGCTCGCAGCTGCGACGTCGGCGTCGCCGAACGCGCGGGTCCGAGCGGCCTCGCCCGACGCGGTCGTCGCCGTGGTGAGCGCAGGCGCAGATCCGGCGGGGGCCGCGACCGTGCGCGGCTGCGTCCCAGACCACGAGGCGTTCGCGCTGCCGCCATCGGGGACGATCGTGGTGATCGAGTGCGCGGACGGCAAGCCACAGCGAGCCGTGATGGTCAGGCGCGATCCGTCCCATCCACAGCTGGTCGTCGCACCGATGACCTGGCGCGGGCGGTTCCTCCCAGTCGGAATCACCGTGACCGCCGGGGACGTCCTGCGTGTCGGCGCAGCCGATGACGCGGTGCCCGGCGTCCGCACGTGGGATCCGATCGCGCTGCGCGGCTCGACCTCGATGCTGGCCGTACCGAGTGATCCCACGGCGTGCACCGCGTGGGCACCCCAGGGCGGCTCGGTCCGGGCGACCCCGGATGGCTGCGAGCTGGTCGCAGGGGCGTTCGAGGTGGTGGCGCTGCCGATGGTGCCCGACGCCACCGCCGTGATCGCGCGGGCCGCGCGGGCCGCGTTCGTGATCGGCGCACCGCCGCTGGCGCTGCTGATCGCGCTCGCCCTGCGCCGGCGCCGGGGGCGGCGGGCCGACGCCCTGTCGCGCGCGCTCCGGCTGTGCGTGCTCGGCGCGGGCCTGACGGCGCTGGTGTGCTGGCGGCTGCTGTGGGCGTACCGGATCGACATGATGCGCGAGCTCGCGGCGATCGGGCCGCGGCTGCTCGAGCACCAGCTCGCGGCGATCGCGATCGGGGCCGCGATCGCCGGCAACGCTGCGTTCGCGCTCCACCACCACCCGGGCCGCGCGACGTTCCAGCGAGCGCTGGTCGCGGTCGGCGCGTGGGCGGTGTGGCTCGTGCTCGCCTGGGTCATCGTGGATCTCGGCGTTCCCGAACCGAGCACGGTCAACGCCGGCGTGCTCGGGCTGTCGGTGATCGCGGCCGTGACGCCGCTCGCGACGGAGCTGAGCGGCCGCTGGGTCACCAGGCTGGGCAGCGATGGCCCCGAGCTCGCGCTCGGCGCGATCGCGATCGGTGCCGTGCTCGCGCGCCACGGCGCCCCGCGTTCGGCGCTGCTCAAGCTCGCGTTGGCGTATTTCACGGTGCTCGCCGGCCATGCGGCGCTGCGTACTGCCGTGGGCCGCGACGCCGGCCTGCTGAGGCGCGCGCGCGGGTTGCTCGCGCTGCTGGCCGCGGCCGTTGCCATGGCCAGCCTCGACGCCGGCGTCACGCTCGCGATCGCCGGCACCGGCCTGGCGCTCGCGATGATCGTCGCCGGCCACGACGCGCTGTATGACGCCTCGCAGGTCGATCGCCTCGGCGTCCTCGAGCGCGAGCATGCGCGGTTGCTGCGGGTCCACGGCGCCGCGGCGATCCTCCTCGCGATCGGCGTCGGCACCGCCGCGGTCATCGCGAGCGATCGGGCGCTCGTCGAGCACGGGGCGAGCGCGGTGCTCCATGCGCCGCTCGTGATCGCGGGCCTGTTCGGGCTCGCGGCGGTCGTGGCCCGCTCCCACCGCCGGGCCTGGGTGCCGTGGCTCGCCGCCGCGCTCGCGGCGCTCACGGTGTGGGGCGCCCGCGACGGCGTGCTCCAGCGTGCGACGACCGGCGAAGGGGTCGCCGCGCGGCGCGTGTCGGCGCTCGTCGAGCCGGGCTACGCGCTGCTGCGCGACGAGCGTGCGTTCGCCGCGAACGTCTCGGCGTGGCGAGAAGCCGCGGTCACGCCTGCCGCCAAGATCGATCCATGGGCCGGCCAGGGCTACTTCGGCGCGTTGATCCGCGATCCGGGCGTCGGGCGGTCGATCGACAACGATTACCTTCCGGTGCTGATCGTCCGCGAGGGTGGCATCGGCGGCCTGACGCAGGGCATCGTGCTGCTGCTGGTCCTGATCGTCGGCGCCGGGGCGCTCGCCAGCGTCCGGCTCCGCCACGCGAGCCGCGGGCACCGCACGCGCTGGCTGGTGACCGCCGTCGCCGGCTCGATCGCGGTGTACCAGCCGCTCGCCGCGCTCGGCGTGTTACCGCTGACCGGCATCAGCTGGCCAGGCCTCGGGATCGACAGCCCCGCCGACCTGTGGCTGTTCGTGATCGGCAGCGTGTGGTGTGTGATGGCGGGAGACAGCGACCTCGCCGACGACGAACGGGTCCGCGGCGCGCCGCGGCTCGCCCGCGCGCGGCGCGTGGTGATCGGGGCGCTCGCGCTGACCGGCGTCGCGTCCGTGGTCGTGGTCGCGCGCTCGGGTGCGGTCGCCCTCGGACGCGACACGGCCGCGGACGCCCGCGTCGATGCAGCGCTCCAGTACGCCGGATCGATCCAGTGTGCGTGGCCGGAGCGCTCCGGCGCCACACCCGCCGACGTCGTCCCCACGTTCGTGGCCGGAACCCCGACCGATCGCGGTACGATCCGGTTCGATCTCGAGCTGCGATCGCGGTGGCTCGACGAGCGTGCGCGCTTGCTCGCCGCGTTACCCGAGGTCACGGAGGCGACCTGTCGTGGCCATGCGGGCCGCTGGCACCTGGACCCGGGCGGCGACGGCTGCGTCGCGACGCTCCGCGCCGGGTGGCCGGAGATCCAGCTGACCCTCACCGCCGACGCCGATGGCGTCCACGGGACGTGCAGCGTCTCGCGTGACCTGGAGATGATCGCGGCGCTCCGTCGTCCGAACCCGACGACGCGTGCGCCGCGGCTCCGCGTGGTGAGCGTCGCGATGGGCGCGGCGTCCGGTGACGTCGGCGAGCTCGTCGCCGGCAACCGGATCGTCCGGCTACGTCCCGGTGCCCCGCCGATCGAGCTCGCGGCGGTCTCCGGCCTTCAGCCATCGCGCCAGGTGACCCTCGCCGCCGGCGTCACGCTCGAGGTCGGCGCGCAGGCGCGCGGCGCGGTGTTGCGCGGGCCCGCCGAGCTGTTCGTCGCGACCGAGGGGGACGCGTGGCACCGCCTCGACGACGCGACCGAGCTCGTCCTCGACCGCCTGACGCTGATCGTCGCCGGCTCGCCCGATCACCGCGTGATCGCGCTGTTCCGGCCACCGCGCACCTGGGCCGGCGTCACCGCCGTCGATCCGCTGCTCGCCGATGACACCACGCGCGTCGGCGACCGTGCGCGGCGGGCCTATCCTTATGGTGCGGCGCTCGCCGAGCTGGGCTGGGTCAACCCGTTCGACGTCGATCACTCGCTCGGCCTCGACGGCTGGATCCACGCCGCGCAGGCGCGGCCGGCGTCCTCGCCCGTCGCGTGCGGCACGCTCGCGCCACCGGCGGTGCCTCGCGATCGGGTGTGCTCGCCGAGCCCGCTCGACGGCGTGACCGAGTGCCGCGTGACGTTGCAGCCGGAGCTGTCGCTGTCGCTGCGACGGATCATCGACGACATGATCGCGCGGCCGGCACCGCACACCGGTCGCGACGTGTCCCCGGTTCGCGCCGCGTATGTCGCGATCCGCGGCGACACCGGTGAGCTGCTCGCGCAGGGCAACGTCGTCCCCGGCCGCCCGGCGCTCGCCTATGCACCGGAGGCCCCCGAGGCCGAGGCCGAGCTCGTCCGCCTGCGCGAGGCCCACGGCGAGAGTGACCGCGAGCGCGTCGAGTGGAACCTGCCGATCGCGGTCGGCTCGACGCTCAAGCCGATCGTCGCCCGCGCCGCCGAGCAGGCCTTCCCGCGCGACATCGAGCGGCTGTGGCTGTCCGCGAGCGGCCACGTCCCGGGGTGCAAGGCGCGACGCGGCGTGGCGGTCGACCCGATCCTCGGGCACTGCCCGCCGACCTCGCTCGCCGGCCAACCGCCCGCCGCCGACCTGCACGACTTCCTCGCCCGCTCGCCCAACTGGTACCAGGCCGCGCTCGGGCTCATCGGGCTCGGGCTCCCCGACGCCCGCCTGTCCGCGGGTGAGACGGAGGTCTCGCTCGCCGACCTCGCGAGCTCGGATCTGGCGAGCTGGCCCACCGACGCGCCGCTCCGGATCTCCGACGCCACTGGGAAGATCCTCGACGAGCACGGCGTCTCGGTCGCCGGGCTGCGGCGGACCCCGCTGTGGTCGCGGATCGAGCGCCTGCTCGGACGTCCCGTGTGCACGCTCGGCAGTCGCGCCCCATGCGAGCGGGCCGCGGCGCGGGCCGACGTGTGCGCGGCGCGTGGCCTGCCGATCGCGACGCCCAGCGCGGATCTCCGCTACCTGGTCTCGCTCGGGCCCGACCGGATCGATCCGTACGGAGACGACCGCCCCGGGCAGTCCTCGGTCCCGGTACGCGAGTATCTCCAGCTGCTGCGGGGCTCGGGCGTCCACGGCATCGGATCGCTCGCCCAGCTCACCGATGCGTTCGGCCGGGTGATCTACGATCCCGACGCCCACACGCTCGCCGCCTCGTGGTTTCCGTCGCCGATCGCCGGAATCGTTCCGACCTGGTCGTGCGCCAGCACCACCGGCCACACCGCGACCGTGCTCGGGGCGGACGGCGGGCTCTGCGGGGTGCTGCGCGACGGCGGTACCGCATCGAAGACCGCCGGCCCGCTGCTCGCCGACCCGACGATCCTCGTCTACGGCGCGAAGACCGGGACGATCGACTCGCTCGCGGACATCGCCCGCCGCCCCGCCGCGTGCAACGCGTGGAACGCCCGCCACGGCAAGACCTCCCAGCTCACGTGCGGCGCGACACCGCCGGACGACAGCCTGTTCGTGATCGCGTTCGGGGTCGTGACACCCAATGGCACGATCCCGATCACGCTCGGAATCCAGCTCCAACGCGCCGGGACCGGCGCAGCCGCGCGCCTCGCCCCGGAGCTCGTGCACGAGATCGCGAAGTACCTGCGCTAGGGACGCTTTACACTAGCTCAACCAGCCTTCGGCTCCCGCCGACGACCAGCGCAGCATGTTCCGCGGCACGGTCACGGCCGCCATCTCTCGTCGTGGTCGACGGAGCGAGGGCCTGTGCCGAAACCCCCGATCTCGACGGCCCGAGGTCGACCCGCGCGACGTCATCGAGGGCGACGGCGCACACCTCGCAGCGGCCTTGCGTGCCATCTCTCGGTGGCTGACGGCAGCGAGGACCCGACGCGCAACGCGATCCGATACGTGAGCGGTTACTAACACCTGCGTGGCACGCCGAATGCTGTCGTTATTCGTCGGAGGGAAGAAACATGATCCGAAGAATTGCGCTTGTGCTCTCCGCGGCGCTGGCCGCGTGCATGGGAAGTGATGCGAGTTACCGGGGCTCCGCGTACATCCAGAGCCCCGAGATGGTGGCGATCGACAACGACGTGCAGGTCGTGGTGGATGCACCGGAACCGACGTTCTACACGGACAGCATGTACTGGCTGTACCGCGATGGTGCTTGGTACAGCTCGCCCGATTATCGCGGAGAGTGGGTGCGCGTCGACGTCCCACCGCCGCGCCTGCGCCACATCGATCAGCCATACGCGTATGCTCACTATCGCGGTCCTCGGGACATGACCTACGACCAGCGCGAGCTCTACGCGCGCGACCAGTACCCACGCGACCAGTACCCGCGCGACCACTTCCCACACGCGCAGTACACGCGCGAGCAGTACCTGCGCGATCAGGCCGAACAGCGCCAGCGCGACATCCGCGAATACGAGCAGGAGCGACGGAACCGGATGCAGCCGTACCCGGAGCCGCCGAACACCCAGATGCCCGAGCCCACCCAGCCGCCGTACGCGAATCCGCAGCCGCCGCACCAACCACCGCCGGCGTCAGCGCCGAGCGCCGCGACCGAGCGCCAGATCGCGCCACCTCCCCCCGAGGTTCCGAACCCGCCCGCGAAGCCGGCCCCCCGCGCGCGCGATCGCCACCCGGATCAGAACCGCGACATCGACACCGACGACGACGATCTCAGCGATCCGGACCTCTCGACGCAGGCGCGGGATCGCCGCGACCGAGAGCGCGATCGCTAGCTCGATCGGTCGTCTCCGCAGCGACGTGTCAGGAAGGCTGCACACCGAGAGCGTGCGCTGTGCGTCATTGCGCGCCCACGCGCCGATGATCTCGACCACTTCCGCCGGCGTTGACCTTGCAGTCCTGTCTGGAATCCTCAAGGAGGACTGCAATGAGCAATGACACACTGAGAGAGAAGCTCAGGAAGGCAGCGGACGCGACCAAGGAGAAGATCGCGCAGGTCGCCGACAAGGCCAAGGCCAGCGTGACCGAGGGCGCCGACAAGGCCAAGCCGAGCGCGACCGAGGCCGCCGACCAGGCCAAGGACCTGGGCGAGCGCTCGAGCGAGAAGGCCGAGGAGGCAGCCGACAAGGTCAAGGATCTCGGTCGCGACGCCAAGCACAAGATCGACTGAGCGGTCTCGCGCCGCGTGCTCGACCGTTCGCCGATGCAGGCCTCGGGGATCTCGAGAGCTGCATCCACGAGCTCTCGCCGGCAGCTACTTCTTGCCGGCGCTCGAGTACGGCGACGGTTCGATCGTGCTCGGGGTCGCCTTGTTCTCGGCGACCGAGAACGACTCGGCGTCGGACGGGAACGCCCCGGTGCGGACATCGGAGACGTAGCGCGCGACCGCTTGCTTGATCGTGTCGCCCAGGGTCGCGTAGCGGCGAACGAACCGCGGCTTGAACGTCTCATCCGTGCCGAGCATGTCGTACGAGACGAGGACCTGGCCGTCGCAGCCGGCGCCGGCACCGATGCCGATCGTCGGGACAGCGACGGCCGCCGTGATGTCGCGTGCGATGTCGGCGGGGATCGCCTCGAGCACGATCGCGTACACGCCGGCCTGTTCGAGCACGAGCGCATCATCGAGCAAGCGCTCGCGACCTCCGGGGTCGCGGCCCTGGACCTTGAAGCCGCCGAGCTGGTGGTAGCTCTGCGGGGTCAGCCCGATGTGCCCCATCACCGGGATACCGGCCGAGACGAGCTTGCGCACGAGCTCCGCATGGACCGCGCCGCCTTCGAGCTTGATCGAGTGGCAGTTCCCCTCTTTCATCAGCTTGCCGGCGTTGGTCATGCCCTGCTCGATCGACGCCTGATAGGACATGAAGGGCATATCACCGACGACGTGCGCGCGCCGTGCACCGCGCGCCACCGCTCGGCAGTGGTACGCGATCTCGTCGAGGGTGACCGGGAGAGTGGTGTCGTGGCCTTGCACCACCATCCCGAGCGAGTCTCCGACGAGCAACACCTCCGCGCCGGCCTCGTCGAGCAGGCGCGCGAAGGTTGCGTCGTAGGCAGTGAGCATGGCGATCCGCTCGCCCCGCTGTTTCATCTGCCGCAGAGTCTGGATGGTGACGCGACGAGGTGTCGTCTGCATTCCGTCCGCCTTTCGATTGTCGGTATGCCGTCTTGGAGTCACGTGCCGGACCATCCGGCTACGCGCGCCTTGGCTACCAGCTCGATGTGTACCACCGAATCGCCAGTCCCGAGCACCCGCGGCGCAAGCCCGCCGGACATCAGCCATTTTCGTGTGCGGCGCAGCTCGCGCGGCGCCGCGTCTGCGCCTGATCGAGTAAGTTCGCGGACATGGTCCGCAAGGTGGTGGATGTCGCGATCGTCGGCGGAGGCCCCGCCGGCATCTCGACCGCGTTGCATCTGCAGGCTGCCGCGCCGGGGACGCGGATGATCGTGCTCGAGAAGGCGCGCTACCCACGCGAGAAGATCTGCGCCGGTGGGATCGGGGCCCGCGCGTTCCGGATCCTCGAGAAGATCGGGGTCGAGGTGGCGTGTCCGCGGGTCCGCCTCGACGCCGTCGCGATGAGGGTCCAGGGGGAGACGCTCGTCGTCCGCCAGCCCGACTGCGGCGCGGTGGTCCGCCGGATCGAATTCGACCACGCGCTGGCGGCCGTCGCCGTGTCCCGCGGCATCGAGGTCCGAGACGGTACCGAGGTCACCCGGCTCACGATCGCCGGTGATGGCGCCACGATCGAGACCACGGGAGACACCGTTCTCGCGCGCGCCGTGATCGGTGCGGATGGGGTCGGCGGGGTCGTACGACGCCAAGCCGGATTCGCGCGCGGCGAGCTGCGCGCGCAGGTCGTCGAGCTCGACACCGAGGGCGTCGCCGTGGACCAGCCTCGCGACACCGTCGTGTTCGACTTCGACACCACCGATCTGCGTGGCTACGCGTGGGACTTCCCGACCCAGGTGGGCGGCGAGCCGCTGGTGTGTCGCGGGGTCTACGTGATCCGCAACCTCGGCACCGACGAGCCCAGGGCCCGGATCGCCGCCTACCTCGCGGCGCGCGGCCTCGAGCTCGCGAACTACCGGCTCAAGCAGTTCGCCGAGCGTGGCTTCGAGCCCGGCGCCGAGATCGCGAAGCCTCGCGTGTTGCTCGTGGGCGAAGCCGCCGGCATCGACATCGCCACCGGCGAGGGGATCGGTCAAGCGATCGAGTATGGCGCGGTGGCGGGCCCGTACCTCGCGCGCGCGCTCACCCGGGACGACCTGCAGTTCACGACCTGGCGCCGCACGGTCGAGCGCCATCACCTCGGCTGGCAGCTCGCGGTCCGTCACGGCTGCTATCGCGCATTCTACGGACGCCGCCGCCCGACGATCGAGCGGCTGATGCCGCGGATCCCCAAGCTGTTCCAGGTCGCCGTCCAGGACTTCGCCGGCGTGCCGCTGTCCAGGCTGGCGCTGATGCGTGGCGCCGGGCAGCTCATGGCCGCGGTCGCGCGCGCGAAGCTGAACTGAGACGCTGCGGTCCAGCGCGAGCGGCGGCGGCCGCGCGTATGCTCGGCTCGCGATGCCCCGCACCGCGAAGCAAGTGATCGTCATGCGCAAGGACCTCAACATGCGCAAGGGCAAGATGATCGCGCAGGGAGCGCATGCGTCGCTCAAGGTCCTGCTCGAACGCGGCGCGATCGCCAGCGACCGCTTCGCGATCGCGCTGACCGAGCCGATGGCCGCGTGGCTCACCGGTCGGTTCACCAAGGGCTGCGTCTCGGTCGATTCCGAGGCGGCGCTCGACGCGATCGTCGAACGAGCCCGTGCGGCGAACCTCCCGTGCGCGCTGATCGTCGACGCCGGCGTCACCGAGTTTCACGGAGTACCGACCAAGACGTGCTGCGCGATCGGTCCCGCGTGGGACGCCGACGTCGATGCGATCACGGGCGCGCTAGCGCTGCTCTAGCCCAGTCGTCGGCCTGGCCGCGGATCGTCGCGGCGGCGGCGTTGAGATCGATCGGGACCGGCAGGCCGGTGATCGTCTCGAGCGCGCGCTGCGCGAAGAACCGCACCAGCGGATAATCGTGCGAGAGCTGCCGCGCGACCGCGACGATGCTCTGGTGATCGCGCGTCGCTCCCAGCACCGCGATCGCGACCGCCTGCTCGTGAGGCTTGCCGCGCTCGAGCGTCACCCGGATCGCGTTGACGTCGAGGTCCTCGCCGTATAGCGCCTCGAGCGATCCGCGATCGTAGCGCTTGTTCCACCAGGTCTCCATCGTCGAGACGAGCGACGCCACGGTCTTGTCGGCGTGGCACAGCGCGCACTCCAAGGGCCGGTCCCGCTCGACCCGGTGCGGATCGGTCGGCGAACCGATCCGGTGGTAGCGCACCAGCGCGTAGTCGAGGCCCATGTTCTTCCGTGCCATGTGGCAGGCGACGCAGGCCGTGCCCGCGCTGCCCTTCGCGTGATGCGTGTGCTGCGCGAGCGCCTCGTCACCGCCATACTTCGCGTGACAGGCCAGGCAGGTCGGGTTGCCCGCGGGCGTCCCCAGCGCGGCGAGCGCGGCCGGGGCATCCGCCGCGTGCGGATCGTGGCAGGTCGTGCACGCCATCTGCGACGCGCAACCGCCGAGCTGAAAGTCGCGCCCCTCGCCGGAGTTCGTCGTGCTGCCGCCCGGGTTCTTGGTTCGTCCGCCGCCTTCCCAGGTGAACGGGTAGCGCGTGAACAACACCGTGTGGCACTTCGCGCAGGCGTGATTGATCCACTGCGCCCGCGTGCCGGTCTCGCCCGTCGGCGGAGCCACCCCGAGGACCGCGCTCTGGACCGCGAAGCTCGGCAGCCGCGCCGGATCGGCAGCGTGGGCACGCGAGCCGTTGTGACACGCCTCGCAGCCGACCCCGAGCTCCACGAGGTGACCGCCGTCGAGGTACTGCTCGCTCGCGGTGGCCGCCGCCGGAAGCATCGCGCGCAGCGACGCATCCGCCGGTGCATCCGCGCCGAGGAAGCGGATCTCTTCGGCGAGCGCGTGAGACAGCGCCGCGTCGTCACGCGACCGTGCGGTCCACTGCAGCCGCGGCGGCAACACGCGGTCGGACAGCTTGCCCTGGTACGAGGGCAGGCCCGGCCCGTACAGCTCGTCGTACATCATCGTCGCGAGCGGCAACGTGTTGTGACAGGCGATGCATTCGTTCGCCCACACCGCGCGCACCGACATCGCCGGCCGCTCCTTGACCATCACCGAGTACCCCTTGTACCGCCACGTCTTCGACGAGAACACGAAGGTCGCCGGCAGGACGCGCTCGACGCCGATGCCGCCGGTGACGGGATCGGCCGCCGTGGTCACGTCGATCCCGACGAAGTCCTCGCGGTAGCGCCCGCCGATGACCTTCGTGATGCGATAGCGCGCGCGCCCCTTGGCCGTCTCGATCCGCATGAACCGGGCGCCGCCCTCGGACTCCATCGTCGCGCGATCCGCACCCACGTGGACGGTCGCACCCGCGAACGGAGCGCGGATCGTCGCGGTCGCCACATCCCGCGTCATGTTGCGCATCGGCGACTGTTGCCAGGCCGCGAACACCGCCTCGTGGCAATCGCCACAGGCCCGAGATCCCGCGTAATCGGCGCGCAGCACGTTGCTCGCCACCACGCCGCCGGTCGTCGCCACCACGCGCGAGGGCGCCGCCGGAGACCGGCACGCCGTGACAACGACCCACACGACGAGCCAGGCCCGCATGCCCGGTCTATATCACTGGCCTGCCCTCGGCGCTGGCCCGATGACGCTGCCGGTCGAGCAGGCCCTCCGCGGAGAGCGCGGCCTTGACCGCCGGGCGCTGGGCGATCCGCGCCTCGTACTCGTCGAGATTCGGCCACAACGGGAGCCCCAGCCCGAACTGCTCGCACCACTGCAGCATCACGAATAGATAAGCGTCCGCCACGGTGAACGTCTCCCCCATCAGGAACGCGCGATCGACGATCACCTCCTCCACCCAGATCAAGCGCTCGTTGATCTTCGCGCGCTGCTTCGCGAGCACGCTGTCGGGCGTGTCCCGCACGAACATCGGACCGAACTGCTTGTGGAGCTCGGTGGCGATGAAGTTGAGCCACTCCTGCAGGTGGTAGCGCGCGAACGTACCGTTCGGAGGAACCAGACGAACGTCGGGGGCGAGGTCCCCGATGTACTGGACCACGGCAGCTACCTCGGTCAGCACATCACTGCCCGGCCCGTCGAGCTCGAGCGCCGGCACGTACCCCTTGGGGTTGATCTCCCGGTAATCGTCGCCGCTCGCGGTCCGATGCGTCATCAGATCGACGCGCTCGAGATCGAACCTGCGCCCGGCCTCCCGTAGCACGATGTGGGGCGCCTGCGAGCACGCGCCCGGCGTGTAGTACAGCTTCATGACACGTCTCTCCTGAGCGAGGACGACGCATCGGCCGTGCCATCCCCGCGGCCCGGCCGTGTCGTGGCCACCGCGCACGTCGGGCGCATGCGCTCGAACGCGCCCGCGCTTGATCGCGAGAAACACGTCGTGCCCGACGGGCACATCGAGTGCAGCTCGTCGGGCTTCCATGCTGCTTCTGCCCGAGCGCCGCCGCCTCCTCGACAAGTTGATCCGCGAGATCGGGCGCTCCGAGACCCAGGCGATCGACCATCCGGCACGAGAGACCAGGCGCATGGGTGACGTGCCACCCGTGCTCGCCCTCCAGGAGGTCGCGAACCATGCGACCGCGATGCGCGTGAGGTTCGACAAGGTCCTGCGCGCGAACGAGATCCCGATCCCTCGCTCCGGTCTCGGCGCGACGCTCGCGTCCCTGCGGCACCTCGTCGTCGATCGCGTGGTCGATGCCGAGCGCTCGTTCCGGACCTCGCTGCTCGATCTCCGCTACGGCCTCGAGGTCGTCAAGTTGCTCCGGGAGGTGTCGCGTGGCGAAGAGCTTTTCGGGGTGATCCGATGGTGCGACGACTGGCTCGGCGCACGGCGCCCGCTCCTGGCGCGCGTCGAAGCACAGCTGGCGTGGTTCGCACAGCATCCAGGCGTCGCGCTGATGTCCACGCCGCCGGCGGCCGAGCCGATCCAGCAGAAAGACGCCGTGGAACCGCTCGAAACCTCTACCTCCCCAGAACACGGTGACGACCGGCCGACGTTTCGCGATCGATCGTGAGCCGCTGGCACGTCGATCGCATGACTTCGGCTCAGGCACGGTCAGGAAGAGTCATTCGTCGGAACATCGACCGGCGTTGATTCGATCGCAAGGCCTCACGGCTGCAGCGATGCAGTGACTTACGATGGCGAGGTCACGCGAGTTACGCGCCTGACTCGTGCTTCTCTCTTCACGGCCGCTTCGCGCGACCGGGCTAGCGCCTGGAACGTGAACGCGGCCGATCTTGTTTCCGGATCTCGCCGCCCGGTCAGCCCGCGCGACCGTGACCTAGAACCACCCGCGGACGCGGCCATCGCGCGCGTTCATCAGGGCACCGATCGTGGTCGCCGCGTGGATCAGCCCGACGTGCGTGTACGCCTGCGGGAAGTTGCCGAGCAGACGGCCATCCTCGGGGTCGATGTCCTCGGAGAACAGCCCGACCGGATTCGCGTGGGACACGATGCGATCGAAGACGGCGACGGCCTCCTCGATCCGGCCGGCGAGCGCGAGGGCCTCGGCCCACCAGAACGAGCAGATCGTGAAGGCGCTGGTCGTCACGCCCAGGTCGTCGAGGTTCGTGTAGCGCTGCATCAGGCCGGACTGCGTCAGCTTCGCGCCGTAGTAATCGAGGGTCGCGATGAACCGAGGATCGCGCGCGTCGACGAGCCCGATCGATGGCAACAACAGATTGGCGGCGTCCCCTTGGTCACCGTCGAGCGACTGGGTGAACGTGCCGACGGTCGGGTTGTAGCCGCGTGCGAGCACGACCTCGCGCTCCCGGCGTGCCGCCGCCCGCCAGCTCGCGGCGAGCTCGTTCTCGCCGAGCTTCTCGGCGATCCCTGCCCCGCGATCGATCGCGGCCCAGCACATCGCGCGCGAGAACGTATAGTGGCGTGGCAGCGTCCGGAACTCCCAGATGCCGGTGTCGGCGAGCGGCGCGATCGCGATCGCCTGCTCGACGAGGCGCTTGATCAGCGGGAAGAAGCTCTGCGGCTGATCCAGCACGAGCCGCGGATCCGACAGCACGGTCTGGAGACACAGGATCATCTCGCCGTTGAGATCATTCTGCTGCTGCTCGGCGGCGGCGTTGCCGATCCGCACCGGCCCGCAGTTCGCGAATCCAGACAGGTGGCCGAGGATCTGCTCGGTCAGCTCGCGCTCCCCGGCGATGCCGTAGAGCGGCTGGAGCGGGCCCGCCTCCGCGACGTCTCGCAGAAACCGGATGAACTGCTCGCCTTCATTGAGGTGCGAGAGCCGGCGCAGCGCCTCGACCACGAACGCCGCGTCGCGCAACCAGCAGAACCGGTAGTCCCACGTCCGTGGTGTGCAGAGCGCCTCGGGGATGCTCGTCGTCGTGGCCGCGATGATCGCGCCCGTATCGACGTAGGCATGCAGCTTGAGGCACAGCGCCGATCGCAACACGTGCTCGGGGGCGAAGCTCGGCAGCGCACAGCTCTTGGCCCAAAGCCGCCACCCGCGCACCGTCTCCTCGAGCAGGAGGTTGACGTCGGCCTCGGTCGGCGGGCTCGGGCGATTGCCGTACGACAGCACGAAGTACAGCGGATGGCGCACGGCGATCTCGTGGCGCTCGACGATGTGATCGCCCGGGACGTTCGAGTACAGGTGCATCGGCGCGCCGGCATCGAGGACCTCGACCCCGTACTGGGTGGTCACCAGCTTCCCGGGTGACCGGGCGTAGTCGGGACGTGGCTGAAAATCGACGGTGATCCGCGGGGTGCCGGCGAGCGGTCGGATCAGGCGCACGACCTCGAGCGGCACATCGAACTGCCCGCCCGCTTGCGGCACGCGCGGCGCGAAGTCGATCACGTCCCACATCGCCCCGGCCGCGCTGAACTCGGTGCGCAACACGTTGGTGTTCACGAGGTACTCCGAGCGGCCCGCGATCACGTCGTTGCCTGCCAGGATCCGGAACCAGCCGCCCTTGCGCTGGTCGAGGAGCGCGCCGAACACCGACGCGGAATCGAAGCGCGGCAAGCACAGCCACTCGATCGAGCTGGTCGGCGCGACGAGCCCGATCAGACGACCGTTCCCGATCGCGCCATGATCGAGCCGCGCGTCTCTCGGATCCATGCTCGTCAAATCTACGTTGCGGATCACCGAGAACCAGCATGTGAGGTGTGCCTCGCGCGCGCCGCGCCGCCGGCCCGAGTCGGGCCGCGCGACCGGGTGCGCTCCGAGCTCCACGCCCCATGGGAGATTGTTCAGCGCGTGGCCATCACCACGAAGTACTGCTGGATCAAGAACCGCTGCTGCGGGTCGAGGTTCGCGCGCGCGGACATCTCGTCGAGCTTGCCGGGCCACGCCGTGCTCGGGTAGTCGCTCGGCATCGGCGGCCGATGGCAGCTTCCGCACTTGGTCACCATCAGCGCCCGTCCCTGTCGCAGCTCCGCGAGCTGGACGTTGCCGCGCTCGGCGTCCAGCACCGTCGCGACCGGCGGGGTCGCGTGACACGCACCGAGCACGCTGGCGAGCAGCAGCAGCGACCGGGACCTCATAGCTCGAGTCCGATGATCGCGCGGGCGCTGAACGCATCGGCGACGTCGGTGATCCCGAACCCGGCGGTGATCGCCACCCACAGGTTCGAGGAAGGCGCGAGGCTGACCACGGGTCCGGCCGAGAGGTAGAGATCGCCCGCTTCGAGCGCGCCCCAGGTCTCGGCGCCGAGCCTCACCTTGGGATGCGCCTGGTAGGTCGCGCCGGCCGCCCACGCGAGCTCGGGCTCGAGCTCGGCGGCGTTCTTGCCGAGGTAGATCTCGCTGATCGCGTTCGCCGCGACCAGCAGCCTGTCGAAGTCACGCGCGACGATCACCTTGCTCTCGATGCCGTAGACGCTCTCGCCGAAGTGCTTCGAGAGCTCGAGGTAGACCAGCACGTCGACCGGCCACTCACCGCGATCCGCGAGCCGATAGCGAGTCTCGAGCTTGACCTCGGCGAGGTGCAACGCCGCGGTCGACGCCACGCCGCCCGTGATCTGCTCGAGCACCGTGTAGAACGCCATGTCCCAGTGGTCGGTGATGCCGTGCTCGACCTCGAGGATCTGCTCGTAGAACTGCGGCGTCCTGTGATCCCACGTCGAGCGGCCCTGGGTCGACCACAGCTCGAGCGCGGTCCGGCCTTCCGGGACGGTGGAGTACTCGTAGGTGTGCGTGAACGATCGCAGATCGGCGTCGGCCGTACCCGCGAGTGCGAGCAGCAGGCAGCTGGAGGACGAGGCGAGGCGGCACATGCCGACTTTGAAAGTAGAATTCATTTTCGAGGGAGTCAAGGCACGGTCCGCGGAGCACTCCCCGGTCCGCCAAGCTCAGATCGAGATCGATCCCTTACGAAAGTCGGTGCGCCGCAGGTGCACGTTGATGCACACCGGACGGCCGGTCCTGGCGATCGACTTTGCCTCCGCGAGCGTCGCGTCCACCCGCGCTGGATCCGTCAGCACGAGGCCGACCCCGCCGTAGCCCTCGGCGACCTTGTGGTAGTCGGTGCGCCGGAGGTCGCAGCCCAGCGTCGTGCCGAGGATCTCGACCTGCTCCCGCGCGATCTGCGCCCACGACGCGTCATTCCCGATCACCGCGATCGGCGCCACGCCGTGGCGAACGAAGCTGTCGAACTCGGCGAGCGTGTACGCGCTCGAGCCGTCGCCCCAGATCAACCAAACCTCCCTGCCTGGCCGCACGAGGGACGCGCCGAGCGCGAAGCCGCCGCCGACCCCGAGCGTCCCGAACACCCCGGGATCGAGCCACGACAACGGCGCGCGTGGCCGCACGATGTAGCTCGCGGTCGCGACGAAGTCGCCGCCGTCGACGACCAGCACCGCGTCATCCGCCATCGCCTCTTCCATGCGCGAGAACAGGTGCAGTGGATCGACGAGCTCGCCCTTCGGGACCGCCTTCGCCGCGATCTCCGAGTCACGCTTCTGCTCCTTGGCACGCAGCTCGCCGAGCCAACCGCGCCAGCTGTCGCCGGCCGAGCTGATCCGATCGGCGAGCGCGAGGAGGAACTCCCCCGAGTGCATCTCGACCGCGATCTCCGGGCGGCGATTCTTCCTGAGCTCCTGCGCCGAGAGATTCGCCGCGATCAGCGTCGCCTCCCGGTTGATGCCGCGGCCGTAGCCGAGCCGGAAGTCGAACGGAAAGCCGCACACGATCACGACATCGGCTTCCTTGAGCGCGGCGCCGCGATGGTGGCGGAGCTGCAGCTCGTGGGTGCGGCCGAGCAGACCGCGAGCCGTGCCGGCGAGGAACACCGGGGCGCCGAGCATCCCGAGCGCGCGCGCCAGGCGTGCCGGATCCTTGACGCCCGCGAGCGCCTGGCTGCCGACGACGATCACCGGCTTGGTCGCGTTCTTGAGCACCGCCGCCGCGCGATCGAGCGAGCCGTCTCCGTTGCGGAGCGAAGGCAGCTTCGAGGGAAGGTGGACCTCGGGCATCACCGGCGCGCGGAACTGCCGGTAGAGATGACCGCGGATATACAGCTCGAGCGCCTTCGCGCCGATGCCCTTGCCCTTGCCGAGTCCGACCTCCTTCTCGTACCAGCCGCGGACGATCTCCTCCGGATACAGCAGGTCGACCGGCACCTCGATGAACACCGGCCCAGGGACGCCGTCCATCGCGAGCTGACACGCTCGCTCCACGGTCGGCCCGAGCGCAGGCACCGTCTTCACCATCGTCGCCCACTTGGTCATCGGCTTCATGATGGACAGCTGATCGATGTCCTGAAGCGCGCCGCGTCCCTTGAGCAAGGTCGCCGTGGAGCCTCCGAGAATGATCATCGGGGTCTGCGCCATCTGCGCGTTCTTCACGGCCGTCGCGGTGTTCGTGACTCCCGGGCCCGCGGTCACGGCGGCGACGCCGATCGCCCCGGTCATCCGGGCGACCGCATCGGCAGCGAACACCGCGTTCGCCTCGTCGCGCACGTCGATTACACGCAGCCCGCGTGCCTGGGCGCCGGTGAGGATCGGCGAGATGTGGCCGCCACACAGCGTGAACAGGTGCGTTGCGCCGTGCCGCGCGAGGACGTCCGCGATGATGTCACCACCGTGAGCCATGGGCGGTACTCTCGCGCGCCGTGCTCGCTTTGCGAAAGGTCGTCGGTGGCGAACCTTACCCCCCCCGACACTCGGAGCGTGCGGCGTCGCGAGGTGGGACCGGACGGTGGTGCTCGGCGGGTGCCCACCCCGGGTTACGCCCAAGCCCTCTCGACCGGCGGGAGAACCAAATTCCTCCACACCTACGCAATCTTGCACGCGTCGACATGCATCGCTCGCCGGTTGTCATCTGCGGCCCAGAGTCCCCACCTGGGGTGTGAACACTCATGCACACTGGAGCAGCCAAGGCATAAGCACTCAGGATCCCTGGATGTTCTCTCCATTTGAGTGACGATCCCGGCAGGCACGACGGTTGCTGTATCAGGGTTCCATGGTGGCTGGACTCCCCTCGTTGACCGGTGGCGCCGGGCTTCGGTCGCGCAAATCGATGCTCGAGACGCTCGTACGTCAGCTCAACATGGTTCGCCTCTCGATCGGAGCGCTCGTGCTGACGATGGTCGGCTGCACCGGTCTGATCGATGACCCGGCCGGTGACGGACTGTCGTCCAAGCAGGTCGCGGCGAACAAGGCATGGGTGGAGAAGGCGCAGCCGCAGCTCTCGAGGGACTGCTTGGTCTGTCACAATGGCTCGCGTGCGGGGGTCGGGTTCCTGGCCGCGACGGGCGACGATCTTGCGGTCCGCGACGGGCTGCTTGCGTTCGACCCCGCGGTCGTCAACCTCGACGCCCCGGCATCGTCGCGGCTGCTGACGAAGGGGCTCCACGATGGCCCGGCGCTGACCTCCTCCGAGATCTCCGACGTGCTCGAATGGATTCGCGCCGAGAAGGATGCCCAACCCGACGCCAGCGGAACCCCAGGCGGCGTGGACGCCCTCCAGACCGCCAAGTTCGTCCCCGCGATCTGCACCTCGGGACTCCCACCTGCCGACACGTGCCCCACCAATGATGTGGACCTGACCGATCTCGGCATCCCGGGCGCGAAGATCCACTTCGTCGCGCAGGCGCTGGGATCTGGCCTCTACGTGAACCAGCTCAGCCTGGTGGGCGGCCCGATGGGCGCGAACATCGAGCACCCGCTGTTCGTGTCGTGGCCCGAAGGCGCCGAGCCCCTCCCGGACACCATCGATCGCTTCTTCAATGTGAAGATGAACGTGAAGGTGAACGACACCCAGCCGATCGCGGGTGGCCTCGCGTCCTTCAATGGCTTCGTCGCGACGGACTCGATCAGCATCGGCTTCAAGATCGCGTCGCCGTACAAGCCCGACGCCGGCGGAGGCGGCGGGGGCGGCGGCGACAACCTCGGATGCAAGGACCTCCCGTCCTTCAAGTCCAACGCGCAGCAGCTGTTCGCCGCACCGGCGGGCGGCGCCGGACAGAGCTGTCTATCGTGCCACGGCGGTCAGAACGGAAATGCGACCTCGGCGATGAACATCACCGGCGTCAACTCGGGCGATGATGCGGTCGTCCTGACGGCGTGCAACCAGATCAAGACCCGCACCAACACCACGACGCCCGAGCAGAGCGGCGTGTTCCTCGCGCCGGATCCCGGCAATCAGAACCACCCCTTCAAGTTCAATGCTGCCCAATTGGGCGTGTTCAAGAACGGACCTCCAGGCACGGGCGTGCTCGGCTGGATCAACGCAGAGAAAGTTGCACCTTAAGGAGCCCCATGAAGAGGACCTCGATAATGCTCTTGGCCGCGACGTGCTTCGCGGTCCCAGCCTGCAGCAGCGACTCAGCGTCCCCCGGTGGTGGTGGCGGCGGCGATGATGACAGCGGCTCGGGCAGCGGGACAGATACCCGCGATGAATGGGACAAGCTCCTCGACAAGCGCACCTACGATTACAGCGCGGCGCTCCGGATCGCGGCGCTTCGGCTGACCGGCGACCTGCCAACGATGGACGAGGTCAACCAGGTCAAGAACGCCGCTGATGACGCGGCCAAGAAGGTCGCGTACGAGGCGCTGATCAAGAACTTCATGGGCCGGCCTTCGTACGCGAAGCAGATGTTCTACTTCTGGCGCGACACCTTCAAGATGGGTGAGACCGCCGAGATGGACGCCGCGCCGGCGTTTGCCGCCCAGCTGGCCGTCGAGAATCGCTCGTATCTCGAGCTGTTCACCGCGGCAACCGGCAACTGCCCCACGTTCGATCAAGGCACCGGAACGTTCACCGCGGCGGACTGCGGTGGCGCAGGGCCGAAGGCCGGTGTCCTCACCAACCCGGGTGCGATGAAGCAGTACTTCTCGAACTTCGCGTTCCGGCGCGTCCGGTGGGTCCAGGAGACCTTCGACTGCCTCAAGTTCCCCGCGGAGATCGGCGCTGTGCCGCAAGACGTCGGCGGCCCCTCGCCCTACACCGGGGCATGGCCGTTCCAGAGCATCTCTGGAACTCCGACGGGTCGCGTGAACTTCCTCGACGTGTCCGCCGTGATCTGCGCGAACTGTCACCAGTCGATCAACCACATCGCCCCGCTGTTCGCGAACTACGACATGAACGGCGTCTACCAGACGACGATCCAGGTGCCGACGCCGCTCGACGGCGCCCCCAAGGCGCAGCTCACCGACTACCTGCCGCCCGGCGAGACCACCGCGTGGCGCTACCAGAAGCCCGCCGCGGACCTCCCCGCCCTCGGCATGGCGATGGCTGCGGACCCCGACATCGCGAAGTGCGGCGTCGCTCGCGTGTGGAACTGGGCGCTCGGCAAGACCGACATCGTCGACACGCTCCAGGAAGTCCCCGTCGAAACGATCCAGACCCAACTCGACACCTTTGTCGCCAGCGGCCACAAGATGAAGGACCTCATCTACGCCGTCTACACCAACGACGATTTCGTCAAGTTCTGAGGAGAAGCCATGACCCAGAATAGAATCAGCCTGACGATCCTGGTGGCCTCCCTCAGCCTCGGCGCCTCCTGTGCGGGTAGCGTCGAGGACGGTTCGGACACCAACGAGCCACCTCCCAACTCCACCGCCGGCGGCGAAGACTCCACCTTCGATCACGAGAACGACGGCATCAGCCCGTGGGATCTCGTCGATCGCCTGGCGAAGGAGGGCCCGCCGAAATACACGTCGCACGTGCATAGCTGCTCGAAGGTCCGTTATGGGACCCTCCGCAACGTGCTCGTCTCCGTCGGCGTCAATCCCGACAACGCCACGGCGGTGTCGGCCGGTGACCTCTACCGGTCGGGTTCGAGCGCCCTCGGCGCACCGAACTACGCCAACCGCATCCGCGAGAACATCGGCCTCTCGACCTCCGGTGCGTCGCGCGAGTTCGACATCTTCGCCGCCGCGGCGGACGAGATCATCGCCGCCGTCCCGACGCTTACGCGGTGCATGGTCGGCGGCGCACCGGTCGCCTTGTTCAACGCGAGCAACCAGTGCCAGGCAGACGGCATCACCTGCCTCATCGGCGTACCGGCGCAGCCCGGCCACATCGATCTCTGCAACTTGTCCATCACCGGCGCGAGCGACCCTGCGGTGGGTAAACGCCTTGCCGTCGCGGCCCTCATGGCCGCGGCCTATACCTGCGAGTAGAGGAGACCTCCATGGCCAAATCAAGAACTACCCTGCGTGACGAGAAGCATGAGCTCACCCGCCGCGCTCTCATCAAGTGGAGTGTCGCAGCCGGTGCGGCGCTCGGCGTCTCCCGGAGCAAGGTCTTCGACATCCTCGAAGGCACCGCGGGCAAGGGCCTCGCGTTTGCGGCCGCCGAGAACCCGACGACCCGGTCGGTCCACCTCGTCGCTGGTAACGGTGGCCTCGCGTGGTTCCAGCTGTTCTGGCCGCAGGTCGACGTCGCGAAGGCCAACAACGCGAACTTCGCCTGGCACAAGCCCGGTCAGGCGATGGATGTGCCTGGCACGGCCAAGCCCCTCGTGATCGGACCCGACACGCCGTGGGCGTCGCTCGCCGCCAAGCGGCAGGTCACGTGCTTCACGTGCGGCGCGAACGAGACCCACACGAACAACCCCCAGTCCGTGGTCGGTCTCAACGGCAACAACATCTTCTCGGTGGCGAGCGCGCTCCAGGCGTCCTCGCCCTCGGTGATCCCGCTCATCACGATCGGCGATGCCGCGGTCGGCAACGCCCCCGGGGCGGCGCGGCCGGCGAACGTCAACAACGGCGATGGCATCGTCGGTCTGTTCAACAGCGCGGCGTCCCGCGCCGGTGGCTTGCTGTCGAAGACGACCGACGCTGGACTCTACAAGGCGCACTACGACGCGTTCATCCAGCTCAACCGCGCCCAGAACTCGACGATGAAGGCGTCCTACACCACCGGCCAGGGTGCGGCGCAGTTCCTCGGAACGAACCTCTCGGCCCAGCTGCAGATCACCCCTGCGGATCTCACGCGATACGGCGTCACGGGTGGCACACGCGCAAACGTCACCGCGATCGCCCGTGCCTTCATCGTCTCGGTGAAGGCGTTCAAGATGGGCCTGACGAACTCGGTGGTCCTCCCCGCCATGCGCGACGATCCGCACGGCGCGTTCGATGGTGGCGACGTCAACTCGATCCCCGGTCAGCTCAAGAGCGTGTTCGACGCCTTCATGGCGGACCTGATCGGCACCACCGACGACAACACGATGAAGTCGCTCGCCGATGACACCGTGATCACGATCCACGGCGATACCACCAAGGATCCGCTCAACCGCGGTGGCTGGCCCGACGGCACCCCGGGCAACACCAACGTCGTCTACGTGTACAGCGCCGGCCATCTCAAGAGCGGCTGGTTCGGTAGCATCGACCGGAACGGCACGGTCCAGGGCTTCAACGCGACCGGCGCGCCGGCGGCGTACAACAGCGGCAACACCTCGAAGATGGCCATGGCCTCGATCGCCTACGCGATCGCGAAGCGCGATGAGCGCGCCATCTCCACCTTTGCCAACGGGGTCGTCGTCTCGAACAACTTCGGAAACCCGAAGGACATCTAGCCAACCCCGTCAAGGTGTCGACCCGAGGGGCCGCCGGAAGAGATCCGGCGGCCCTTCTTCGATCACGCGAGCGTGGCCTGAAACCTCGCGTGCTAGGCTAGGCGCGATGCGTGTCGCCCTGCTCTGTTTGCTGCTCGCTGCCTCGGCGTGCGGCCACAAGGAGTCGGACGGTTCCCCTGGGGGCTCGAGCTCGAGTCGGCAGAACGAGGACACGGCGCGCGAGCAGGCGCGCTTCGATTCGGAGCGCCGCCCGGAGAAGGTGGTCGAGGCGCTCGGAATCGGCCCCGGATCGCGGGTCGCGGACGTCGGCGCTGGCACCGGCCTGTTGACGGTGCACCTCGCCCGCGCCGTCGCCCCGAACGGACGAGTGATCGCGACGGACATCGATGGCGCCGTGCTCGAGCTCCTGCGGTCTCGGCTCGCGGGCGTGGGGCTGGCGGACGTGGTCGAGCGCCGGGTCGTGGGTGCGGAGACGCCGGGCCTCGAGGCGGGCGCGTACGACGCCATCTTGCTGGCGGAGGTCGATCACTATTTTTCGGATGAGATCGGCTGGCTCAAGGCGGCCCAGGCCGCGCTCAAGCCAAACGGGCGGATCGTGATCTCCAACCGGATTCATCACCGGACCAAGTCGATGGCGGCTGCGCAGAAGGCCGGGCTCGTGCTCCAATCGGAGTCGACACCCGTGCCGACGCACTTCATCGCGGTGTTCGTCGCACCAACGCAGCCAACCAAGTGAACCGACGCCAACTCGCCTCGATCGCGCTGCTCGGCGCGCTGGTCCTCCCGGGATGTCCCTCGGGCCAGAACCCGCCGGTGCTCTGGCTCGCCCTCGATGGTTCCGAGACCAAGCTCAAGCTGCAGGATCACGAGCCGAAGCCCTTTTGAGCGCCCGGCGTGGGACCCGGCGGGTCCCGTGAAGCTGCGTACGTGCTCGAGGCCGACGTCCCGGCGGGGACCTATCACGTCATCGGCGATGCGATCGTGATCCGCGCCGTCGACGTCACGTTCGAGCTGATCTGGCGACGCGGCACGACGGACACGGTAATCGACAGCTGGCTCGACCACTTCGACCCGCTGCCCGGCGGCGTCTACGAGGCGCAGGCCTACGAGACCGATCGGGTCGGCGCCGCGATCCAGTTCGAGACCGGCGACCAGTTCGTGTTCCGCTACACCGGCTCGAACACGACCAGCGAGCAGGCGTGGATCCCGAACGGCGACGGGGTGATGGCCAACGGGCGGATCCCGAACATCACCTTGCCGCGGTAACCCGCGGCGACGAACCGCTACGGCACGAAGGAACCCCGCGCGCGCGGCAACGGCGGATCGTCCTCATCTTCGTGGAAGTCGAGATCGACGCCGAAGGTCTCCTTCAGCGAGATCAGGCCGACCACCGCGACGCTCATCGTGAACACGCCGACCACGAGCGCCGCGCCGAGCAAGCCGAAGCTCGGCGTCAGCTCCTTGAACCCGGTGGTCAAGAGCACCGCGGAGCCGCGCACGAAGTTCGGGACCGTGGTGGTCACGGTCGCGCGCAGGTTCGTGCCGAACAGCTCCGCCGCGGTCGACACGAACACCGCCCAGTAGCCCGAGGCCATCCCGCCGACCATGCACAGCGCGTAGAACACGTCGATCGAGCGCCCGCCGATCGTGAAGTACGCCGCGATCGAGGCGGCGGTGGCGGCGAGGAAGATCGCGAGCGCTCGCTTCCGCGACTTGAGCCGCTGGCTCAGCATCCCGGACGCCATGCCGCCGATCGCGCAGCCGCCGTAGCAGAAGAACAGCGCGGTCGCGGGGTTCGGAGGTGGCGTCAGGCCGAGCGCGCCCCCGAGCTCGCGCGAGAACAAGAACAGGATCCCGATCACGTACCAGACCGGGATGCCGACGCAGATGATCGCGAGGTAGCGCAGCAGCCGGCGCCGGTTGGTGAACAGCTTGAAGAAGTTGCCGCGCGAGACGGACGTCTTCACGGTGTCCTCGAACATCCCGGACTCGACGACGCCGATCCGCAACGCGAGCAGCGCGATCCCGAGCCCGCCACCGATGTAGTAGGCCGTGCGCCAGTCGGGATGCGGCAGCCCCGGGAAGGCCCCGCCGATCAGGCCGGCGACCACGCCGCCGGAGACCCCGAGCGCGGCGACCAGCGTGGTGCCCACGCCCCGGTTGTGCTTGCCCATCAGCTCGCTGACCAGCGTGATGCCCGCGCCGAGTTCGCCGGCCAGCCCGATGCCGGCGATCAGCCGACACACGGCGTACTGCGGGATGGTCTCGACCATGCCGTTGGCGATGTTCGCGATCGAGTACAGCGTGATCGATCCGAACAGCACCGACAGTCGCCCACGCTTGTCACCCAGGATTCCCCACAGAATCCCGCCGACCAGCATCCCGCCCATTTGCATGTTGAACAGGTAGACCCCCTCGGTGGTCAACGCGCTCTTGCATGCATCGACGGTGAGGTCTGTACACACCCCGATGCCGCGCAAGCTCGCGGTGCGGACCATGCCGAACAGGATCAGGTCATAGATATCGACGAAGTAGCCGAGGGAGGCCAGGACCAAAATGCGAGAGCGATCTTTCACTTCTTTCCACAGCTTTCACGGCCGCATCGGTTCGTCCAGTAAACTTTGCGGGACCAAGCGCGCCACCG
>WBZN01000501.1_pt1 | contig 30179 bp, 26 predicted proteins | sample 5204281 | NCBI WGS metagenome assembly WBZN01 (sample SAMN12344347, study PRJNA552823) | activated sludge metagenome | biome: Activated sludge suspended growth; feature: Nitrification reactor; material: Wastewater; isolation source: activated sludge from nitrification reactor of wastewater... | reverse complement strand
TGGCTTTCTCCTCTCATCGAAGACCAGGTTGCCGTTGCCGTATGGGCAAGCGGCCCGGACATGCGATCCGAGGAGTAGGCACTGCACCGGTCGTGCCAGCTCCTCGACGGCGGTCGCCCCCCGGTGCGCCACGATCAAGGCAGCCGCGAGAAGCGGCGCAGCGGGAAGTTTCTACAAAGGCGGGCGATCGTCCCGGCTCGTCCCGACGAGGCGAACGAGAAGATCCAGCAAGCGCCCGGGCTCGACGGGTTTCGCCAGGTGCTCGCTGAAGCCGGCGCGCAGGGCGCGCTCCCGGTCCTGCGGCGAGGCGAAGCCGGTCACCGCGACCACGGGCACGGTCGCCAGCCCATCGCCGTCGCGGCGCAACCGCTCGGCCAACGAGTAGCCGTCCTCGTTCGGCATCTCGATGTCGGTGAGCACGACCTCGGGCCGAAATACGACGCAGAGGTCGAAACCCGCCGGCGCCGAGTCGGCTCCCTCGACGCGCGCTCCGTGGAGCCGCAGCAGGGAGATCAGCGCCGCCCGCCCGGCGGGCTCGTCGTCGACCACCACGATGCGCCGCCCGGCGAGCTCCTGAGCGCGCGGCGACGGCGCCGCCGCCGTCACGGGCAGCGTCGCGGCTACCGGCAGAGACACCGTGAAGGTGGCGCCGAGACCGAGGCCGGGGCTCGCCGCCTTGACCGTTCCGCCGTGCAGCTCCACCAGCTCGCGCGCGATCGTCAGGCCCAGGCCGAGCCCCTGGTAGCGCCGCGCGGTCGAGTTGTCGGACTGCCGGAAGGGCGCGAAGACCTGGGATAGGAACGCGGGCTCGATCCCGACGCCGGTGTCCTTCACCGCGATCAGCACGCGCGAGCCCTCCGCGTGCACGCGCAGCTCGACGCGGCCGCCGCGCGGCGTGAACTTCACCGCGTTCGAGAGCAGGTTCCACACCACCTGCCGGATGCGCTGCGCGTCCAGAAGCAGCGGCGGCAGGTTCCCGACCTCACAATCGAGCTCCACGCCCTTGGAGGTCGCGGCCGGGGTCACCGACTCGCAGGCGCTCTCGACGAGCTCGGCGAGGGTGACCGGCGCCAGGTTGATCTGCAGCTTGCCGGCGCCCATGCGCGCCAGATCCAGCAGGTCATCGACCAATTGCGTCAGTGCTTGCGTGCTGGACGCGATGGCCTGCAGGCCGCGCTCGACCTCGCGTTCGTCGGGCTCCTGATTCTGGAGCAGGTGCGTCCAGGTCGAGATTGCGTTCAGCGGATTGCGCAGCTCGTGCGAGAGCGTGGCCAGGAACCGATCCTTACTGCGCGCCGCCTCGTCGGCGCGCTCGTGCGCGGCGCGCGCCTGCTCGAACAGTCCGTCCCGCGCGAGCTCGGCCTCGCGGCGAGCCGTCACGTCCATCGTCACGCCACGCAGACCGGCGGGCGCGTCGGTGCCCTCGCCGTAGGGCGCGTAGAACGTCTCCACCCAGACGGTGGCGCCGTCGAGGGTCACCCAGCGGTGCAGACGCTGTCCTCCCTCACCGGTGCGCAGTGCGACGCGGGCCGCGTCGATCAGCATCTGACCGTCGTCGGGGTGCGATGCGATGAGCCAGAAGTCGGGAATCGCCAACCACCCCTTGGCGGGGAATCCGGTCAGCCGCTCGACGCTTTCCGACACGAAAACGGTGCGTTCGAACGGCCGCTCCACGCTGCCGCGCGTTTCCCAGACGACGCCCGGGATGTTCGCCACCAGGGCCTCGAGCCGCATGGTCTGCGCGTTGAGCTCGCGAAAGGCGCGAGAGCGTTCGCGCACCACGCCATCGGCGTACGCACGCTCGGCACGCAGCGCTTCGGTGAACAGGCTCACCAGGGCACCGGTGACCACGTACACGCCGCACAGCACCCACTGCGGCGAGGCCAGGACGTGTCTGTCGCCGATGGCGAACAGGTAGATCGAAAGGCCCGCGCTCAGGAGGGTAGTCAGCAAACCGGGGCCGAAGCCACCCATCCAGGCGCTGAACACCGCCGCCAGGTAGCCGAACACGAACGGCCCGGAGTTGCCGAGGAAAGGATCGGCGACCACGCGCAGGGCGCACCCGGCCACGGCGACCGCCACCGCCAAGCCATAGCGCGCCACGGGATTGGCGATGTGCGGGGCGAAGAACTGCCGGGGCCTCTGCCCTTCGCTGCGCAGCCCGAGTGCCTGTACGGCGGTGTCAAATCGCGGCAGTTGGCGCCACGGCATGGCTTCGTACCTCCGGCTGCATCCGACCTGTCCACCGGACCGGGATAGCGCCGCTATACTGCCGCGATGCCGAACGGAGGAGTCGCCGCGTGCTGAAAGCGTTGATCGTCGAGGACGACCCGAATTCCCTGAGCGCGATGAGCGCGCTGGTCGAGAAAGAAGGCTTCGAGGTCATGACCGCTGCCAGTCTAGGCGATGCACGGCGCGTCCTCGAGCGCGAGGCGCCGCACATCGCTTTGGTCGATCTGCACCTGCGCGACGGCGACGGTCTCGAGCTGCTGAGCGACGCCCGGTCGAGCGGCGCCAACGCGGAGTTCGTCGTCATCACCGGTCACGCGCGACTCGAGACCGCGGTCGAGGCGCTGCGCAGCGGCGCGGTCGACTACTTCACCAAGCCGGTGGACATCCCGCGACTCAAGGCCGTGCTGACGACCCTCAAGCGCGCCAACGCGTTCCGCGGCGAGATCGCCGACCTCCGCCGTCAGTTGCAGGAACTCGGACGCTTCGGCGCCATGGTCGGCGTTTCGCCCGTGATGCAGGAGCTGTACGCCCGCATCGCCAAGGTGGCGCCCACCGACGCGTCGGTCCTGATCAGCGGCGACAGCGGCACCGGCAAGGAGCTCATCGCCGAAACCCTGCACGCGCTCAGCCGCCGTTCCGCCGCGGCCTTCGTGGCCGTCAATTGCGGCGCGATCTCCGCCACGCTCATCGAAAGCGAGCTCTTCGGACACGAACGCGGCAGCTTCACCGGCGCCGACCGCCAGCATCGCGGCTACTTCGAGCGCGCCGAGGGCGGCACGCTGTTCCTGGACGAGATCGGCGAGATGCCGCTCGACCTGCAGGTGAAGCTGCTGCGCGTCCTCGAGAGCGGCACGTTGACGCGGGTCGGCGGCGACAAGCTCATCAAGGTCGACGTGCGGGTCATCGCGGCCAGCAACCGCGACCTGGAGGATGCCGTGGCGCAGGGCAAGTTCCGCGCCGACCTGCTGTATCGCTTGCGCGTCGTGCCGATCGCCGCGCCGCCGCTGCGGCTGCGCGACCACGACGTGGACGTCCTCGCCGAGCACTTCCTCGCCGAGCTCAACCAGCGCGAAGGCGCCCACAAGGGCTTCTCGGCCGATGCCCTGGCGCTTCTGCGCGCCCACGCGTGGCCGGGCAACGTGCGCGAGCTCAAGAATCTGGTCCATCAGCTGTTCATCCTGTCGCCCGACCTGATCACCGCCGAGGACCTTCCCGGCGAGATCGCCGGCACCGTACCCGCGGCCACCGCCACCGGCGCCAGTCCCGCCGACGCTGGGCTCACCTTCGAGCCCGGAACGGCGCTCGCGGAGGTCGAGCGGCGGATGATCGCGGCCACCTTGACGCGCTTCGCCGGCGACAAGAAACGGACGGCGGAGGCCCTGGGGATCAGTCTCAAGACGCTCTACAACCGACTGCGCGAATACGGCTACGCCGAGCGCGAGGCCTGAGCGTCGAGGCTCGCCCCACCGCTCGCGACGGCGGCGGGCGGAGCGTCCGAGGCGAGGGTGCCGCCGGCGACCGCGGTGCATGAATCACCTCCACGCTCCGGCGCCGCCGTGGCGACGCCGGAGCGAGCGAGCTACGCCTGTTTCTCGACCGCTACGACCTTCGCCACGCCATCGACGCGCTTCGCGGCGGCCTCGGCCGTCGCGCGCACGCCGTGCGGCATGTTCTTCGGGAACTCGAGGGTAACAGTACCGCTGGCCGCCTCGGTGCCGATGGTCATGCCGTCGGCGCCCAGCTTGTCGATCAGGGCGGCGCGCAGCTTCACTTCGAGAAGGCCGTCCTTCACCTTGCGCTGCGCCTCCTCGGCGGTCACGGTGACCGCGCCTTCCGCTTGGTACTCCGCCAGCTTGATGTCGTCCTTCACCGACTTCACGCCGTGCACGCTCTTCGCGACCGTCTCGGCGAGCTCGGACGTGGCGCGCTTGTCGACGGTGCCGCTGAGCGCGATGTCGTCGCCATGCGCGTCGACGTCGATGTGCAAGGCGTCGGCCCCGAGCTTGTCGAGCAGGACGGTCTTGACCTTCAGGCCCAGCAGCGCCGAGCTCACGTCGCTCGCCGCGGCCGGTCGTGCCATGGCCGTGAACGCGAGCGTCAAGGCGACGCCCACCAGGCCCATCGTCATCCGTGGATTCTTCATCGTTTGGTTCCTCTTCTCCAGTCGCCGCGCGCAACCACGCGGTGACTTCGAAGAGAGCAACCGCCGTGCCACCCGCACGCCGGCGATGCCAGCATCGTATGGGTCACGGCGCGGGCCCGCCGTGGGCTTCCGCGCAACTCGCCGGGAATGCCGCCGGGCGCTTTCTACAAACCGACCGCGCGCGGCGTCGAATGCGCGCTGGAGTGAGAGGCAGAAAACGAAAAACGCGGCGAGGGGCTCGCCCCCCACCGCGTTCGTCGTGCTACTGCTCGGTCGCCGCGTTAGCGACGCCGACCGTGCCGATGCTTGCCGCCCTGGTTGATCAGGGAGAGGTCCGCATCCGAGGGCACGTTCAATGCCCAACGCAGGTTGGTGTCGAACTGCGGCGACATGTACAGCGAGGACATGTCGAGCGCGATGAAGCTGCCGTTGCCGCCGCCGGCCATGGCGGCGCCGAGGTTCGGAGCCGGGATGTGGCTGCCGAACTTGGCGTTGATGGCCTCGATGAACTTCGCGGCCACGAAGGCGTAGCCGAAGCGGCTCGGGTGCACACCGTCGTAGGAAAAGATGCCGCCGGTCAGGAACTTGGAATTGAACGTGATGCCGCCGAAGTTGAGGCCGTTGGTGGCGATGTCCGCGAGGATGCCGCGTGCGTCCACCAAGGCCGCGCCGACGCGATTGGCTTCCGAGGCGATGTAGTCATCGAACGCCGCGGTGCGCGCCGAAATGACTGCCTGCTCTTCGATCGACAGCACTTCGGAGTCCTTGAGCGGAATGCCCGTAGCGCCCGGGACGCCCGGCGGGCGGCCGTTGCCGGCCGCGAGGCTGGCCGCGGCGGTCAGCAGGACGCGATCGCCGAGACGCAGCGGACCGATGCCGCCCGGCAGATCCGGACGCGGTCCGATGAACGGCACCGGGGTGCCGTCCGGCTGGAGCACCGGCGCGCCGTTCGAAACCAGGAACGGCGGGATGGTGGTGGCGAACGGGATGCTCGACGTGTCGGCGATGTTGGCGATCGCCATCTTGGCGCCCGACGCTGCCACCGCGTTCACGATGGTGGTGAAGTCGGCCTTGAAGTTGGCGAGCGGCGTGATCGTCACGCCTTCGATGACGATGCCGCTGGTGGTCGCGCCGAGCACGTCGTTGTTCCCGATCCACAGCGTCACGAACGTCGGATGCTGCAGCAGCGCCTGCTGCAGAGCCGTGGTGTTGCCGAGATTCGGGTTGCGCAGGATCAGGTCGTGCAGGCCGCCGTGGTCGGTCGTCGTCGCCACGGTGTCGTGCACGCGTGCGCCCGGCACGCCGAGGTTGTTGTACGGCTGTGCCAGGGCGAGATTCTTCGGCACACCGCTTCCCGGCGACGGAGCGATCACCGGCCCGACCAGGCTCACCAGCGCGAGATGCGCCGGCAGGCCCGGGTCACTGACGATCGGTTGCTGGAAACTGGCCACGCCTGCCTGCTGCGCGATCAGCGCCGGATAGCTGAACTTCTGCGACGACTCGTACAGGCCGCCGCTCTGGAATCCCGCGGTCAAACTGTCGCCGAGCGCCACGTAGCGGCTGAAGTCCGCCTGGGCGAAGCCCGGCGCCGCGGCCGCAGCGAGCGCCAGTGCGAGCGCACCCGCCGTGCGAAGCTGGGTCTTGAGGTTCATCGTGTTCTCCTCGCTCGATCCGTTTAGAAGCCCAGGGAGACGCCCAGGAGCCAAGCGGTCGTCTTGTAGGTGCCGTTGTAGTTGTCGTAGTTGACGTGCGTGGTGCGCGTGCCGAACGGCAGGTACATGAGCGCGGTGTCGAAGTGGAAAGCCTGGCCGCGATGGCCCCAGCCGACCGTGAAGCCCTTGCGGTCGTTGTCGGGGAGCAGCGGGCTCACGCTCTGGTCGGGCTGCGGCGTCAGGTCGTAGACGAAGCCCAGACGCAGCGACTCGGACTGGGACAGCATCCAGTCGAAGCCGACGCGGTAGTTGTACACATCCTTCCAGTTCTCACGCACCACCGAGTCGGGCAGGCGCTTCTTCGGGTCGTTGCTGGTGAAGTTGATCGCCAGCGTGTCGAAGCTCGACCAACCCGTGCGGTTGACGTCGACCTCGACCTTCATCGCCGGGTTGAGCGAGACCGCGACGCCCAGGCTCGCGACGTCCGGGAACTCGATGCTCGTCTTGAGCGGCAGCTTCTGGCCGAACGGGATCGAGGCCTGCACCGCGGCGTCGAACTGCGGGAAGCCGGTCGCGTTCTGGGTCAGCGTCGCGTTGCCCTTGTAGTCCACCTTGATCTTCGAGCGGTACGACAGGCCCCACGAGAAGCTGTTGTTGTACTTGTGCAGGAAGCCGATGTTCCAGCCGTAGCCCTGGTCGAGATCGCTCTTGAGGTGCACCTTGGCGACGTCGGCGGGCGCGAGCGTGAACGGGTTGCTGGCGAAGCTGCGGCGCTCGAGCTCGACGTCCGAGAACAGCACGCGGGCACCGAAGCCGATGCCGAAGTTCGGCGTCACCTTCCAGGCCAGGGTCGGGTTGAGGTCGAAGGTGCGCAGGGCGGCCTTGGTGCTGAGGCCACGGCCGGGGAAGGTGTCCGGGTTCTTCCACTCGGTGGTGAGACCGAACGGAGTGTTGAGGCCGAAACCGAACTTCCACGTGTCGTTCAGCGGCTGCACGATGTAGAAATGCGAGGGAAACTCGCTGAGCTTCTTCTGCTCGGCGCGCGCCGTGTCGCCAGGGAACGGGTTCTCGCCCTGGAACTTGGCCTGCGTGGAGGTGATGTACGTGGTGCCGATCAGCCACTCGCGCTCACCGAAGAACGCGACACCGCCCGCGTTGTGGAACAGTGCCGACGGATCGTCGGCCTGCGCCGTGAAGGCGCCCGCCATACCCATTGCTTTGCTGCCCTGCTCGAAGATCCCGAACCCTGCGCCGTACATTGGCACGGACGCCAGCAGGCCGAGGATCACGAGCGCAGTCGGTTTGCTGAACCCGCGCCTGGACATGCCCACTCCTCCCTTACGAGGAACTGCGTTGATGGATGTTGCCGAACCGTTGCAAGCAGGGGAAACTGCTAAATTTTTCATGAGGATAGGCTGGCGACAGTAGATCATAGGCCGGGGGCTGTCAAACGCTCCGGCGTACGATCTTCGCCGCCGGCGAGACAAAACGGCAGCGCCATCAGGAACAAGGCGACGCGCTGCACCTCGGCGTCCCGCCAGTTGTCCTCGAACAGCCCGGCGAGGTTGAATCCGACCAGCGCCAGGATGACTCCGAGGAGCAGGTCGGCCCGCGGCCCCGCCATCCCGCCCTGGGCCTTGAGCTGGCGCCAGGCGCAGATCAGACTGGCCGCCATCATCCACAGGTAGACCAGCAGGGACGGCAGGCCGCGCTCAGCCGCCAACTGCAGGAAGCTGTTGTGCAGGTGCGGCACGGTCAGGCGCGGCGCGGTGTCGTTGCGGTAGATGGGATAGCGCCGCTTCACGACGTCCGGCCCGAGACCGAGCAGCGGCCGCTCCGCCACCATGCTGAGCCCGGCCTGGAGCATGCACAGGCGGTCGTAGTTGGAGGTGTCGCGCAGGTCGGTGATCGACAGCGCGCGGTGCAGCAGCGGCACCGGCGCGAGCCCGACGAAGAGCAGCGCCGCCGGCAGGCCGGCGAGCAACCAACGCGGGCGGCGCGCGGCGAACAGGCCGATCACGGTGAGCAGCAGCGCCACCCAGGCGCCGCGGGTGAGCGTGCCGAGAATCGCGGCGTTGATCACCGCGAAGGCCAACCAGCTCCACGGCCGGCGCGCCGCGCCCGGGGTGCTCAATCGGGCGAGCAGCAGCAGGTCGCACATCAGAAGGACGCCGGAATACGTCATGTAGTGCGAGAACGGGCCGCGAATGCGGTGATCGATGTCGCCCTCGCCGGCCAGCAGCTGGACCATGCCGGCGAAAGCGAGCAGCGAGGCGACCAGCAGCAATCCGCCGACCATGCGCCGCGCCGGCTTCTCGCCGCGCGCCAGCAGCAGCGCGAAGACCAATGTCGCCAGCCGGGCGACGTCGCCGAGCTCGCCGAAGCTGATCTCCGGTTCGTAGGAGGCCGCGACCGAAAGCACCAGCAGCAGGTAGTAGACGCCGAGAGGGAGCAGAATCGGCGCGTAGCGGCGCCACGGAAACGCGCGCAGCGACACGCCGAAGGGCAGGACCAGTGCCGCGAGCCCGATCAGGGCATTGGACAAGGCCAGCGCGAAGACGCCGAGCAGGTGACCGGCGTACAGCCACGACGCCGCCGAGAAGAAGCGACGCCGGCGCTCCGAGGCTTCGATCGGCAGCAGCTCCTCGGCGAGGCTCATGACGCCCTCCCCGCCGGGCGCCAGGCCCGCGACGTTCTCGCGCCGCCGGCCGGGTGCGCGCATGGACGGTCGCGGCGCACGCCGCCCGGCAGTCTCATTCGCGTTGCCGTGCCGTCTTCATCGCATCGCGGGCCTCGCGGTCGAGCTCACGCTCGCGCTCGGCGGCGCGCTTGTCGTGGAGCTTCTTGCCCTGCACCAAGGCCACCTCGACCTTCACGCGGTCGTGTTTGAGATACACCTGCAGGGGCACGACCGTGAAACCCTTGGCCACCACGCGCGCCGCCAGCTTGTCGATCTCTCGCCGGTGCAGGAGCAGCTTGCGTTCGCGCTCCGGCAGGTGGTTTTCGCGGTTGCCGTGCGAGTACTCGCTGATGTGCGCGCCGATCAGAAAGGCCTCGCCACCGCGGAATTCGACGTAGCTGTCCTTGAGCTGCACATTGCCGGCGCGCGCCGCCTTCACCTCGGTGCCCTGCAGGCTCAGGCCGGCCTCGACGGTTTCCAGGACGTGGTAGTCGTGGCGCGCCCGCCGGTTGCTGGCCAGCAGGCGCCGCTCGGGAGCTTCGTTCGACACCCGCCAAGTCTATCCCGCCCGGCGCCAAGCCGCCGCCGTCGGGCGCCTCCGGCCGGCGGCAATGTTACAGTCGCGGATTGCCCATGAAAGCCGCCGCCGCGCTCGCTGTGATGGCGCTCCTCGCCGCCGCACCGCTCGCCGCCGAACCGCGCATCGGCGACGTCGCGACGACGATCGACGGCCGCCGGGTGATGGTCAGCTTCCGACTCCTCGACGGTTTCGACGACGTGCTGCGCGAGCGCATCCAGAGCGGCCTGCCGACCGGCATCGTGTACGAGATGCAGCTGCTCCGGGACCGCAAGCGCTGGTGGGACCGCACCGTGGCCGAGAGCAACCTCCAGGTCGTGGCGATGTTCAACGCCGTCACTCGCGAGTACCTGGTGAACTTCAAGCTCGACGGCAAGCTCATCGAGAGCCGCCAGCTGCGCGACCTCGGCGAGCTCGAGCAGGCCCTCACGCGCGTCAGCGCGGTGCCCGCCTTCGAGCTCGGCGAGGTCGGACCGGACTGGCGCATGCTGGTCGCGGTGCGCGCCGAGCTCGGCTCCAGCGTGATCCTGTCGATCATCCCGACGCATCTACGCACCGAGTGGGTGGAGTCCCGGAAGTTCCGCCCGCCGGTGAACTAGGCAGCCGTGATGAAACTGCGCGAGCGCATCGAACGCCACCGCAAGGATTCCCGCTGGATCGTCGCCGGACTCGGTCTGCTGTTGCTGCTCCTTTCCGGGCTCTACGTGTTCATCCTGCGCAGCCGCGAGCTGCCGGCCACGATGATCACCAACCGCGTGTTGATCTTCATGTTCTTCTACGCGGACGTCGTGCTGATCGTGGCGGTGTTCTTCGTCCTGGCGCGTAACGTCTTCAAGCTGCTGATCGAGCGCCGCCATCGCATCCTCGGCGCCAAGTTCAAGACCAAGCTGGTCGCGACGTACATCGGCCTCGCGCTGGTGCCGGTGCTGATCCTGTTCGTCTATGCCACCAACCTGCTGCAGAGCGCCATCGACCGCTGGTTCACCGCCCCGGTCGAGCAGGTGCTGTCGCAGGGCAACGCCATGGCCGAAGCCATCACCCATCGCGTCGAGATGACGGCGCTGCGCGACGCGCGGCGCGTGCTCCAGGCGGTGCAGTCGCAGAGGATGCCGCCGGCCGCGCAGCCGCGCCTCGGCGCGCTGCTCCAGAGCCTGCGCGCCGATCTCGAGGCGGATTACATCGCGATCTATGCCGATCGCCAGCTGGTACACGGCGCCATCAATCCCCGCGCCGGCCTCACCGACCTGCCCGAGCCCGGACGGTCGTTCCTGGTCGACGTGGCGCGCACCGGCCGAGGCACGCGCGTGCTGCAGCTGTCGAGCTCGGCCGGCATCCTGGTCATTGCCGCGGTGGCCGGAGACGAAGGCCCCGACGGCCGCACGGTGGCGGTGCTCGGCACGCAGCTCGAACCCGAAGTCGCCAACGGACGGCAGTCGCTGATCGAGGCCTATCAGAGCTTCCGGCAGCTCGAGGTGCAGAAAGCAGCGCTCAAGACCAGCCACCTGCTGACGTTCCTCATGGTGACGCTGCTGATCCTGCTCGCCTCGACATGGGCCGGGCTGTACCTCGCGCGCCGCATCACCGTGCCGATCCAGGCCCTCGCCGAAGGCACGCGCCGCATCTCCTCCGGCGAGCTCGACCACCGCGTCGAGGCCGCCGCCGACGACGAGCTCGGAGTGCTGGTCGACTCGTTCAACCAGATGACCTCCGACCTGCAGAAGAACAAAGCGCTGCTCGAGCAGAGCAACCGCGAGCTGCTCGACGCCAACCGCCGACTCGCCGCCGAGCGCGCGCTCATCGCCACGGTTCTCGAGAACGTCGCGGCGGGCGTCATTTCGCTCGACGCCGACGGCCGCGTCTTCACCTGCAACGGCGCCGCGCTCGCCATGCTCCGGCAACGCGAAGAGGACGTGCTCGGCAAGCCGCTCGCCGAGGCCTGGAGCGACGACCAACGCGCGCGCCTGGTGGAGCTGATTTCGGAGCCCCTGCCCGGTTCCGAAGCCAGCCGCGAAGTGCGCCTGGTGATCGGCGGCGGCTGGAAGACGTTCGAGGTCAAGGCCAACCCCATGCGCGACGAGAGCGGCCGTCTGCTGGGCCGCGTCGTCGTGCTCGAGGACCTCACGGAGTTGCTGCAGGCGCAGCAGATCGCCGCCTGGAGCGAGGCCGCGCGCCGCATCGCGCACGAGATCAAGAACCCGCTGACCCCGATCAAGCTCGCCGCCGAGCGCCTCGACCAGAAACGGTTGAGCGAGGATCCAGGCCTCGCCGGCGCGGTGAGCGAGGCGGTCGAGATCATCGTGCGCGAGGTCGAGGCCATGAAGCGCATGGTGGACGAGTTCTCGCGCTTCGCGCGCATGCCCCACCCGCAGCCCGCGCCGACCGACGTCAAGCGGCTGGTCGAGGAGGTGCTGCATCTGTACCGCAATCTCAAGCCGGGCGTCGAGGTGACCGCCGCCGTCGCGCCGGCCGCCGAGCAGGCGCTGCTCGACGGCGAGCAGTTCCGCCGCGTGCTCATCAACCTGCTCGACAACGCCCTCGAGGCAACCGCGGCACCCGGAGCCGTGCGCGTCGACGCCGCGATGCGCCACGGCAGCCTGGAGGTGCGCATCGCGGACACCGGCCGCGGCATTCCCGCCGACGCGCGACAGAAGCTGTTCCTGCCCTACTACTCCACCAAGGGTCGCGGCACCGGCCTCGGCCTTGCCATCGTGCACCGTATCGTGCAGGATCACCACGGCACGATTCGCATCGAGGACAACACGCCCCGCGGGTCCGTGTTCGTGCTCGAGTTGCCACAGGCCTGAGCTCGGCCGGACCGGCCTGCGGCGCATATACTCCGGGCATGAGCACACCGCAACAAACCATCGAGACCGAGGTCAAGGCCGCGCTCAAGGCGGGCGAGAAAGATCGCCTGTCGACGCTGCGGCTGCTGCTCGGCGAGCTCAAGAACGAGAAGATCAAGCGCGGCAGCGAAGTGGACGACGCCGCGTTCGCCGCCGTGCTGCGCCGCATGGTCAAACAGCGTCAGGACTCGGTCGAGCAGTACACCAAGGGCGCCCGCCCCGAGCTCGCGGCCAAGGAGCAGGCCGAGATCGCCATCCTCTCGGCCTATCTGCCGCAGCAGGTAGGCGAGGCCGACCTGCGCGCCGCCGCGGCCGAAATCGTCGCCGCGCAAGGTCTGAGCGGCCCGTCCGGTATCGGTCCGGCGATGAAGGCGATGCTCGCCCGCTTCGGCTCCACCGCGGACGGCGCCGCGGTGAACCGAGTGGTGCGCGAATTGTTGACGGCGAAGTAGCGCGGCGCTCGCCGCAGCGCGCCCCCACCATGCACCGCCTCGTCGTCGGCACGGCCGGTCACATCGATCACGGCAAGACGCGCCTGATTCAGGCCCTCACCGGCATCGACTGCGACCGCCTGGCCGAGGAGAAGGCGCGCGGCATCACCATCGACCTCGGCTTTGCCCACCTCGAGCACGGCGACGTGCGACTGAGCTTCATCGACGTCCCCGGCCACGAGCGCTTCCTGCACAACGCCCTCGCCGGGCTCGGCGGGATCCGGGCCATTCTGCTGGTGGTGGCGGCGGACGAGGGCATCATGCCGCAGACGCGCGAACATCTCGCGGTCTGCGAGCTGCTCGGACTCGAGCGCGGGCTGGTGGCGATCACCAAGCGCGCTCTCGCGAGCGCCGAGCAGCGCGAGCTCGTCGAGCTCGAAGTGGCCGACCTGCTCGCCCGCGGCCCGTTCGCCGGCGCGCCCATCTTTCACGTCGACAGCGTCAGCGGCGAGGGCGTGCCGGCGCTTGCCGCGGCACTCCTCGAGCTGTCGCGCGCCATCGACGACACGCCGCCCGCCGGCCGCGGCGTCCGGCTGCCGATCGATCGCGCCTTCGTGCTCCACGGCCAGGGCACCGTCGTGACCGGCACCCTTTCCGGCGCGGGCGTGCACGTCGGCGACGAGCTCGAGCTGCTGCCGGCCGGACGGCGCCTGCGGGTGCGCGGTGTGCACATCCACGGCCTGCCGGTCGAGGAAGCGCCGCCGAGCGAGCGCGTGGCCCTGCAGGTGGCCGGCGCCGACCTGGCCGAGCTCGCGCGCGGCATGACGCTCTGCACGTCCGGCGCCTTCCTCGCCAGCAAGCGGCTGCTCTGCCGACTTCGCCTCCTGCCCGACGCCCCGGGGCCGCTGCGCAACGGCGCCGAGGTCCGCGTGCACCTGCTGAGCAGCGAAGCGCTGGCGCGGGTGCGACTGCCCGGCGGCCAGCCGCTGGCGCCCGGCGCGTCCGGGCTGGCCGAGCTGGAGCTGCAATCGCCCATCACGGCGGCGCGCGGCGATCGCGTCATTCTGCGCCGCCCCTCGCCGGCCGCCACCATCGGCGGCGGCGAAGTGCTCGATCCAGCACCGCAGCGGCGGCGGCGCGCGGCCCGGCGGACCGACGGCGCGCCCGCGCCGGCGGAGGACGCCGGGCTCGCGGCCGGCACGCGCGACGCGCTGCTGCGCTGGACGGGCGATCAAGCCGAACGTGGAACGACGGCCGCGGCGCTCGCGCAGCGCCTGGGCTGGCTGCCGGAGGCCGTGGCGGCCGAGCTCGACACGCTGGCCGCGGCCGGACGCCTGCTGGTGGCGCCGGGGCCGCCGCGCCGCTACCTCGTCCCTGCCGCCTATCTCGCCGTCGCGGAACGCGCGCGCACCGTGCTGGGCGAGTACTTCCGGCGCGAGCGCCTGGCACCGGGCATGCCCAAGGCGGAGGCCGCGCGCCGCATCCTGCCGCGCGGCGGCGAGCTGGTCGACACGCTGTTTGGATGGCTGCAGGCGCAGCGCGTGCTGGTCCTGGCCGGCGACCTGGTCAACCTTCCGGGACGCGACGCGGTGCTGTCCGGTGAGGAGTCGGGCCTCGCGAGCGCGGTGCTCGAGCGCTTCGAGCGCGCCGGCCTCGAACCGCCGTCGCCGGGCGAATTGCGCCAGGCCCTGAACGCCAAGCCGCAGATCCTCGAAGGCATCATGAAGTACCTGCAGCAGCGGGGCCGCCTAGTGCGTCTCCCGGGAGGTCTCTTTCTCGCCGCCAAGGCGTTCAACGACCTGCGGCGGGATCTCGCGGCCAGCGGTTGGGAGCGCTTCAGCGTGCCGCAGTTCAAAGAGCGCTACGGCCTGTCGCGCAAGTGGGCGATTCCGCTGCTCGAGCAGCTGGATTCGGTCGGCGCGACGCGACGGGTCGGCGACGAACGGCAGTTGGTCCGCGCGAGCCCGGCCGAGGAGTAGGATGCGCGCATGAAGACCGTGGCCATCCTCGGCGCGTCGAGCGACCGCAACAAGTTCGGCAACAAGTCGGTACGGGCGCATCTGCGCGCCGGGTACCGCGTGTTCCCGGTGAACCCCAAGGAAACCGAGATCGAGGGCCAGGCGGCGTTTCCGAGCCTCGCCGCCCTGCCCTCACCGCCCGATCGCATCAGCGTCTACCTGGCGCCAGCGATCGGCCGCACGCTGCTCCCCGAGCTCGCGCGCTCGGGAGCACGCGAGGTCTGGTTCAACCCCGGCGCCGCCGACGACGCGCTGCTCGCCGAGGCCGAGCGCCTGGGCATCCCGGCGATCGACGGCTGCAGCATCGTCGACCTCGGCATGTCGCCGGCCGAATTTCCCTGACCGCCGACGCGCGACTCCTCTCGTGCGCGACGGCTCTCACGCTACCTCTCGACGGCACCCGCCGCGCTCGAACCGCGGTGCCACGTCGACCAGCCGATCGCGGTCGCCACGAACAGCACGCTGAAGGCGCTCGTGGCGCGGATGACCGTGCGAATCACGAGGGCATACAGCGCGCCCGGGGGGACGCCCACGCCCGCTGCTCCCGCCGCCAGCGCCGGCACCACGGCGGCGAGCAGCGCGACCGTGAAGCACATGGCCAACAGCAAGTAGCGCGCGCCGTCGCTCCCCTCGGCGACGGCGGCCTCGCCGCCCGCCAGCCGCCGCAGAGTCCGCGCGTAGGCCACCAAGAGGCAGACCACGCCGAAGACGGTACTCAGGTGCTGCAGGAGCGTGTAGACCTGAACGCGGAAGAGCTCCCGTTGCAGGAGCGGCAGTCTCTGCACCGCGGGACCGAACCGGTGGGTGAAGGAGTCCCACACGACGTGCGTCGCCGCTCCGATTGCGACTCCGAGCGCCACTCCGGCCAGGCCGCGGCGGACTCGCTTTGCCGACCACTGCGGGCAGTTCGAGACGGCGCCGCGATGCGGCTGGGGAAGAAGCGCCGTCAACACCGCGCGGAGCCGCCGCAGGAGCGCCAGGAAGAGGAGACCCGTGGGCAGGCAAATGACCAGGACGCCCAACGCCGAGTGCGCCAGGGCGGCCATCCTGAAGCTCCCGACGTAGTACCCGAAGTCCGGAGCCAGGCTTCCGGCAACCAGCGCGATGAACGGTACGTCCGCTCGCCAGCGCCGCAAGGGCAGGACGGCGGCGGGGTGGGCGAACGTCCAAGGCACGGGAGCGCGAGCCGCTCGGGCTCAGGACGACAGGTCGACGCTCGGCAGGAACGCGGGTTCGCGCCGGATCTTCGTGGCGGCCTCGAAGGCGAACGCGTACCCCACGAGCCGCGCATCGCTCCACGCCGGTCCCACGAACGACAGCCCGATCGGCAAACCGTGGACGAAGCCCGCCGGCACGGTGACGCTCGGGTAGCCCGCCACCGCGGCGGGGGTCGAGCTGCCGCCGGCGACGCTGTCGCCGTTGACGAGGTCGATCAGCCAGGCCGGACCCTGTGTCGGCGCCACCACGGCGTCGAGCCGGTGCTGCGCAAAGAGCGCGTCGAGACCGCGGGTCCGCGCGGCATCGAGACAGGCCTGGCGCGCCTTGCGGTAGGCGCCGTCGGTGAGCGGCCCCTTCTTCGCCGCCAGCTCGACGATCTCCTGTCCGAAGTAAGGCATTTCGCGGCGCCGCTCGCGCTCGTTGAACGCCAGCAGATCCGTGAGCGTACGTACCGGCGATGCGGCTGGCAGAGCCGCGAAATACGCTTCGAGATCCGCCTTGAACTCGTACAGCAGGACCTCGAACTCGGGTTCGTCCATCGCCTTCGCGGTGGCGAGATTCGCCGGGTCGACGAGGACCGCGCCGGCCGCCTGCAGCGCCGCGAGCGCCTCACCGATCACCGCGTCGGTCGCCGGGCTGTAGCCGAAGTAGCGCTCGCGCATCACACCGAGACGCGCGCCGCGCAGCGCGCCGGGTTGGAGCGCGGCGGTGAAGTCGGCGACCCAATGTCCGGCACCGGCCTTCGTCGCCACGTCGTTGGCGTCGAGGCCGCCGAGCGCCGCGAGCAGCGCCGCGGCGTCGGCCACCGTGCGGGCGATCGGACCCGCGGTGTCCTGACTGTGCGCGATCGGCACGACGCCCGAGCGGCTGATCCAGCCCAGCGTCGGCTTGATGCCCACGCAACCGCACGCCGCGGCGGGCGACACGATGGAGCCGTCGGTCTCCGAGCCCACGGCGACGGCGGTCAGATTCGCGGCCACCGCCGCCGCCGAGCCCGAGCTCGAGCCCGACGGCGAGCGGTCGAGCGCGTAGGGATTCCGGCACTGGCCGCCGCGCGCGCTCCAACCGCTCGCCGAGTGCGTCGACCGGAAGTTGGCCCACTCGCTCAGGTTCGCCTTGCCGAGCGGCACCGCCCCGGCGGCGCGCAGGCGCTCGACGAGAAAGGCGTCCCGCGGCGCCGGACCGTAGGCCAACGCCAGGGACCCCGCCGTGCTCAGCATGCGATCGCCGGTGGCGATGTTGTCCTTGAGCAGCACCGGCACGCCGTGCAGGGGCCCCCGCGCACCCCGGGCTCGCCGCTCGGCGTCGAGCGCCGCCGCGATTTCGAGCGCCTCCGGATTGGTCTCGATCACCGCGCCGAGGGCCGGTCCACGCCGATCGAGCGCCGCGATGCGTTCGAGATACGCATTCGTGAGCGCCGCCGACGTCGTACGTCCGGAGATCATGGCCGCCTGCAAGTCGGCGAGCGTCGCCTCGGCGAACTCGAACGGCGGCGCCGGCCGCGCGTCGCGACCGTCGGCGCCGGACGGCGCCGAGGACGGAGTGGGAGACGCCGCGGGGGCCGCCTGACCCATCAGCCGGGTCGCGGCCAAACCCGCCCCCGCGCCGAGCAGGGCGCGCCGTGACAGTCGACTGCGCTGCTTGATGTCGCTCATCGAGACGTCTCCTCGAACACGATGCGGTTCAGATCGACTGCCCGCCGTCCACGACCAGCACGGCGCCGGTCGTGAACGCCGAGAGATCGCTCGCCAAATAGAGCGCCATGCCTACCAGGTCGCCCGGCGTGCCTAGCCGACCGAGCGGAATGGCGCGCACCCGCGCGGCCCGGGCGCGCTCGTCGGCGAGCAACGCGGCGCTGAACTGCGTCTCGATCAACCCCGGAGCGAGCGCGTTCACGCGGATCTTCTCGCCCGCGAGCTCCTGCGCCAGCACCTTGGTCAACTGCAGCACGGCCGCCTTGCTCACGCTGTAGACGCCGAGGCCCGCCCACGAGCGCAGGCCGGCGATCGAGGACACGAAGACGATCGAGCCGCCGCCCCGCGCGCGCATGGGCGGGGCCACCGCGCCGGCGAGCAGCGCGTAGCCCTTGACGTTGAGCTCGAAGGTCTTGTCCCAGTGCACGGGCTCGGCGCTCAGCAGCGGACCGTAGTGCGGATTGGTGGCGGCATTCGCGACCGCGACGTCGATGCCCCCGAACGTCCGCAGCGCGCCATCGACCACCCGTTCGATGTCCTCGGCTCGCGCCGCATGCGCGGCGGCCGCCAGCGCCTCGCCGCCCGCCGCGCGGATCTCGCCCGCCACGCTCTCGACGGCCTCCTGTGTGCGACTTGCCAGCACGACGCGGGCGCCGGCTCGCGCATAGGCCAGGGCGATCTCGCGACCGATGCCGCGCGACGCACCGGTGATCAACGCCACCTTGCCCTGCAGGTCGAAACTCATCTGGTAAGTTCCCCGGGGGACGGTTTCCCGGCAATCTAACAAACGCGGAGGCAACATGGCGGTCGAGATGACGGGCAGGTACACCGGCGATCTGAAGATGCAGCTCTCTCACGGCCCTTCCGGCGTGCTGCTGAACACCGCGGCTCCCGTCGACAATCAGGGCGACGGCAGCAGCTTCTCGCCCACCGACCTGGTGGCCGCCGCCATCGGCGCCTGCATGATCACCACCATGGCCATCGTGGCGGCGCGCCACGACATCGATCTTTCCGGAACCCACTATCGCGTCGAGAAGCACATGACTTCCGAGCCGCCGCGCCGCATCGCCGCACTGCCCGTCGAGATCCACGCTCCCGCCGCCTGGACGCCCGAACAGCGGCAGTTGATGGAGCGCACCGCGCACACCTGCCCCGTGCACCGCAGCCTGATTCCGGAGATCGACAAGCCGGTGCGCTTCGTGTACGACGTCTGAGGCCGCTCCCCTCGCGCGGCGATCGTCGCCGCCGACTGAGTCCGTGGTGAACAGCGCCGGGCAGGTGCGAATGACGAATCGGTCGCGAGACTCCCCTCGTAGGGCTGAAAAACCCGCACGGAGGAACTCGACGATGCGACGTCACAGGCTCGGCATTCGATCTGCTTTCTGGTGCTCGCTTCTGATCCACCTGGTCCAGTCGGCTACCGCGGCCGCGCCACCGTCGGTCCCCTGGCAAGGTTACTGGACGGGTAGCGTGCGCCACCTGGACAAGCCATGGGCGCTGAACCTGCGCGTCGCTCCGCTCGGGGAGGGCGTGCACGTGTGCATGGACTTTCCGGACTTTGGCCTCTACATGCGCTGCGCGGACGTGGCCGCGAGCGACCGTGGAGGGTTCACGCTGACGTATACCAGCGGTCGAGACACCGTAAAGGTCGTGGTTCGCGCCGATGGCGACGAGATGGCCGGAACCTGGTCTGGCCTCGGCGTCGAAGGAACCGTCAGTCTGCGGCGGGAGACCGATCCCACGAATCCCATCACCGAAGAAGACGTGGGCTTCTCGAATTCGACCGCCACCCTGCACGGGACGCTCCTCCTGCCCAAAGTGGCCGGGCCCGTCCCTGCCGTCGTCTGGATCCACGGCTCGGGAAAGCAGACACGAAACGAAGATTTCTACCGGGACCGCGGGTACCTCCTCGCCTTCCACGGCGTCGCTTCCTTGATCTTCGACAAACGCGGCACCGGGCAATCAACCGCCGACAACGATCCCACCTTGGAGGACCTCGCCCAGGATGTTCGATCCGCGCTGGAGATGCTCCGCGCCCGGCGGGACATTTGCGCCGTCGGCGTCGCCGGTTTCAGTCAGGGCGGCTTCGTCGCGCCGATGATTGCGGCGACCGATCCTCGACTGGCCTTCGTGGCGGTGGGCTCCGCCGCGGGCGTCTCGCCGCGCGAGCAGAACGACTTCGCCGTGGCCAACGATCTGCGCCGCAAAGGGTTCGGCGAGAACACCGTCGAGCGCGTGCTGGCCTTGAGGGCGCGTGTCGACGAGGCTCGACGAGCAAGCTTTCCTGACGCGGAGCTCGGCCAAGCCCTTGATGCCGCGTCGCGGGAGCCGTGGTTCGGCGTCAGCGATCTGCCGAAGCCGCCGCTCGATCCGTACACGCGCGGCATGCTCGGCGTCCTCGACTTCGCGCCGCTGGACCGCTGGCGGCAGGTGCGGGCGCCCGTACTGGCGATGTGGGGCGAATCCGATCGCGTCGTACCGGCGGCTCAGAGTCGCGACCTGATCGAGAAGGCACTCCACGACGCCAACAACCGCGATGTCGTCATGCGCACGTTCCCGTCGGTCGGTCACGGCTTTCTCCTGCCGGATCCGAAGGACTCCTGGGACTGGCCTCGACTCGCTCCCGGCTTTCACGAACTTCTCGTGCAATGGGTCGCGCAGCACGGGCAGGAGGCGTGTCGAGCGCAGAGACCGGATCGGCCACGCTGAGCCGAAGACCTCAGGAATGCGCCATCGCACAGCGCGCCGCGTCGCGTGCTCCCGGCCTGCGGCCTACGCCTTCGCCTCGCGCCAGCTCCGGCCCCAGCCGGTCTCGACGCGCAGCGGCGCCTTCAGGTGGTCGACGCCCTCCATCTCGCGCTGGACGAGCACCGCCACGGCCTCGGCCTCGGCGAGCGGCACTTCGACGACCAATTCGTCGTGCACGGTGAGCAGCAGCCGAGCAGCCGGGTGCTCGGCGCGCAGCGCGGCGTCGACGGCGATCATCGCCTTCTTCTGGATGTCGGCCGCCGTGCCCTGGATGCGGGCGTTGATCGCCATGCGGCGGGCGTTCTCGCGCAGGTTGAAGTTCTTGCTGTGGATGTCGGGCAGGAAGCGCGCGCGGCCGTACAGCGTCTCGACCTTCCCGGTCTGCAGCGCCTGGGCGAGCGTCTCGTCCATGTAGCGCTTCACGTGCGGCAAGCGCTCCAGATAGGCCTTGATGAATCGATCGGCCTCGCTGCTCGGGATGCCCAGGTTCTTGCCCAGGCCGAAGGCGCTCATGCCGTACAAGATGCCGAAATTGATCACCTTCGCGGCACGGCGCTGGTCGGCGGTCACCAACGCCGGCGAGCCCCCGAAGACCATGGCCGCGGTCGAGGCGTGGATGTCCTCGCCGCGCTGGAACGCGTCGATCAGCACCGGCTCCTCGGCGATGTGCGCCAGGACCCGCAGCTCGATCTGGCTGTAGTCCGCCGCGAGCAGGACAAAGCCCTCGGCGGCGATGAACGCGTCGCGGATGCGCTGCCCGAGCTCGCCGCGGATCGGGATGTTCTGCAGGTTCGGATTCACCGACGACAGCCGTCCGGTGGCGGCGACCGCCTGGTCGTACGTGGTGTGCACGCGCCCGTCGGCCGCCACCAGGGTCGGCAGGGCGTCGACGTACGTCGACTTGAGCTTGGTGAGCTCGCGATAGCGCAGGATCTTCTCCGGCAGCGGATAGCCGCGGCCGGCGAGCTCCTCGAGGGTCTCGGCGCCCGTCGAGTAGCTCTTGGTCTTCTTGGTGCGGCCGAGAACCGGCAGGCCCAGCTTCTCGAACAGGATGGCGCCGAGCTGCGTCGGCGAGTTGATGTTGAACGACTCGCCGGCCAGCGTGTAGATCTCGCCCTCGAGCGCTTGCACTTGACCGCCGAGCTCGATCGACATGCGCCCCAGGAACTCGGCGTCGAGGCGCACGCCCGCCTCCTCCATCGACACCAGAACCGGCAGCAGCGGAGCCTCGATCTCGCGGTAGACGCGTCCGAGGCCGTCGGCGGCAGCGAGCTCGGCGCGCATCGCGTCCGCGAAACGTCGCACCAGATCGACGCGCTCGGCGGCACAGGCGAGCAGACGCTGGTCGCCCGGCGGCGGTTCCTGGTCCTTGCTCCAGCCGGCCTCGACGTCGGTGATCGACTGCACCCCGAAGCGCTCGAGCGCCACTTCGCCCAGCGCGTGTCCACGCAGCGCGGGCCGCAGGACGTAGGACACGACCATGGTGTCGAACAGCGCGGCGCGCGCGCGTGTGCCGGGCACGAGATGGAGGATCGCCTTGAGATCGTGCCCGACGAGCTCCATCCCCGGGTCCGCGGCCCAGGCGGACAGGCTCGCAAGCGCCGCCTCGCGCAGCTCGCCCCGGCGCAGATCGGCGAAGACCGCGCCGTCCCGTCCGGCAACCGCGAGCCCCACGGCTCGCGCCTCGCCGAGGCGGGCGACACAGAGCGGCGATTGCACGCCCGCGACCGCGGCTCGCCATTCCTCCGCGGTCTCGATCGCGCGCGCCTCGGCCGGCGGCAATGCCGCCGGTCGCGCCGCGGCCGGCGCCAGCTCCTCGAGCAGGGAGAAGAATTCGAGATCGGCGAACAGGCTGCGCAGCGCGTCGTTGTCGGGCGGATCGTGTCGCAACGCCTGCGGATCGAACGTCACCGGCAGGTCGGTCGGGATGGTGGTGAGCTCCTTGGAGAGCAGCGCCTGTTCGCGATGCTGTTGCAGTCCTTCGCGGTATGCCTTGCGCGGAATCTCGCCGGCGCGCTCCAGCAGAGCGCCGAGCGAGCCGTATTCCTTGATCAGCTGCTTGGCGCCCTTCTCACCGATCCCGGGAACGCCGGGCACGTTGTCCACGGCGTCGCCCATGAGTGCGAGCACGTCCGCCACGCGGTCCGGTGGCACGCCGAAGTCCTCCTCCACCGCGGCCGCGTCGTAGAGCTTGCTACGCCCCGTGTGGTAGAGCGAGATCCCGGGACGCACCAGCTGCATGAGGTCCTTGTCCGCGCTCACCAGCACCACGTCGAAGCCGGCGTCGGAGGCTTGCACGGCCAAGGAGCCGAGGACGTCGTCGGCCTCGTAGTTGTGCAGCTCCAGGATGGGAATGCGGAACGCCTCGATGGCGCGCCGCACCAACGGCAATTGCGACTTCAGGTCCTCCGGCATGGGCGCCCGGTTGGCCTTGTACTCCGCGAAGCGCTCGCTGCGGAAGGTCTTCTCCCCCAGGTCGAGCGCCACGCCCACGAGCTCCGGGTTCTCGTCGCGCAACAGCTTGCGCAACATGGTGATGAAGCCGTAGACGGCGTTGGTGGGCTCGCCCTTGGAATTCGAGAGATTGCGCAGGGCGTAAAAGGCGCGAAATATGTTCGAATAGCCGTCGATCAGGAACAGGCGCGGTTTGGGCACGAGGGGATTCTACCGGCGTCCGCCACCCCGCAAGGTGGGCCGCCCGCGGGCTAGGCCTCCTATATACTTTCGCTGTCGCTAGGGATCGTTCCCGAGAGGCGCAAACTCAATGAAGACCGCACTTGCCTGGCTACTGTGGCTGTGGATCGCGCTCGTGATCCTCGGGGCGTTCTTCTACGCGCCTCTCGCCAAGGGTTTCATCGGCGAGTCGAGCCGGATCCTCTTCTTCCACGTCCCCATGGCTTGGACCTCGTTCGTGGCGTTCATCGCCGCCGGCATCTCCAGCGCCCGGTATCTCTGGGGCGGCCGCGACCCGCGCCACGACCGTTCGGCGCGCGTCGCGATCGAGCTCGGGATGCTGTTCACCGTGCTCGCCACGGTGACCGGCGCCTTGTGGGCCAAGGTCATGTGGGGCGCCTACTGGAACTGGGACCCGCGGCAGATATCGATCGCGATGGCGCTGCTGTTTTACGGCGCCTACCTCGCGTTGCGCGAGTCGGTCGACGACCCCGACGCCCGCGCGCGCCTGGCGGCCTCCTACGCCGTCCTGGGTCTGGTGGTGGCGCCGTTCCTGTACTTCGTCGTGCCACGCATCACGTTCTCGCTCCACCCCGACTCGGTGGTCAATGCGCGCGGCAAGATCGACGTCGAGAGCCGCATGCTGCAAGTGCTGTTGATGGGTTCGGTGGGCTTCAACGTTCTGTACTTCTGGCTGCACAACCTGCAGTGCCGCTTGGCGGCGCTCGCGGACCGCGCCGAAACGGCAGGAGAGGGGAACTGATGGAAGGTGGCATCGGTTGGGTCGCGGCAGTGAATGTAATCGTTTGGACAGGTTTGTTCCTGTACCTTCTGCGCTTGGGTAGCCACGTGCGCCGTCTAGAGAATCACCCGCTCGAGAGTCGTCCGGAGACAAAGCCATGAAACACAAGAAGCTCTACCTGCTCGGCGCGGTCCTCCTGCTGGCCTTCGCCGGCTTTTCCCTCGCTTCCTTCAACAAGGCGCTCACGCCGTACGTGAGCTTCGAGCAGGCGCGCGCCGCCGGGCGCGTGGTGCAGGTGGCCGGGGCCCTCGAGAAGGGCAGCTCGAGCTACGACATGGGCGCCGGCGCGCTCAACTTCACGCTCGTCGATCCGGCCACCAAGAGCCCGATGCGGGTCACCTACAAGGGCGTCCGGCCGGCCAACTTCGAGGATGCGATCAGCATCGTCGCGATCGGCAGCTACGACACCGATTCGAAGCAGTTGCGCGCCGAGAAGCTGCTGGTGAAGTGCCCGAGCAAGTATCAGGGCGCCGAGGTCAAGACGTACAGCTGAGGAGTCTCGCCTTCGACGCCGGCGACTCCGCAGCCAGGCAAACGCTGTACTAGCGGCGGCCGCATCTCTCCTTCGATGCCGAGCCGCCGCTTGCTTCTCTCCTAGGAGACGCGCGATGGAATCTCTGGTCAGGCTGTACCTCCCCGGCGCTCTGACGCTGTGGTGCGCCATGGCGTTCGCCCTGGCGGCGCTGTGGGGCTACTCGATGGTCCTGCGCTCGGCGCCCGGCAGCACCCAGGCCGACGACTATCGCGTCTTCGCCCGCCGGGCGTTCCGCTTCTTCTCGTTCTCCATCGTGCTCTGCGCGGCGGTCATGATGATGCTGCTCGCCCGGCGCGACTTCCGCATCGAATACGTCCAGCAATACTCCGGCCTCGATCTTCCGTGGTACTTCCAGATGGCAGCGTTCTGGGCGGGCCAGAAAGGCAGCTTCCTGATCTGGCTGCTGTGGGGCGCGCTCATCGGATTGCCGCTGATCGGCGCGCTCAAGCACTCGCGCGACGACGAAGCCCCGGTCATGGGCATTTACGCCCTGACCATGCTCGGCCTGGTCTTCATCCTGGTGCGTGAGAACCCGTTCCTGATGCTCAATAACACGCCCACGGACGGCTCCGGCCTGAACCCGCTGCTCCAGGACAACTGGATGGTGATCCATCCGCCGATCATGTTCGTGGGCTTCGCGCTCGCCGGCGTGCCGTTCGCGTTCGCCATGGCTGCCTTGTGGCGCCGCGACTTCGATCGCTGGGCGACGCGCGCCTTCCCCTGGGCCCTGGCCGGTTTCCTGGTGCTCGGCACGGCGATTCTGATGGGCGGCTACTGGGCCTACAAGACGCTCGGCTGGGGCGGTTACTGGGGCTGGGACCCCGTCGAGAACGCCTCGCTGGTGCCGTGGCTGTTCTTCACCGCGCTCGTTCACGGCCTGCACATGGAGCGCACGCGCGGCCGGTTCCGTCGCGTCAACATCTTGCTCGCCACCGCCACGTACCTCTCGGTGCTCTACGGCACCTTCCTGACGCGTTCGGGCATCCTGGCCGACTTCTCGGTCCATAGCTTCGTGGATCTCGGCATTTCCGGCTGGCTGATCGGGCTGATGGGCTTCTTCGTGCTGCTCGCCGCGGCTCTCATCGGCCTGCGCCTGAAGGAAGTGCCGACTGCTCGCAACGAGGACCCGTTCCTCTCCCGCGGCGCCTTCATGATGATCGGCCTGATCGCCATCGTGACCTGCGCTCTGGTGGTGCTCCTAGGCACTTCGGCCCCGCTGCTCACCAAGTTCCAGGCCACGCCCGGCCAGGTCGGTCCGAGCTTCTACAATCGGGTCAACCTGCCGATCGCCATGCTGGTGTCGTTCCTGCTCGGGCTGGTGCCGTATCTCACCTGGCGCGGCGTCGAGGCGCGGGCCCTGGCGCGCAAGCTGGTCGCCGCCGGCATCTTCGCCCTCGCGGCCGCGGTGGTCGCGGTGGTGGCAGGCGTTCACGCGCCGTTGCACGTACTGTTCGTATTCCTCGCGTCCTTGGCGCTCGCCGCCAATCTCCAGAAGACCGTCGAGAAGTTCCGCGCCGGCGGCCTGGCCGGCTCCGGCGGCTACCTGACGCACGTCGGCGTCGGGATCATCCTGATCGGCATCCTAGCCTCGGCCGGCTATGACCACGGCACCAAGGTGACGCTCGAGCGCGGCAAGCCGACCCAGGTCGAGGACCTCACGCTGACGTTCATCCAGTCGATCCCCAAGATCGGACACGAGCGCGAGCGCATGGAAGTCGCGGTCAGGACGGCCGACGGCAGCACGTATTTCGCGTATCCAAAGATCTTCCTCAACGAGCGCACGCAGCAGCTGATGGTCAACCCGAGCATCAAGAGCTCGGCGCTGCGCGACCTGTACATCTCGCCCCTCGAGTACGACCCCGGCCAGTCGGGCGGCGAGGGCGCGATGGTCCAACTGCAGAAGGGCCAGTCGACGCAAGCCGGCAACGTCGAAGTGAAGTTCGAAGGCTTCGACCTGCAGGCCGACGGCAACGCCATGGCGCAGATGCAGGCCGGCGGCCAGGTGACGATCGGCGCCGTGCTGGCGGTCAATCGCGCCGGCTCGCCGCCGGTCAAGATTCGGCCGCTGTACAAGTTCCGCTCGAGCGGCGAGGTGGAAACGCCGCCGATGGATCTTCCGGGCGGCGGTGCGGTGGCCCTGCGCGGGATCAACGCGTCCGCGGGCGCGGTGCAGCTCGAGTTGCAGGGTGTGGGCACCGCAAGCACGCCGTCCGTGCCGGCCAAGCTTTCGCTCGACATCACGCGCAAGCCGCTGATTCAGTTGGTGTGGTTCGGGCTGTACGTGGTGCTCGCCGGTGGATTACTGGCGCTCGTGCAACGCGTGCGTCAGGTGCGCATCCTCGACGCCCTGCCGCCGCGCGCCTGAGGAGCGCCAGCGCGCCGATAGAGCGCGGTCACATCCCGAGGGCCAGCCGGTCCGCCAGCGCGCGTGGCAGGCCGGCCTTCAGGATGCGGCGCTGGGCTCGTCCGATCGCATACTCGACGCGGAACCAGCGCACCGTGCGGCTGTCGCTGTCGTACGTCATGTATGCCGCCCGCGGATCGCGATCGCGCGGCTGCCCGATCGAGCCCGGATTGAGCAGATAGCGGGTCTCGGGGTCGAGCACCAGGCTCCCTTCCGCGCCGCGCAGCAGGGCCACGCGCACGTTCTCGCCGCGCTGCGCGAACAGCGACGGCACGTGGGTGTGCCCGAAGAACGTCACCGGCACGGTGTGGGCGCTGAAGATCTCGAAGGCCTCGAAGGCCGAGAAGACGTAGGTGTCCTCGTCGAGCGGCGAGCCGTGGCAGATCGCCACTCCGGGCTCGACCATCAGCGGCCCGCGGGGCAGATCGCGGACGAAGCGCAGGTTGGCGGGCGTCAGTCGCTCGGTGGTCCAGCGTGCCGCGACCAGGGCGGAGGCGTTGAAGTTGTCGCCGCTTTCGACGCCCGAAGCGACCTTGTCGTGATTGCCGCGTACCGTCAGCACCCGGCCGCTGAGATTTCGCACCGCGTCCACGACCTGGTTCGGTCCGGCGCCGTACCCCACCAGGTCGCCTAGAACCAGGGTAGCGTCGAAGCGCTTGCGGCGGACTCGGCGCAGCACGGTCTCGAACGCATCCGAGTTGCCGTGCATGTCGGAGACGATCAGGTACTTCATCCGCCGCTCCGCAACAGGAGTTCGATGCGCCGCGCGACTTCCTGCGGCTGGTCCTCGGGGCCGACGTCCACGGTGGCGTCGGCGGAGCGGTAGGCCGGCAGGCGCTCGCGATGGAGCGCGAACGCCTGCTCCTCGTCGCTGAACAGGGGCCGGTCCTCCTTGCCTTTGGCGCCGATCCGCTGCTGGATGGTGGCGAACGCCGGATTCAACCACACCACGAAGCCGCGGCTGCGCACCAGATCACGATTCGTCGCATAGGTGAGCGTGCCGCCTCCGGTCGCCACGACGACGTCGTCCAGGGACAGAGTCTGCGCCAGCGCCTGGTGCTCGAGGGCCCGAAAAGCGGGCTCGCCGCGGGTCGCGAAGAGCTGCCGCACCGTGCAGCCGGCGGCGGCCTCCACCTGGGCGTCCAGGTCCACGAACGGCCACGCCAGACGCTCGGCCAGCAGTGCACCAACCGTCGTCTTGCCCGCGCCCATGAAGCCGGTGAGATAGACCCGCATCGACAGCGGACTGCTCAGTCGTTTCTCTCGTGTGGTTTCGGCTGCAGGAAGCGCTCCATGAAGCGCGTCGACAGCTCGCCGTCGCGGAACTTCTGGTCACGCAGGATGCGCCGGTGCAGAGGAATCGTGGTCTTGATGCCTTCGACGACGAAGAAGTCGAGCGCCCGCGACATGCGTGCGATGGCTTCCTCGCGCGTCTGACCGTGCGCGATCAGCTTGCCCACCAGGGAGTCGTAGTAGGGCGGAATGACGTAGTCCTCGTAGCCGTGGGTGTCGATACGGATACCGGGCCCGCCGGGCAGGTGGAAGGTCAGCAGCTTGCCCGGCGAAGGAGCGAAGGTCACCGGGTCCTCGGCATTCACGCGGCACTCGATGGCGTGGCCGCGCGGCTTCAGGTTGGCGCCCAGCGAGAGCTTTTCGCCCGCCGCGACCAGGATCTGCTGCTTCACCAGGTCGACGCCGTACACCATTTCGGTGACCGGGTGCTCGACCTGAATGCGGGTGTTCATCTCCATGAAGTAGAAGCTGCCGTCGAGATCGAGCAGGAACTCGATGGTGCCGGCGTTCTCGTAGCCCACCCGCCGGCAAAGATTCACCGCCGCCTCGCCCATGCGGGCGCGGAGCTCCGGCGTGAGCGCGACCGAGGGCGCCTCCTCGATGAGCTTCTGATGGCGCCGCTGGATGGAGCACTCGCGCTCGCCGAGATGAATGACGTTGCCGTGCTTGTCGCCGAACACCTGGAACTCGATGTGACGGGGCTCGACCAGGTACTTCTCGAGGTAGATCGAGCCGTCGCCGAAGGCCTTCGTGGCCTCCTCGCGCGCGGTTTGGAACTGGCTCTCGAGGTCCTTCTCGGCGTGCACGATGCGCATGCCACGCCCGCCGCCACCGGCTGCTGCCTTGAGGATCACCGGATAGCCGACCCGCGCCGCCAGCGCCTTGGCTTCGTCGGCGTCGGCCAGCGGGTCCTTGCTGCCCGGGAGCACCGGCACGCCGGCCTCCTGAGCCGACTGGCGGGCACGCGCCTTGTCGCCCATCAGGCGGATCACTTCGGGGCGCGGGCCGATCCAGCTCAGTTTGCACTCGCGGAGAACCTCTGCGAAATGGGCGTTTTCGGCGAGGAAGCCGTAACCGGGATGGATGGCGTCGGCGCCCGTGATCTCGGCCGCCGAAACGATGCTCGAAATGTTCAGATAGCTGCCGGCGGACTGCGGCGGACCGATGCAGACTTCCTCGTCGGCGTAGGTGACGTGCAGACTGTCCCGGTCCGCGGTGCTGTAGACGGCGACCGTTGGGATATCGAGCTCGCGGCAGGCCTGGATGACGCGCAGCGCGATCTCGCCCCGGTTGGCGATGAGAATCTTCTTGAACATCGGCGAGGCGACCTAGTCGGCGCGAATGGCGAACAGCTGCTCGCCGAACTCGACGGGCTGCGCGTTCTTGGGGAACACGGCGAGCACGACGCCGTCGACGTCGGATTCGATCTCGTTCATCAGCTTCATGGCCTCGACGATGCAGAGCACCTGGCCCTTCTTCACGCGCGCGCCCGGCCGGGCAAACGGTTCCGCCTCGGGGCTCGGCGCGGAGTAGAAGGTGCCGACGATGGGCGAGGTCAGAATGTGCGCGCCCGCCGTCGCGGATTCAGGAGCGGCAACTGACTCCTCCATCGGCTGGGCCGCGCGCGGTGCCGTGGTGGCGGCATCTCGATACGCCGCGGGTGCGGGCGCTTCGGTGAGCTGCGCGACCGGGCGGCCGGCCGCATCCTGGCTGGTGATCTTCAGGCGAAAGCCGGCGCGCTCCACCTCGAGCTCGCCGAGCTTGCGCACCGAGACGAGGTCGATGAGCTCCTTGATCTGTTCGAATGTCAGCACGAGATCCACACCTCCGGAATGACGCGCCGGGTTCGCTCCCGAGACTGCGGTCGCGAGCTCCCAGCGGCCCTTGAATCCTACGAGAGATCGCCCTCGAAGAGCAGGTGCCACACGTCCTCGAGCGAGCGCTTCTCCGCGAGCTCGACGGCCGAGTACTGGCGGTAGTGGTAGAAGCCCTCCTGGCCCCGGACGTCGCCCACCTCGGTCTCGGCGACGATCACGCCCGCGAGCCCCTTGGGGGCCTCGATGTGGCCCGGGTGGGTCACGGGCTCGATGCTGGCCACCTTCATCAGGTCGCGCATGGACACGATGCCGACTGCGGCGAAGGCCTCGTTCAGCTCGAACAGGTCGACGTCGGAGACGGCGATGCCCTCCTTGGCGCAGGCCTTCTTGATGGCGTTCGCGGGCTGCTCCTGCAGCGA
>WBZN01000496.1_pt2 | contig 30186 bp, 30 predicted proteins | sample 5204281 | NCBI WGS metagenome assembly WBZN01 (sample SAMN12344347, study PRJNA552823) | activated sludge metagenome | biome: Activated sludge suspended growth; feature: Nitrification reactor; material: Wastewater; isolation source: activated sludge from nitrification reactor of wastewater... | reverse complement strand
CCTCGGCGGGGACGTCCGTGGTCGCGAAGTCGTCGACGATCTTGAGCGTCTCGCTCAGGCCGCGTGCGGTCTCGGCGGTGACGATCGCGGTGCCGATCGAGAACGGGCCCGGGACGACGCGCCAGTCCATCCCGGCGTTCGCTCCATAGGTGATCCCGAGCTGCTCGCGCAGCCGCTGGACGAGGCGGCTGGTGAAGCCGTCGCCGAGCGTGGTCCGGAACACCTCGAACTGAAAGAACCGCGGGTCCTTGCGATCCGGTCCGATGATGCCGATCCGGACATCCGACTGTGCGGCCGCGGCGCGATCGACGAGCAACAGCCGGTTCGTGATCGGCTGCGGCTTGACGACCGGCCGCACCGGGCGCCTCACGCCCGCGGGCTTCCAGGCGCCGAACGTGGCGTCCAGCTTGGTCTTGAGCGCCGCCGGATCGACGTCACCGACCACGACGATCGTCATCACCGCGGGGTTCCAGTGCTCCTTGTAGAAGCTCCGCGCGTCCGCGATCTCGATCGTCTTGAACTGCTCGCGCACGCCGGCCTGCGGATGGCCGTAGGCGCTCGTCGTGCCGAACAGCGCGCCGTCGAGCATCAGCGCCGCGACCTCGCGCGGCCGATCCCGGCGCTGCTCGAGCGAGATCACCCGATCGCCTTTGACGCGCGCGAACTCCTTGTCGTCGAACGCAGGCTGGGTGACGATCTTGGCCGCGAGATCGATCGTCTGATCGAGCGTCTTGGTCAACGTGCTCACCGAGACGTAGGCCGCGTCGACGTCCACGCCGAAGAAGATGCCCGCGCCGAGGCGATCCTGCTCCTCGGCGATCGCGATCGCGGACATCCCCGGGGTGCCCTCGTCGAGCAGATCCGCGGTGAACGAGGCGAGGCCGCCCTTGCCATCCGGATCCGCCGAGGCGCCGGCGCCGGGCACGACCATCGCCATCGACACGATCGGCAGCGCGTGGTTCTCGACCACGAGCAGCGAGGCGCCGTTCTTGAGCTTCATCCGCTTCGCGATCGGCGGCTTGAACGCCGGCTCCTGGGTCGGCGGCGGGGGCTTGGTCCAGTCGGCGATGCCGGACTTCTGAAACACCTCCGAGGGCGCCGCGGCGACCGGCGCGGCGAGGAGGACCACGGCGACGAGCGAGCTGAGACGACGCATCACGGCTTCTCCTGGGGCTTCTTGCCGGGGCTGATCGTGAGCACGACCCGCGCGTTCGGCTTCAGGTACTTCGCGCACGCGGCCTGCACCTCGGCGGTGGTCACGGCGCGCCGGCGCGCGAGATCCTTCGCGAAATAGTCGGGGTCCTTGGCCTGGACGTCATAGCTCGCGAGCTTGATCGCGCGCTGCAGCGTCGGTTCGAGCCCGGCCAGGAACGACGCTTCCTGCGAGTTCTGCGCGCGCTCGAGCTCCTTGGCCTCGGGGGCGGTCGCCGAGAGCTTCGCGAGCTCCTCGCTGATCTCCGTGATCAGGCGCTGCGGATCGACGCCCGGCTTCGCGGTCGCGGTGATCTCGAAGGTCCCGCCGATCTGCTCGCCCGAGAAGCTGGCGCCCACGTCCTGCGCGATCTTCTCGTCGTAGACGAGCCGCTTGTACAGCCGGCTGCCCTTGCCATCGCCGAGGATCGCCGCGAGCGCATCGAGCGCTGGCTCCTCCGCGGTGAACCCGGCCGGCCCGCGCCAGGTCAGATAAACGCGCGGGACCTGGACGTCATCGGTGGTCTTGATCGCGATCTCCTTGGTCAACGGGGCGGGCGCCTTGTACTGCGGGCGCACCGGCTCGGCCTGCTTGGGGATCCAGCTGAAGTACTTCTCGACGAGGCGCTTGACGTCGGCGACCTTGACGTCGCCCGCGATCACCATCGTGGCGTTGTTCGGCACGTAGTACGTCTTGAAGAACCCGGCGACGTCGGGGACGGACGCCGCCTTGAGATCCGCGACGTAGCCGATCGTCGACCAGTGATAGCCGTGATCCTTGGGCCACAGGTTCTCCTGGAGGATCAGCGAGGCCATCCCATACGGCCGGTTCTCGTAGCTCTGCCGGCGCTCGTTGAGCACGACGTCGCGCTGGTTATCGAGCTTGGGCTTGTCGAACGTGTCGAGCAGGCCGGCGAGCCGGTCCGATTCGATCCACAGCATCGTCTCGAGGAAGTTCGAGCCGGCGACGTTCTGGTACACCGTCATATCGCTCGACGTGAATGCGTTCGACCAGCCGCCGGCGCCTTCGAGCAGCTTGTCCATCAGCCCATCGGGGAGATGCGCCGAGCCCTTGAACATCAGGTGCTCGAACAGGTGCGCGAACCCGGTGCGGTGGGCGACCTCGTCCTTGGAGCCAACCTTGAACCACAGCACCTCGTACGCGACCGGCGCCTTGTGATCCTCGATCACGTAGACCTTGAGGCCGTTCGGCAGCTCGAACTTCTCGTAGACGATCTTCGGCTCGTCTGCGAAGGCCGGCGTCGCGAGCGCGAACAAGAGCAGCAGGATCAAGCGTCTCATCGCGCGCAACACTAGCGCACTCGTTCGTGCCCGCAGCAGCCTTTGCCACGCCGAAGTCGTGCTCCCGACCCTCGCGCACGAGCCACACCGCTGCGACATCGATCCCGAAGCCGATGAGTCGCGCCCTGTCGCGGTACACCCCACCAGGAACCAGCGGCGAGGAGTTCCTGGCCGCGGGGCGAGTTGACCTCGGCCCGGGATGCCTCAGAATCGGGCCATGACCGCTCCCGATCTCGGCCCCGAACGACCCCACGGGCAAGCGTCGGAGACCCGCGAGATGGGGCAACTCGCGCGCACCGACACCCGTCCAGAGCTCGGAAACCGCGGCTTCGTGATCGGGCTCGTCCTGGTCGCGGTCGCGATCCTGACGTTCGCGTTTTTGCGTTAGCCCCGGGCCACGCCAGCGTTTGCCGGCCGCGCCGGACGGTTTGTCGCTTCGCCGGGCGCGGGACCCGCTATCATCCCGCCACCCATGAGGCTCGCGCTCGCGTTCGTGTTCATCGCCGGCTGTGTGCAGACCTACTCCGACCCCGGACCCGGTCCGGATCCCGGGGGCGGCTGGACCGGGCCATCGGGCGGGCCGATCTACGGCTGCACGAAGGACGCCGACTGCGACGCCAAGGTCTGCGCGCGGGATGGCTCGTGTTATCTGGCGACGAACATCCGCGCGGTGCACGTGACCTGGACCGTCCATGGCGACGTCGCCAGCGCTACGAGCTGTGCCGGTAGCCGATATCTTCAAATCCGGTTCTCGGGCTCGGGCGCGGCGGGTGGATCGATCAGCTACGCGCCCGTGCCATGCGCCAACGGCAAGTACACGATGGACAAGCTGCCGATCGCGTACACCCAGGTCGAGCTCGGCCTCGAGGGTGGCGAGACCGGCACCACGGCCACGATCGATCGCACCACGGGTGACGCGGTGATCGATCTGCCGTAGACCGAGCCGCGACGAATCGCGAGGACCGACGTTCCGCAGACATTCAAGGGGGCGATCGAGGCTCGCGGCTCACAGTCGATGAGATCGCCACGGTCACGAGGCTCGGCGCTCGCGACGTAGCAAGACGACGATCGCCAGCGACAGCCACGGGTTCGAGGAACGCACCGACGAGCAACCGCCACCGTCGTCCGGAGCTTGTCCGATGGTCACCTCGGCCGCGGTCGCGATCGAGCTGCGCGTCAGGCCGGTCACCACCAGCGTGTAGCTTCCTGCGTCGGCGTCGGCGATCAGCTGCCCATCGTCTCGCGCGAGCTCGCGTCCGTCGGTGATGGGTGCGCCGTCGGCGACGAGCCACGCGGCGACGACGCTGGTCCCGGTGGGCGAGACGGTGACGCGAGAAGGCCGAGCGACGGTCATCGGGACATATCGCGCCGACAGACCTTCGAGATAAATCGTCCCGGTCTCCGCGATCGACGGCTCGCGCGGGGCCTCCGGCCACCGAGCGGCGTCGGGATACGCCCCCCCGGCGGCGTGCGTTCCGGTGAACGTATTCCACCTCGTGAACTCGATCCATGCATCGTCGATCGTCGAACCACCCGGCGCGAGCGCGGTATCCGTTGCATCGAGAAACCCCTGGCGCTCACACGCTGCCCAGCTCGCGACGACGGCGTCGACACCGAAGCGATGCGCCAGGAAGTAGGGCCACAGCGCCGCGCCGTACGGATACGAATCGCCGAATCCGCCGAGCGGCCGCTCGAACGGACGGTACGACTTCGTGAGGAACGACGGCAGGAACCGCTCGAAGTCGCTGTTGCCGTCACCGAACAGGTCCTCGACCGACCACACCGCCGTCCCCTCGGTCCAGGTCGACGGTTGCGCGTTCGAATAGGCGTCCTGGACGAGATGAAACAGCTCGTGCGGCACGACGGAACGAACGCCTTCGGTGCGCGACGGGTACGAGAACCCCGCGTAGTCGTTCTCCGCCGCGATGAACCCCACGCACCGATCCCCATCGCAGTGATCGGTGGCGGCATGGCCATCGGCTGCATTCAGATCGCGGAGGTAGATGTCGATGCGGTGATCGCCGCCGAGCGCGCCATCGTCGAGCGGCCGGCGAAAGCCGAGCGCGACGAAGTGATCGAGCGCGAGCTCGGCCGTCGTCGCGACCTCGGCGACGAAGTCGGGTACGCCGTCGGCGTCGGCGTCGCCACCCGGGACGGCGTCGATCCCGGCGGTCGCGTAGTGCACGAGAAGCTGGCCCCCAGGGACCCCGTACGTCGCTTCGCCGGCGAGCGAAGGGCGTTGCGCGAAGGCAGCCGGCGCGAGCCACGCGAGGCCGATCGCGATCGCCGCGACGTACCGCGCGGTCATCGCGCGAGCTGCTTCCATTCGATGGCGTACAGCGCGCCCTTGGTCGGCATCGCGGGATCCCCGTAGTACGTCTTCAGGCGCAGCGCCGTCCGCGAGCCGTCGTCACGCCGGATCACGTAGACCTCGGGCTTCGGCGAGACCACGTGGGTCTGGACGTCGTAGTCGTACCATTCGCCGAACGCGGACCTCGGCTCGCCGCCCGGGAGGGGGTCGAGCATGCAGTCGTCGGTCGTGAAGTCGTCGGTCGTGTAGCCGTCGCCTGGAGCGGCGGTCACCGCGGCGAGGCTCGCGGCCTGCACCACGGCGAGTTCGCGCTTGCCCGCGCCCGAGTCGCCGCCGTTGATCCGGAGACTCGAACGTTTCAGCGCCACGTCCCAGGCCGCCGAACCGCGCGCGTCCAGATCGTTGACCTCGACCTTCGTGCCCCCGCGCAGGTCGACATAGAGATACGGGTTGTCGGCGGCGTTCACGAGTCCGCCCGCGGTCGCGTCGATCGTTCCCGACGTGACGTCACCCGGAGTCGTGACCTGCACGCCTCCCGAGGACACAGAGGCGATCCAGCGATAGTTGCTCGGAAGCACGGTCGCCGGATCGCAGCCAGAGGACGCGTCGACGTCGACCGGGTTGTCGGTGTGGCCACATGCGGTGAGGACGAACACGATCGGCACGAGGAAGGGGCGCATTTCTTCACGACAAGTAACGAATTTGAAAACCGATTTCAAGAATTAATGGCTCATGGAAGCGTTTCCATCAAACCTACGTGATTGATATCGCTTGGATTGTCGTTGACACGATCTTGAAAATAGTTTTCATTATTAATATGCAACCAAACACCTGCACGCGTCGTCCGCTGGCGATCGGGGACTTCGCGCTGGTCGAGCGATGCGGCTGTGGCGCCGTGCACGTGACGATCGGAGCCGTCACGTTACGGCTCGCGGCGAGCACGATCGGGCCGCTCGCGGAGACCCTCACGGAGGCCGCGCGGGCGCTGACCCTCGAGCAGTCGCTGACCATTCACGCCGCCGCGGAGGTGCTGTCGTGATGGGGCTTCATGCACCCGGCGAACGCGAGACCTTCGCAACGCTCGGCGATTGGGAGGTCAAGCGCCACGCCGAATCGCAAGGTCACCACGCGTACTTCGCGTCGCGCGGCTTTCTCCACCTCCAGCTCTGGCACGCGGACGCGCGGGTCTCGATCCTCACGCCCTCTCGTCTCACCAACGGCCGGTTCGAGATCTGGCGTGAAGGTGTGCGGATCTCCGTACGCACCTGGGACGAGGTCGCCTCGCGACTGGCCGAGCTCGCGATGCCGAGCGGCACCGAAGTCGCGGCGATGTACGCGTGGACGGTGGTGCGCGATGAGGTCGATGCGCGCGCGTCCGCCGAGGAGCTCGATCGAGTCGGCGCATGAACGTTACCCGGACTGCTCGGCATGAATTCCTAGAACCCGAGCGCCGCCGACGTCATCGCGGCCCAGCGTGCGTCGGCGGCGACGTCGGGTCTGCGTATCCACGGATTCCACGGGCTCGCCGGCGCGATCGTCAAGTGACGCGCACACGGATCCCGGCGGATCCCCGGGACGACGAGATGGATGGCCATTCGGCGTCCGGGCCGTCGCCACTCGGGGGTAAGATGAGGTAGATGCCGGCTCGATGGCTCTCGGGATTGCTGCTGGCGGGCTGCAGCTTCCACCCGGTCAGGGTGCTCTCCGATGACGACGCCCAGGTCGTGCACGATGTCCTCGAGGCCGACAGCGACGGCCCGCCGCCGAGCTCGTACTGTCTCGGCGATCCGACGATCCGGATCTGCGTGAGCGAGCCGCCAACGACGCCGCTCGTGATCATCTCCGACACGAACATCAACACCGACGATGCCGGCATGTGTGCGACGAACGTGGTCGGCAGTAACAGCGGCGCGTTCTGTGTCGTGGCGGCGACCGCGATCACGATCAACAGCAACAAGAACATGATCGCCCACGGGAGCCGGCCGCTGGTGTTGTTCTCCTCCAGCACGATCAAGGTGATGGGCGTGCTCGATGTCGCCGGGCACGTCGGCGCCCAGGTCACCGAGGCCGGCGGCGACTCGCCCGCGTGCACGGGCGCTACCGCGCCGACCACAGGCGGCGGCGGCTCCGGCGGCAGCCTCGGTTCGAGCGGTGGGATCGGGGGCTCGGGGAACGGCGGGGTGGGTGGGTTACCGCCGCTCGCGAACGTGAATCCGCAGACGTTGCGCGGCGGATGCCGCGGCGCAGACGGGCTCGGCGGCGGCGGCGGCGGTCACAGCGGCGGAGGGCTCGCGCTGATCGCGGCGGTCTCGATCCAGAACGATGGCGTGATCAACGCGTCGGGGGCAGGCGGCGCGGGCTCGCACACCGACGGCCGTGGTGGCGGCGGTGGTGGCTCGGGTGGCATGATCGTGATCGACGCACCGACCGTCACCGGGGGTGGAGGCGGCAAGATCTTCGCGAATGGCGGCGGCGGCGGCGAGGGTAGCGGCGGCAACGACGGGGAGGACGGCGCGGACCCGACGAATCCGACGACGGCCGCCGCCGGCGGCGCAGGCGGCAGCAGCGGCGGCGACGGCGGCAACGGGTCCAAGGGGGATGGACTGGTGTCCAATGCGCCCGGTCCAGGGGGCACCGTCGGGATCGAGGGCGGCGGCGGCGGGGGTGGCGGCGCGGGGGTGATCAAGGTCTACAAGGCAACATCGCTGCCGGGCTCGGTCTCGCCGCCGCCGACGTGACCGACGACGACGTGACCGCCGCCGAGCGCGACCGACACGCTCGAGCGTTCACGACCTGGGCAGCGCCGCGGCGAGGTCTCGCCGCATCGGTCGCGCGTGGCTTCGCGAGCCTGGCCCGGATGCGGTAAGAAGGACCGTGCAGCGGTTCGCCGAAGAGCTCCCCACATCACGCCCGATGTGCGGGCGGTGCCGGCGGCCGGTGAGCGTGTGCTACTGCGCCGCGCTGCCGCGGCTCGAGACCACGACGAAGATCGTGATCCTGCAGCACCCACGCGAGCGCGACGTTCCGATCGGCACCGCGCGGATGGCGAGCCTGTGCTTGCCGCAGGCCACGCTGCACGTGGGGATCGAGTGGAGCGAGAGCGCACCGCTCGCGCACGCGCTCGGCGATCCGGCGCGCCCTCCGATCCTGCTGTATCCGGGACCCGGTGCGCGCGACATCCTGAGCGATCCGCCGAGCGGCCCGGTGACCCTGGTCGTCGTCGATGGGACGTGGTCGCAAGCGAAGACGGTCGTCCGCGACAATCCCGTGCTGCAGGCGCTGCCGCGCTACGCGTTCGCGACGCCCGAGCCATCGCAGTACCGGATCCGCAAGGAGCCGCGCGCCGAGCTGTGCTCGACGATCGAGGCGCTGATGCACGTCCTCGGCGTGCTCGAAGCCGATCCAGCGCGGTTTCGCGCGCTGCTCGATCCGTTCCGGGCGATGGTCGATGCGCAGCTCGCGGCCCAGGCGCGGTCGCCGATGCGGCGGATCCGCCAGCCGCGCGCGCCGCACCCACCCGGGCACAAGCTGCCGCCGGCGGTCCTCGATCGGTTCGAGGACCTGCTGTGCCTGGTCGGCGAGGCGAACGCGTGGCCGTACGCCGCGGGCCAGCACAGCCCGCCCGACGAGCTCGTGCACCTGGTCGCGTACCGGATGGGCAGCGGCGAGATGTTCGACGTGATCGCCGCGCCCGGGCTCGAGCTGTCGCCGAGCACCTGCTTTCACAGCGGGCTGCCGGAGAACCAGCTGCGCCGCGGGCGATCGCTCGCCTCGCTCGTCGAGCAGTTCGCGCGGTTCGTGCGCCCGACCGACATCGTGTGCGCGTGGGGCCACTACGGGCCCGGACTCGTGGCGGGAGCCGGCGGTACGCTGCCCGACGCGCGGATCGATCTGCGCGCGGCGGCGCAGCGGTTCACGAGCCGCAAGATCGGCAGCCTCGAATCGTATGCCGCGTCGATCGCGCCGACGACCCCGCTGGCCGATGGCCGCGCCGGCCGGCGGATCGCGATGCTCGTCGCGATCCTCGACGCGTGGCGCGCGTCGGTGGCGCCCGCGGCTACTTGAACTTCGGTTCGAGCGTGGCCGGCCCACCGTCGTACCTGGTGGGACACTTCGCGATCACCGCGTTCCCCGCGAGGGTCCACGCGTCCTCGTGCGCGATCCGGCCGGTGACGATCACGTCCGCTCGATCCCGAAACGTGTCGGGGAGCGGACCGGTCATGTCCACGCGCAGCCCGACACCGCCGCGGCTCAGCATGAACCGGTGGAGGTTGTCGTCGCCATAGAGCCGCTCGATCGTGCCGGGCTGGATGTAGCCGTGGACCTTCACCAGCTCGCCCTCGTGGGCGCGCAGGCCGCCCGCGACCAGGTCGTCGACGAGATAGTACGGCGGAGCGTGGGGCGGTCTCGCGACCCCCCACGCGACCCCGGCGGCGACCACGGCAGCGCTCAGGGCGACCTTCGCGAGCACTCGACCGGGAACCTGCACGAGCTCCATTTAGATCCTAACACCCGGGGGGCGGTTCGTATTCCCGGATTCGCCTGGCGCCTCACGGCCGCACGCGTCACCCGGGCACCCGCCGGTGGATCGCGGTGCGCGCCCGGGTCGCGCGCCGGCGTGACAGCTCGACGCCGATCGCATCGAGGCCGTGCGCGTTCGCCGCGGCGAGCGCACTTCCCAGCCCGCAGAACGGATCGACGATCGTGCGCGCGCCCGTCGTCGCGAGAAACTCGACCGCCACTTCGCATGCCGCGGCGCCCATCGCGCGCGACCAGCTCATCGTCCCGAGCGACGGCAGCACGTCGGAGGTCGACGCACCCGCGGCGAGCCGGCGCTCGCGACTGATGGCGATCAGGTGTGCGTACGCCGGGCGGCCGAACGTGGTCATCCCCGGAGGAACGCGGCAGACGACCTTGTGCCACAGCAGGTGACTGCCCGCGGCGTCCGCGCCGCAGTGCACGAGGTGGCCCTTGTCGATCCAGCGGCCATCGTGCTTGACGTCGGTCTGGAACAACACGGCGACCGCGTCGTCGGCGAGCGCGCGGCACGCGAGCGCGACCGTGTCGATGAACCAGGTCCGCCAGCCGTCGATCCCGAGCGCCGGCAGCTCGCTGTGATCGGGCAGCGAGGTGATGATCGCGTGGTCGTCGGGCAGCCGGCCGCGCGCGAGAAACGCGATGCCGTCACCGTGGTGGACGACGCGAAGGGCGGCCATGCGCGTGAACGCTACTGCGGATCGATGACGAAGTCGTCATGCGCGGCCGGTCGCGGGGGCACGCCGTCCACCGCCGGGTCCGGGCGGTCGTCGCCGGAGGTTCCAGGCGCGAACTTCATGGCGGACCGCCGGCGCCGAGGCCCGATCGCGGCGATTCACCGGATCGTGGCGACCACCAGCTGGCGCACGCGCCCGGGCAGCCGGACCTCGATCTCGTCGTCGATCCGCTTGCCGAGCAGCGCGCGCCCGAGCGGAGACGACGGCGTCACGACCTGGACGCCGCCGGCGAGCACGTTGCCGCCGCCATGCGGCGCGACGAAGAACTGGTGATCCTCGCCGTCCTCGTCGACCGTGACGAGCGCGCTCAGCGCGATCGGATCGGCGGCGGTGAACGAACGTAGCGCGAGGATCGTGACCTCGGCGACGGCCGCCTCGAGCTCGGCGACGCGCTGCGCCTGTCCGCGGGCGAGGTATGACTGCTCGAGTCCGCGAGTATCCTTGTCGTTTTCGGGCCGGGCCTCCTCGCTCGTGGCCCCCTCCACGGCGGCCGCATGAGCACGCTCGGCGGTCGCGAGCGCTCCCGAGAGCATGGCGATCAGCTCGGTCTTGAGCCGTGCCTTGTCCACGCGAGGCGCGCCCATCGCGGGTCTTCTACCACGCCGTCACGCGGGCTCGCGCTCGAACGCCTACATCAAGCTGTGGCTCCGGTCGCCAACGCACGGTCGCAACTAGGGCTAGAATGACGAACCCTGACCGCGCAACACCAACCGATTCCTGATCTGTCGGTGATCCGGCGGGTCATCGACAACATCGAAGTCCGTTCGGTCTATCAACCGGTCGTCGATCTCCGGTCGCACAGGATCTTTGCCTACGAAGCGCTGGTTCGCTCGAAGGCGTCCGAGTTCGGCAGCCCACCGGCGCTGTTCGATTGTGCGGTCGCGCATGGGGTCACCGGCGAGCTCGGACGGTTGCTCCGCGAGCTGTCGATCGCGGGGTGCCCCGACAAGCCGCTGTTCCTCAACATCCATCCGAACGAGCTCAACGAGAAGTACCTCGTCCAGCCGAGCGATCCGATCTTCCAGCACTCGCACGATGTCTATCTCGAGATCACCGAGGGCGTGCCGCTCTCGCACTTCCAGCTGTGCCAGAAGATCCTCCACGAGGTGCGCGGTCGCGGCATCCACCTCGTCGTCGACGATCTCGGCGCCGGCTACTCGAACCTCAAGTACATCGCCGACCTCCAGCCGCGCGTGGTGAAGCTCGACCGCGAGCTGATCGCCGGGTTGCGCCAGGACACCCGGCTGTTCAAGCTGGTGTCCGCGATCGTGGTGCTGTGCGACTCGCTCGACGCGCTGGTGGTCGCCGAAGGCATCGAGACCAAGGAGGAGCTCGAGGCCGTGATCGAGGCCGGCGCAAAGTTCGGCCAGGGCTACCTGCTCGCGCGGCCCGCGTTCCCGCTGCCGGAGGTCACGTGGCCCGAGCTGGATCCACGCGACGATCGCACGACGCGCGAGAAGCTCGCGGCGAAGAAGCCGCCGCGCGCCGGATCCCGCTAGCCACGGCCGCCGGCACCGGCCGGGCTCGACGAGACGCCGGTGACCAGAACGTAGTGCTTGCCGGTGACGAACACCTGGCGATCGTGCTGCTGGAGGTACTTGCGGTAGAACGCGAGGTCCTTGATCAGCAGGCCGAGCTCGGGCTGGCGGAAGTTCTTCATCCGCGCGCCGTGCTCGGTCTCGCCGTCACGATAACGGCAGTTCGGAAACCCGAAGATCACGGCGCCGGTCGGCGCGAGGTGGTCCTGCACGATCCGGCGCAAGAGCTCGCGATCATCGACGCCCGGGCTCTGCAGCGTGCCGATCGAGACCACGAGATCGAAGCGACCGAGCGCGAGCGCGGGCAACGCGTTCAGATCGGCTTCGAACAGCCGCGCGTCGGGAAACCGCGCGCGTGCGACCGCGAGGGCCGAGGCGCTGTGATCGATCCCCACGAACGTCGCACCGCGGAGCGCCGGCGCGAGCGCGATCAGCAGCGACAGCTCGTCACCGCGGTTGACGCCGAGATCGAGGATCCGCGGCGAGCCCGGCAGCTCGATGCGGCGGAGGGCCTCCGCGAAGTCGATCACGAACCCCGGATCCTCGAGCTTCGAGATCCGTGCGAACTCCGAGCCGGCGCCGTACTTCTCGGTTCCAGGTGCGCCCGCGACGCGCGCGCGGGGATCGAGGCGCTCGAACCGCAGCTGCACGAGCGGTTCGCCGGCCGCACGCGGCGTGAGCAGACGCAAGCCGAGGCGCTCCGCCAGATCGACCCAGACGCGAAATGGCCGGTGCACGTAGCTCGTGCCGGCGTGCGTGACGATCTCGCCCGCGTAGCGCCCGCGCCCGAGATCCGGATCGAGCACGTCGAACGCGACCGACGACGCCCCGGCGGCGAGCTGGGCCTCGATCGACGTGATGATCTCGAGCAGCGGCGCGGTGCGAAAGGTCGGGCGGGGGACGGGCATCGAGATGGGCGCGATCACGCGCGCGTGCGGGGACGCTAGCGGCGCGCGTTCTTGTGCTTCTTCGGCGGCTTCGCGGCACCGAACTTGTTCGCCGTCGATATCTCGACCTCCGTCCGCGGCACCGTCACCGCCGCGCGCTGCGGCCAGAACCCGACGACGGCGAGCGGGATCAGCGGCCACAGCAGCACTTCCCACAACGGCTGGTGGAGCACGCCGACGAGCATCAGCGCCGCGACGAGGCCGAGCATCACGACCCGGACGCGCGCGTACGTGCGCTTGCGATCGGGTGACAGGAACACCAGCGCGAGATCGAGCGGGAGCAGGATCAGACAGGTCTCGTTCCACCGCACGTACGGCAACGGGCTGATCAACGCGAGCATCCACAGCACCAGGCCGAGGATGAACTGCGGCACGAGCGCCACCACGAGCCCGGTCCGGTGGAACCGCCCCCACAGCCGGGTCACCCAGGCCGGCGCGGTCAGCAGCAGGATGAGGAGCCCGAACCACACGCGACCGCTCGGGCTGTGCTCGATCTCGTCGTACTGCGCCTGCGCCGCGAGGCGGCGCGTCTCGGGCAGGTTCTTGTCGGCGAGCGCCTTCTCGAGCTCCTTGAGCGACGGCGGGCCCCTGCGCTCGTAGACCGCGACCGGCTGGATGCCCCACTTCGTGGCCACCGCCTCGCGCAAGTAGTCCGGCAAGAACATCCGCTCCCAGTAGGTCGGCTTGCGATCGGTGACGCGTCCCATCGCGAGATCGGTGATCAGCAGCGGGATCCGCATCCCGAGAAACCCCTCGCGCGCGAGATCGCGATACGTGCGGGGGTCATCGATCTCGGGCATCGACTTGAGCGCCCCGCCGGTGGCGTCGTCGATGATGTCGCGGACGCGCGTGGTGCAGTTGTCCCAGAAGTGGTCGTACGCGTAGTAGCGATTCGCCTCGAGGATGTCGAACTCGAGCTTGGCGATCACCGTCTTCTTCTGCGCCTGCGTGAGCGGAAGCGGCTGGACCCAGATCGTGCGATCCGCGTACCGGTAGATCCCGAGAATGTCCCGCCAGCTCTGCGGGCCGGCCCAGAAGCTGTTGGTGCCGCGGAAGAATCCCCACGCCATCCCGACCGGATGGTGGAAGTCGCCGATGCCGTAGTTGTAACAAGTCTTCTCACCACGGTCGTCGTAGATCACGCAGATCGCGATGTGCCCGTGGCGCTCCCACATCAGCCCGCCCACGCCCATCGTGACGAGCTCGATCACGGGCTTGTCCTCGTACAACTTCGCGGTCTCGGGCGCCATCCCGCGCATCTGCGCGGACGCCGGAGCTGTCCACGCGAGTGTCACGAGCACCGCGAGCGCCGCACTTCGGCAAGTCATCGCCGCGAGTTTGTTGTGGAGCCCTGCCCAACGCAAGCGCAAGCCCCGGCCAAAGGCTCGGCGTCGCGGCGCCGCGGACCTCGCGGATCGGGTCGCGGGCGTGGCGAATTGCAATTCGCCGCGGATTCATCGACCGTCGGGCATGCGCATGCTGGTCGTCTCGAGCGCGATGGTTGCCCTCGGTTGCCGTGGCGGCACGGCCCCGGACTTCGCGGCCATGTACAAGTTCCTGCCCGGTGCGCCCGACGTGGCGGCGCGCATCGATGTCGCCCGGGTCCGCGGATGGCCGCAATACGCGAAGGTCGCGCCGACCGCCGTCGGGAAGGCGCAGGAGTTCTTCGATGACGTGAGGCGCGTCTGTGACCTCGACCTGGTCGCCGAGATGCGGACGCTCGTGATCGCCAAGCGCGGCTCGCTCCAGGACGGTGACCTCACCTTGGCCGCGACCGGGCTGGCCAAGGCCAAGGTGATGACGTGCCTCGCGACGATGCAGAAGGCGAGCGCGCAGGAGCGGCTCACGATCGACGGCGACGAGTTTCACGTCAAGAACAACGGCAACTCGCTCGGCTCGGGCGCCTTCCTGGCGTCCGGTGAGCTCGTGTTCGTGATGCGCGATGGCAAGGGCGTCGAGCCCGCGGCGTGGAAGGCGGAGCTCGCCGCGCCGGCGGGGACCCGTCCCGACTGGTGGGCGGAGATGAACTTGACCGACGCGGTGTCGGTGCGGGTCTCCCGCGAGGACAAGCACGCCGTGTTCAGCTCCGATCTGGGCGATCCGCTCCTGGTGCACGGCACGATCGTCGCCGCGAATGATCAGGCCGCGAAGAAAGATCTCAAGACCTACACGGCGATCGCGGAGTACCTGCGGCAAGGAGATGCCGGCGCCACGCGGCTCGAGCTGTCCACCGAAACGATCTACACCGACATCACCGCGAAGGGGCCGCAGATCGAGCATCTGATCGGCCTCGGGCTGCCCGCGATTTTCGGGGCACCGCCCAGGCCGGCCGATCCCTCGACGCCGCCCGGATCGCCCGCCGCTGCGCCTGCGTGCGCGAGCCTCGCCGCGGCGGTCGAGACCTACTTGAAGGAGGGCCTGAGCGTCGCGCCGGCGGCCCAGAAGGCCACGATGGCGCCGCTGATCCCGACGCTGTTGCCCCGGCTGCAGAAGGCGTTCGTGGATCGCTGCACCGCGGACCAGTGGACCGCGCCGTCGATCCAGTGCCACCTCGCGAACGCGACCCAGCTGCCGAAATTCGAGAACTGCCGCAACGAGCTCACCGCCGACCAGCGGGACAAGCTCGACAAGGACCTCACCACGGCGATGACGTCGTCACCCGGCGCGCCGTGACCTTCGAGCTGCGCGCGAGGGCGACCGGATCGCGCGCCCGGACCGGCGTGGTCACCACGCTGCACGATCGGATCGAGACCCCGGTGTTCATGCCGGTGGGAACCCGCGCGTCGGTGCGCACCCAGCCGCTGTCGCAGCTCGAGCGCCTCGGGCCGGCGATCCTGCTCGCGAACACCTATCACCTGATGGTGCAGCCGGGGATCGAGCTGTTCGAGCAGCTCGGCGGGTTGCACCGCTGGATGGGCTGGTCGCGGTCGATCCTCACCGACTCCGGCGGGTTTCAGATCTTCTCGTTGCCGCACACGATCAACGACGACGGCGCCGAGGTCCGCAACCACGACGGCACCCGGCACTGGCTGACCCCGGAGCGGTCGATCGCGATGCAGCGCGCGATCGGCTCCGACATCATGATGGTGCTCGACGAGTGCATCGACTCGACGAGCCCACATCCGCGCGCGCGGGCCGCGATGGAGCGGACCCATCGCTGGGCCCAGCGCTCGCTCGACGCGCGGGGGGATTCGCCCCAGCTCCTGTTCGGCATCGTACAGGGTGCGTGCTTCGAGGATCTCCGCCGGGCGAGCGCCGAGGCGCTGACCGCGATGCCGTTCGATGGCTATGCGATCGGCGGCCTCGCGGTCGGCGAGAGCAAGGCCCAGCGCGAGGACATCACCGAGCTCACGGCCGGGCTGCTCCCCGAGCACCGCCCGCGCTACCTCATGGGCGTCGGGACGCCGCTCGATCTGCTCGAGGCCGTCCACCGCGGCGTCGACATGTTCGATTGCATCCTACCGACCGCGTGGGCGCAGCAGGGCATCGCGTTCACCTCGCACGGCAAGATCGATCTGCGGCGCGGCGTGCACAAGCTGTCCGAGCACTGCCTCGACGCGGCGTGCGACTGCGAGGCGTGCACGCGCCACACCCGGTCGTATCTGCGCCACCTGATCAAGACCAAGGAGCCGCTCGGCTGGCAGCTGCTCGCGTCTCACAACCTGCGGTTCTACCTCGAGCTGATGCGCGAGATCCGCGCGCGGATCGCCGACGACACGTTCGCCGCGTTCCACGCAGCGCGGCGGACCTCGCTCGGGCTCGCCGATGTCGACAATCCGCCGGGCCGGCAGCCGAGGCGCAAGCCTGCGGGCCCGAGCGCGCGCGGCCAGTTCATCGTGCACACCTCGACGCACGGGTTCTCGAGCGTCCAGCACGTGCCGTCCGGCGAGATCATGCACTCGAGCAATCATCCCGATGGCGAGGCCGAGCGCGTCTATGTCACGCAGTCCTCGCTGCTCGCCCAGGTCGAGACCCGTCCGCTCGTGATCTGGGATGTCGGGCTCGGCGCCGCGCACAACGCGATGGCCGTGATCCGCAGGCTCGACGGCGTGCCCCACGCCCCGGTGACGTTGATCAGCTTCGAGCACGATCTCGATGCGCTGCGCCTCGCGCTCGGCGAGCTCAAGGCGTTTCCCCATCTCCGCCACCCAGCGCCGCACCTGCTCGCGCATCATCGCCGTTACCAGCGAGACGCGCTGTCCTGGACGCTGTGCGAGGGCGACTTCCTCGCCACGTTCCCGACCCAGCCGCAGCCCGATGTGATCTTCTACGACCCGTTCTCGTCGAAGGTCGATACCGCGATGTGGTCGCTCGCCACGTTCGGCGCGCTGTTCGCCCACCTCACCCGCCCGGTCGAGCTGTTCACGTACACGAGCTCGACCGCGGTGCGATCTTCGATGCTCGCCGCGGGCTTCCACGTCGCCCGCGGCGTGAGCTCGGGAGCCAAGCCCGAGACCACGATCGCGCTCAAGGGGATCAGCGACGCGGACTTCTCACGCCACACGCTGCTCGGCCGCGAGTGGCTCGACCGCCGGGCGCGCTCGACCGCGCGGTTCGGCGCAGACATCGCTCCCGAGCATCATCCCGCGCTCGAGCACGCGATCGCGACGCACGCGCAGTTCACCTCGACGCTGCCGCCCTGAGGAGGGGAATCGCACTTCCGGGCGGAAATAACTGAGCCCACCAACCTCGCGGTTCGTGGGCTCAGGTTGATCCGGCACCCAGATCAAATAGACGCCGGTCGAGTGGTCTCAGATGGGGCGAACGTTCTCCGCCCGCGGTCCCTTCGGTCCACGACCTTCGTTGTAGGACACTTTCTGTCCCTCACGAAGCTCCTCGAACCGAACGCCCTCGACGCTCGACATGTGGAAAAAAAGATCGGTTCCGGAATCATTCGAGATGAATCCAAAACCCTTGTCGGTCAGCCTCTTGATCGTACCTTCGGACACTAGTGACTCCTGAGCATGTCTGTGACCTCGGCGAATGGACCAACACGTTGTCAGCCCTGGAGAGCTTCGTCGACGGTCCTATCCTTGGTGCCTCTGATCGGGGCCGATGTCGAGTCGGAACGGCCGTTAGTCGCTGAAATTTCCTGCCTTCGCCTGAAGGGGGCTATGGGCGTCGCCAGAAAGGCATGATCGGGGCAGCAGAAACGTCATCGGACATACGTTTCCGGTGCGCCTGCACGGCTTCCGACCAGACTAGACTTGCCTGATGAGAGCTCTGTTGCTCGGTCTGGTGGCGACCTCGATCGCGTGTGGTTCGAAGGCCCCTCCGGCCACCCCAGATCCGCGGATCGCCGCCCTCGAGAAGGACCTCGCGATCGCCAGGGACGCGCTCGCGAAGGAGAAGGCGGAGGCTGACACGCTGCGCCAGGGCGACGCCGAGCTCCAGGCCAAGGCCGCCGAGTCCAAGGCGCTGCAGGACAAGCTCGCCGAGGCGGTCGGCAAGGCGGGCGAGGTCACGACGGCCGACGGCGCGGTCCGCCTCGAGCTCGTGGATCAGATCCTGTTCCCGATCGGCGAGGCCGACCTGACGCAGAGCGGGAAGGATGTCCTCGCCAAGGTCGGCGCCGCACTCAAGGAGATCAACAACAAGCAGATCTGGGTCCAGGGCCACACCGATGACCAACCGATCGTGCCCCGCAAGCCGAAGCCAGAGCCTCCCGCTGCCAAGCCCGCGAAGCCCGGGAAGGCGACGAAGAAGGCCGCCAAGCCGATCCCTCCGCCCATCAAGGACAAGGAGAAGGCCCCCGAGGCCAACGACGCGGTGCTCGGGTTCGTGACCAACTGGGAGCTCTCCGCGGCGCGCGCCCTCACGGTCGTGCACTACCTCCAGGATGACGCGAAGCTCGATCCGACCCGGCTCGCCGCCGTGGCCTTCGGTCAGTACCGCCCGGTCAGCAAGGTCAAGGCGAAGAACCGCCGCATCGAGATCGTGTTGTATCCGCGCGCCGCGCTGTCGCCGAAGTAGGCCGCTCACCCGCCACCGCGCGGCCTGGTGGATGTGAGCGCGCGTGTCACATCGCCGCCGCGACCACTGCTAGGGTCCCGCGATGACCCGCAAGCTGCTGTCCGAGGACAAGACGCATCCTTCGATCCGCGAAAAGATCGCGACCAACCACAGCGACATCGTGGCGGAGGTCGAGGCTGCCGTCGGCGCGCATGACGTCGTCGTCGTCGGCATGAAGCAGAACCCGCACCCGAAGAAGGCGCGCAAGGCGCTCGAGGCCAAGGGCGTACCGTTTCACTACCTGGAGTACGGCAGCTACCTGAATACCTGGCGTCGTCGCACCGCCCTCAAGATGTGGACCGGCTGGCCGACGTTCCCGATGGTGTTCGTCAAGGGCATGCTGGTCGGTGGCGCCGCCGACATCCAGCGGCTGATCGACTCGGGCGAGCTCGACAAGCTGCTCGCATGACGCCGCCGCCGGCGACGGCGACAGGTTCCCAGGCGCCCGCCACGGATCCGGGATTCACGCACGTCCGCCCCGGTGAACCGCAGCTCACGCCGTTCCACCGGAGGGACCGGTGAGGATGAGATCATCTAGAGCGGACCGGCCGGATACATGACACGGTGGGCGCGGACGTTCTTTCCATGCACGGAACCATACAGATCGTCGATGACGACGCCGACACGGCCGCGATGCTTCGGGACGCGTTGCGCAAGCGCGGGTTCGATGTCTACGACGTTCACTCAGCCAAGGAGGGCCTCGAGCGGCTCCAGGCTCGCCCGGTCGATGTCGTCGTCACCGACGTCCGGATGGGCGAGATGTCCGGCATCGACCTCTGCGTGCAGCTGCGCGAGCTGTATCCCGAGGTGCTGCCGATCGTGATCACCGGGGAGAGCGGGCTCGACACCGCCATCGCCGCGATCCGCGCGGGCGCCTACGACTTCATCACCAAGCCCGTGAAGGTGGAGGTGCTCGCGATCGCGGTCGCGCGCGCGATGGAGCACCTCTCGCTCAAGCGCGAGCTCAAGCGGCTGCGGATCACCGCGAGCAAGGACTTCCCGATCGATGGGATCGCCGGCTCGAGCGACGCGATCCGCGCGACGGTCGAGATGATCTCGCGCGTCGCCAACAGCGACGCGACCGTGCTGATCACCGGCGAGTCCGGAACCGGCAAGGAGCTCGTCGCGCGTGCGCTCCATCACCAGTCGAGCCGTCGCGACCAGCCGTTCATCGCCGTCAACTGCGCGGCGATGCCCGCGCCGCTGCTCGAGAGCGAGCTGTTCGGACACCTGCGCGGCGCATTCACCGACGCGAAGGTGTCGCGCCAGGGGCTGTTCGTGCAGGCCGAAGGCGGGACGATCTTCCTCGACGAGATCGGCGAGATGCCGATGGAGATGCAGGTCAAGCTGCTGCGCGTGCTCCAGCAGCGCACGGTCCGGCCGGTCGGGGGCGACGAGGAGATCCCGTTCAAGGCGCGCGTGATCACCGCGACCAACCGCGATCTCGAGACCGAGGTCGAAGAGAAGCGGTTCCGAGAGGATCTGTACTACCGCGTCAACGTGGTGCCGATCGCGGTGCCTCCGCTGCGCGCACGTACCAGCGACATCCTGTACCTCGCGCAATTCTTCCTGAAGCGGATCGCCACTCAGACCAAGAAGCTCGTCGATGGCATCTCGCCCCCGGCGGCGCGCAAGCTCCTCGACTACGACTGGCCCGGCAACGTCCGCGAGCTCGAGAACTGCATGGAGCGCGCGGTCGCGCTGTGCCGCCTCAGCGTGATCACCATCGAGGATCTCCCGGCGAAGCTGCAAGACCACGACAACTCGCGGATCGTGATCGAGACGGCCTCGCCGTCCGAGCTGATCACCGTCGAGGAGATGACGCGGCGCTACGTCCGCCAGGTGATGACCGCCGTCGGCGGCAACAAGACCCATGCCGCGCGCGTGCTCGGCATCGATCGTCGATCGCTGTACCGGCGCCTCGAGGAGCCGAAGCCCGAGCCCGAAGGTACGACCGAAGCCGTCGAGCCCACCGGGCCTCCTCGTCCCCCGGGCGAGACGGGGTGACCGCGCCGGCCCGACCGCGTGGCCTGCCCGGCGAGCACGAGCGGCTGTCGCGCCGGCGCCCGATCGCTCCTCCTGGGTGGGCCGCAACGTCGGGTAGGCTCGCAACCGGCTGGCGCCTCGCCTTTCCTTGGGGCGCGTCTCACGGCAAGGTTTCTCCGAGATGGCCGAATCCCTGTACCAGACCCTCGGCGTTCCCAAGGACGCGTCGGCCGATGCGATCCGCAAGGCGTACCGCAAGCTCGCACGCAAGCATCACCCCGACGTCAACCCGGGTGACGCGAAGGCGGAGGACACCTTCAAGAAGGTGTCGACCGCGTACGACGTGCTGTCCGATGACAAGAAGCGAAGGGCCTACGACGAGTTCGGCGACGCCTCGCTCCAGGGCGGCTTCGATCCCGACAAGGCGCGCGAGTACGCGCGGTGGCAGAACACGCGCCAGCAGCGCGCCGCGAACTTCGACAGCGGCCCGGTCGAGTTCGATTTCTCCGAGCTGTTCAACCGCCAGCGCGGCCCGGCCCGGGGCGGCGACCTCCACGCGACGGTCGAGATGGATCTCAAGCAGGCGATCGAGGGCTCGGAGGTCTCGCTCGAGATCCCCGGCCAGGGCGTGACGCGCGTGCGCATCCCGCCGGGCGCAGACACCGGCTCGGTGATCCGCATCCCGGGCAAGGGCTCGCCCGGCCCGCGCGGCGGATCGGCGGGTGATCTGGTGATCGAGACGGTGGTCCAGCCGCATCCGTGGCTGCGCCGCGACGGGCTCGATCTGCACGCGACGCTGCCGATCACGCTCGACGAGGCCTACAACGGCGGCAGCGTCGAGGTCCCGACGTTCGATGGCCCGGTGTCGCTCAAGATCCCGGCGCTGTCCCAGAACGGCGCGAAGCTGCGGCTGCGCGGCAAGGGCGTCAAGCGCAAGGACCGGAGCGGCGACATGATCGTCGCGCTCGACGTCCGCATGCCGGACAAACGAGACGACGCCCTGGCGCAGGCGCTCGCGGCCAGCACCTCCGCGTACGGCGCCCCCGTGCGCAAGGAGCTGAGGCTATGACCCAGGCGCGGTTTACGTACCAGCGGTTGGTCGAGCTCGTCGACGGAGATCAGGAGCTGATCACGCACCTCGTCGAGGAGGGCTTGATCGAGCGCCGTGACGACGATCGGGCGCTCGTCGATCTCGACCACGTCCTGATCGCGCGGACGTTGTGGCGCGAGCTCGAGATCGACTGGCCGGGTGTCGAGGTGATCCTCCACCTGCACGACCAGCTCTCGAAGGCGCAGGAGCGGATCGCCGAGCTCGAGACCGCGCTCGCGAAGGCCGAGCGCCGCTAGCCTTTCGCCGCACGACGAGGCGTTCGTCGTGCACCTGTGCGGGGCCGCCCGTCGACGCTGATCGCATCTCCAAGCGGTCGGGAATTCGGAACACATCCGGTGCACGGCGCGCCGGCGCCTAGTCTCCAGGCACCGCTGTTGACGTGCCAACCAGGCACGAGATCCGGCGCCAAGAGACACAGCGGCAGCTCACGCAGCTCACGCAGCTCACGCGAACGTCTACTCGCACGGATAGCCGCGGCACGGTGCGTGCTCTACAGCGCGTGTGGATCGTTTCTCGAGCGGGTGGCCGTGGAGGCTCAGCGTCGTTGGGCAAGCTCGCGACCCAGGCCGTGCCAGCCGCGGTGTCGATCACGACGATCACCAATGCGCGCAGCGGCAACCTACTCAATCGCCGCGTCGCCGCTGCCGCGAAATCCGGTGAACGCTCGTCCACGATCGCGTATAGCTCCCGTGTGCGCATCGCCATTGTTCTGGCCATCGCGCATCAATCGTCGCCTGGGCGACCGGGTCCTGACCACGATCCCGGCCGGACAGGGGCTCAACGAGTCCGACCTAAGCGCTGGCTGGGCGAGCGTCCGAACTGGCGTCGGAATGCCTGAGAGAACGCGCTGACACTCGCGTAGCCGACCTCGAAGGCCACCTCGGTGACCGACGTCCCTCCCTCGAGCAAGCGCAGCGCGTGGAACAATCGGACCCGGCGTCGCCACTCCCCGATCGCGAGGCCGGTCTCGGTGAGGAAGCAGCGTTCTAGCGTTCGGAGGCTCGCGCCGGACCTGCGCGCGATCGCGGCGATCGCCGCCTCGTCGCCCGGGTCCCGGGTGACCAGCTCCGCGAAACGTCGGGCGCGCGGATCGCGCGGGGAGGGCAGGTCGAGCGGGACGTCCTGGGCGACGGCCAGCAAGTCGAACAGCACGCTGGCCAGCCGCGCCTGCGTGGGGTTGGTGCGATCGAGCGCGCCGATCCGCGTGATGTGGAGGATCAGCTCGCGCAGCAGCGGCGCGACCGCGATCGTGCGCACGCGGTCGGCGACGGCACGGGTCGCGACGGCCGCGACGAAGATCGATCGCATCGAGATCGGCGCCCGCATCACCGCGGTGTGTGCGATGCCAGCTGGGACCCACACCGCACGGTCGGCCGGGACCAGCCGCCGCCCGTCTCCGGTGATCACCTCGAGGTGCCCCCGGGTCGCGAACGTCAGCTGGTGCCAGTGCGGATCGTGGCGGCGCTCGGTGACATCGTGGAGGAACGTCACCGGATAGGTGCGAACCCACACGGATCCGTCCGGCAACGGCTGGCGTGTTTTCGACAATGATTGACATCCTAGCGCAAGCGCGCCATACGCGGTTTGGCTAGCTTGGCGGCATGTCCAACACGCTCGCTCACTTCGCGATCAACGCCGACAACGTCGACCGGGCCCGCGCCTTCTACGAGAAGGTGTTCGGGTGGAAGTTCTCCGCCTGGGGACCGCCCGGCTTCTACCAGATCGAGGCGGAGGGGTCGCCGGTGCGCGGCGCGTTGCAAGGCAGGCGCGACTTGGTGCCCGGTCAGCGCACGCTCGGCTTCGAGTGCACGATCGGCGTGCCCTCGATCGATGCGGTCGAGAAGGCCGTCAAGGCGGGCGGCGGTAAGGTCGTCCTCGAGCGCTCGGTGATCGTCGGCGTCGGCACGCTGATGTTCTTCCAGGATCCAGAGGGCAATGTGTTCGGCGTGATGCAGTACGACGCTGCGGCAGAGTAGCCCCGTCAGACCGCTATGCGCTATGCACCACCGCCTGGGAGTCTGAAGATCAACCTCGGTCCGGGTTCGTCCGGACAGCGTCAAGGCGACAATCGTTGCAACAACCGCCTCGAGGGCCACCTCATGAGGCCGTCATGATCCCGACTCGATGGAGCTATGCGCCGGCCGCGTGCCCGGGCGACCGCCTACGTCCGTCCATCACCACGTCTTGCCGTCAAACGTCCGCGGCCACGCCCCGACCGCGACCGCGACACGGCGCGTTCCGCTCCACCGCGCGTTCATTCCACCGCCGCAGTCGTCGTATTCGAGCGTGCCGAGCCACCGCTTCGTGCGCCGCTCGAAGACCAGCGTGGCGTGTATGCACGTGCCGTAGTCCTCGTCGTGCAACTCTGCTACGGGTCCTCGATAGACGCCGGACTTGATCACGATGTCCCGGAGCTGCGGATCCCAGTAGTAGGCACGGGAGGTCGGCTGATCGGGCGCGCGGATGTCCCCGAGCCAAGCTTCCTCGACCTTGGGGCCCGGTGCGCTGCTGGCAGCCTTGAGGTACATCGACGCGCCGGAGCTCACCTTGCCGAAGCTCTCCTTGAAGATCTCGCACGGATACGCCGCCGCCCAGCGACCGTCCACCTCGACGCTGCACATGTACCGCCCGACGCCAGGCATGGGGACCGTGGGGTTCCCTTCGCACGGAGCCGACGCAGTCGAGCCGAACACCACTCCGAGGAACCCCAGGATCTGATACCAGCGCATGGTCCAAGGACGGGCGCGGCCGCGGACCGTTAACGCGGATCTCGCATAAATCATCTCGTGGTGCCGAGCGAGCGGGCGAGATGCATGGCGACGACACTGTCGCGCCACGACTCGAAGCGCGCCGGGAACAGCACGGCGTCGACGATCGTGAGCGCGCCCGGCGGCGGCACGAACGTGGCGAGGCGCTCGAGGACGGCCTGGCGCGCCGTTGGCGGCACGAGCACGTACAGGTTCGCGATCGTGATCGCGTCGCCTGGACTCGAGGCGGTCAGCAAGCGCTCGAGCGATTCCGGTCCACCATGCTCGAAGTCAGCCACGGCCGCGACCACCGCGCGATCTGCACCGCTGGCGATCGGCAGGCTCGGCTTGCGGCCAGCCAGCAATCGGGTGTGGGTGCCCGCCGGTGCCACGACGATCGTCTCTTTACCGCTCTCGAGCTCGACCCTACCCTGCTGCACCTCGATCGCTCCGGTCCCCGTGGCGTCGACCTCGATCGTGTACTCGCAGCCAAGATCGACCACCTGCGTGCTCGCGGTCGACACCGCGAACAGCCGAGGCGGGGCGTTGACGAACGCATGGATGCGGCCTCTCTCGAGGAAGAGCTGATGCCGCTCGCTCGTGGTGCCTTCCAGACGAACGCGCGTTCCCTCGCCAAGATCGGCCCGGCCGATGTTCGCGATCGCGATGTTCGCGGTATGGGGCCCGGTGTCGAGCACCCCGCCGACCGGCAGCACACCTGACGCGATGCTCGAGCCCTCGCACATGACTGTGCTGCCTTGCTCGGCGGTGAACGTGAACCCATTCGAGCCGCCGCACGTCGGCTTGGCGGGCGCACGCAGATGCAGCACGACCCCCGCCGCGGCGGCCACCCCCAACGCACCGACGAGCAGCCCCATCCGCGCGCGGGACCGCCGGCGACGCACGCGCAGGTCGTCGAACGGGCGATCGTGCCTGAGCGGCGCGAGCAGCTTTTCAAGCCGTTCCACGGCAGGATCGGGTGGCCCCGAGCCGTCCCACAGATAGTCATCCTGCTCGTTCATCGGCCTCCTGGTCCTGCACGATCCCGAGACGCTCGCGCAAGAGCTTCATGCCACGGTGAAGATTGACGCGAACCGAACCTGGGGACAGCCCGGTCTGTTCCGCGATCTCGGGTCCGGTCATTCCCTCGACGAGCCGGAGCACCATCGTCTCCTGGTACGCCTCGGGGAGCCCGCGCAACGCCTCGAGCACCTGTGCCACTTCGGCGCTGGCGCTGTGGCGAACGTCGGAGGGCGCGTCGATCAACTCCTCGGTCTGGCGCTGCACGCGCAGGTGATCGATCGCACGATGGCGTGCGATCGAGAGTAGCCACCCTGGAAAGGCCGCGTCATCGAGGAGCTGCGGCAGGCGTTCGAGGGCGATGGCGAACGTGTCCTGAACGAGGTCCCCGGCGTCGCGGTACTGCACCCGCGTGAGTGCCACGCCGTGCACGGCACGAGAGAACCGCCGGTAGAGCTCTGCAAACGCCGCGCGATCCCCGCGCCGCGCTGCGGTCACAACCGCGACGAGCTCCCGCACGGGCACCGGCCCACTGTACGCTGCCAGCAACACGGCAAGGACGAGCGAGTGGCCGGAGTGTTAACGGCCACGTTGGCGCATTCGGCGCATTCCGGACCGGGGTTGATGGCGCATTCCGGACCGGGGTTGATGACCGGATTTGGGAAGGAGTGGCTCGACGTTGTCAACCGCGGTTAGTCCGAGATTTGTCCGAGAGACGAGGATCTATCGCGCCTGGGAGGCTGAAGATCAACCTCGGTCTGGGTTCGTCCCACGGTCCGGGTTCGTCGGTTCCGGACCGCGACCGGCGTGAGCTTCGCGTGATCGCGCGAGCGCTGGGTGTAGGTGATTGCTAGGGTCCCGGCCATGAAACCTGCCTGGTTGCTCGTGGTGCTGGGCGCGTGCGGCGCCAAGTCGTCCTCGCCATATGACTACGCAGTCGGCACCTATATCGGCGGCGGCTCGATCATGGGCGCTGACAACTGTACGTATTCTGCCGGCCCGAACGTGTTCATGCCGAGCGGTGAGCTCGGGGCACCGGCCAAGGGCCCTCGGTTCATCAGCGGTGCCGGGCAGATCGACGTGAAGTGCCCGAATACGGAATACGAAGCGGAGGCGATCGTGCCGACCGGCGTGAAGATCACAGGGCCGAATAGCCTGACGGTGGGCGCCGAGAGCCAGCGGTTCTCGGCGACGCTCGTCGCTGGAGACCGCGAGCTGAACGGCGAGCCGACCCTCGAGTGGGTGCTCAGCATCGGCTGCGAGGGACACGCGGCGTTTGGCGAGGTGCTCGGTGCACAGGACACGGGTGGTCGCGATCGCACGCGCACGCTGACAACGACCTCCGCAGGCACGTGCCAGGTGGACGTGATGGCGACGACGGGCAATTCCAGCTACCCGTCATTCCAGCGCAAGGCGTTCATGGACTCGATACTCGTGACGATCAAGTGACGAACAACACGGTCGCGCTGCTCGGTCAGGCGTACGCGATCCCGTTGCTGCGATTGAGCGGCCAGTCGAGCGCGGTATCCGTGCCTTCCCTCGTCGAAGATCGGAGCCGACCCCTTGCTGTAGGGCGACGCGCGAACCGCGCGTGGCGAACTCGCCCCGGATCCCGAGCACCTTTCTGCGAGGGAACTACATCGGCGCCAACTGCGCGTATAGCTCGTGGAGCTTGGCTCGGAGCACGGCCTTCGGTGGAAGCACGGTCTGGTACTCGGCGACAAGCGTCGGCGAGGTAGTGCGGGCAAGCGCGTATTCCACAACCTCGTCGTCCTTGTCGGCGCACAACAGCACGCCGATGGAGGGCCGCTCGTGTGGTTTCTTCACGTCGCGATCGAGCGCTTCGACGTAGAAGCTGAGCTGCCCGAGGTGCGAGGGTTTGAACCTCTCGACCTTCAGCTCGAAGGCGATCAGGCATTGCAGTCCACGGTGGAAGAACACGAGGTCGATCGCGAAGTCCTGGTTGCCGACCTGGATCGGGTACTCGGAGCCGACGAAACAGAAATCACGGCCGAGCTCGGTGATGAAGCGGCCGAGGTTACGCAGCAACGCGCCGTGAAGATCCGCCTCAGAATGACCATCCGGCAGCGCCAAGAATTCGAGGTTGTAGGAGTTCTTCAGCTCCTCGAGCGCGGTCGGGTGCTTCTGAGCCACTGTCGGCGAAACCTTTCTCGCCGCCAGCGCGCTTCGCAGGACCGCCCCCGAGTCGATCTGCCGTTCGAGCTCTCGCTTCGTCCACCGCTCCTTGATGGTGGTCAGCACATAGAACTCGCGCGTCTCCGGTGGCTTCGCCCGTCCCAGAATGATGAGGTGATGGGTCCACGGCAATTGTCGCACCAGCGGTGCGACTTTTCGGCTGCCTCGGTAAGCCTCGAAGAACTGCCTCATCCGAAACAGGTTGCTGCGCGTGAAGCCGCGCAGCCCTGGGTATCGACGCGCGAGCATCGCGGCGAGATCGTCGACGACGCTATCGCCCCACTCAGCGCTCTCGATCTTCTTGCTGATGTGCTCGCCAAGTTGCCAGTAGAGTGAGACCAGCTCCGAGTTGACGGCTTCGTATGCACGAGCACGCGCGGCCTCGATGAGCTCGACCACATCGTCGAATTGCGCGTCTGAGCGAACGGCAAGCGGTGCAGAACGTGGGGTTGCCAATTGTCGCACCGCTGGTGCGAGTTTCTTCATCGCCGCCTTGGCGGGCTTCTTTGCGCGCGTCGCGCGCGCCTTCTTCTTGCGCGGGCTCATGGGGAGGATCTCGACGGCACTTCCGTGGCACGCGATCGCGATGCGATCATGTGGCGTCGTGGCGAACCGCCGACGCACGGTACCTCGTAACTGTGACGATCGGTACCGAGGGGATTGGGGCGGGATCTCGCTGAGGAGTGGCACACGGTTCACCATGGCGATCGAGCTCGACCCGATGACACGTGAGATATTGCGTGCCGCAAGGCTCGTGAGCTACGCGGGGGAAGCCTCCCTGTCCTACGCTGGCACCGGGCGAGTCATTCGCGCAATCAGGCCGAGCCTACGCGTGACGCCGGACGACGGCGAGGATGTCATCGCCGAACCGCGCGATCTTCGCCGGGCCAAGCCCCGGGATCCGCGCGAGCGCGTCCTTCGACATCGGCCGCTGCTTGTCGATCGCCGCGATCACGCCGCGCTGGAAGATCATGTACGCCTTCCACTTGAGCTGACGCGCCATCTTCCGGCGATACGAGTCGAGCTCGAGCATGACCCCGGAGCCGCGCGCGCCACGGGCGCGGCCGGCGCGGGGCACGCCGCGCGAGCTCGCCGCGCCCGGCAACGCCACCGTCGGGTACTTGCGTCCGCGGCGGACCAGCCGGCGCGCCCGGATCAGCTGATCGATCGCCGCGATGATCGAGGCCTCGCTGACATCGCGGAGCTGGCCGTACTGCGGCAGATCGAGGAGGCCGTACGCCGACATCGCCTTGGACTGGCTGCCGCGCAGCGCCTTGGCCAGGTTGCTACGGCCGATCGGCCGGCGGAGCGCGCCGACGGTCTCGACGATCAGCTGGTGCGCGGCGGCCGACAGCGCGACGGCGGGCGCCTCCTCGTCGCGAGGCTCGCGGTGCTGGGCGTGCTGCACGAGCGCGGGATCCCGGCACGCATCACACGCGCCGCAGACGACGTGATCGCCGGCTCCCGTGAAGTGCGCGCACAGCATCTGCTGGCGGCAGGTCGCGGCGTTCGCGTAGCGCTCGATCGCGGCGAGCGCGCTCTCGACCCTCGAGCTCGAGCCCGCGCCATCGTGCAACCGGCGCTGGGTGACCAGATCCGCGGGCCCGAACAGCATCACGCACGTGCCGGGCTCGCCATCGCGCCCCGCACGCCCGGCCTCCTGGTAGTAGGCCTCGAGGCTGCCCGGGGTCTGGAAGTGCACGATCGCCCGGACGTCCGGATAATCGACCCCCATCCCGAACGCGCTCGTCGCGACCAGCACGCGGGTCTTGCCCGTGGCGAACGCCTTCTGCGCCCGCTCGCGCGCGAGCGCCGTGCGCCCCGCGTGATAGTAGCCCACACCGAAGCCGGCCGAGGTCAGCCCATCGGCGACCGTCTCGGCCTTCTTGCGCGTGCTGCAGTACACGATGCCGCGCCCCGAACCACCGCGCTGGCGCAGCCCGGCTGCTTGCAGCACCTCGATCGTGGCCGCGAGCCGCGCCTCGTCCGAACGGTGATGGCGAACCTCGAACGCGAGGTTGGGGCGGCGAAAGTCGCCGCGCACCATCGCCGGCGTGCGGAGCTCGAGCGACGCGACGATCTCGTCCATCACGCGCGGGGTCGCCGTCGCGGTCAGCGCGATCGTGGGCACGTCGAACACCTCGCGCAGCTCGGATAGCCGCAGGTACTCGGGCCGAAAATCATGGCCCCACTGGCTCACGCAGTGCGCCTCGTCGATCGCGAGCATGCCGATCCGCGCCCGCGCGACCAGGCGCTTGAAGCTATCGAGCACCGCGCGCTCGGGCGAGACGTAGAGCACGACCAGCTCGCCACGCAGCAGCGCCGCGATCACGGCTCGCTGCTCGTCATCCTCCTGGTGACTGTGGAGCGCGGCCGCCCGGATCCCGCGCGCCGACAGCCCGCTGACCTGATCGTTCATCAGCGCGATCAGCGGCGAGATCACGATCGTGGTGCCGCCCCCACGCGCGGCCACGACCACCGCCGGCACCTGATATAGAACGACGATCTTTTTCAGCGCATTCTCAGCCTTGGGCGTCGGATTGGGCATGGGC
>WBZN01000500.1_pt1 | contig 30257 bp, 19 predicted proteins | sample 5204281 | NCBI WGS metagenome assembly WBZN01 (sample SAMN12344347, study PRJNA552823) | activated sludge metagenome | biome: Activated sludge suspended growth; feature: Nitrification reactor; material: Wastewater; isolation source: activated sludge from nitrification reactor of wastewater... | reverse complement strand
CCATTCCTCATTATTTATATCCGTTTTGTATGACATCTCTTAGCTTGTTATCAAAATCCTTGATTCTAATGGAAATCGTTTTGCCAGACAGCTTCTTAAGTAATTCACGTCGTCTCGGGCTGCGAGATGCAAGGTATATTTGTCGGTCAGGAAACATTACTTCAATACGATTGATAAATATTATTTGAATGATCTGCGATACCTATTATCGCACGATCGGAACAACCGAGAGTTTAACTGATTAATATAAAAAATATAGTGTCTGATCAATTTCGGTGATACGGATGGCCTTGTAACAAGGTAATAGCCCTATAGATCTGTTCCGCCAATAAAAGCCGTACCATTGCATGCGGCAAGGTCAGTTTAGATAAAGCAAGTAGCTTGTAGGCATTACGTTTGATATCCGGATTCAATCCGTCTGCGCCACCAATGATAAATGCAATAGGTGTTCCGTCTAACATCCATTGCTTGACGGTTTGAGAAAACTCCAACGTCGTATATTGATGACCATTTTCATCTAAAACGACCATTTTGCATGCAGCGGGAAGTTCAGCAAGAATGCGTTGAGATTCGATTAAAAGCAATTGTTCAACTGTTTTCCCAGTGCTACGTTTTTCGGGTTTTACTTCGATCAAATGTAGTGATATTTCGCGAGGCAAGCGTTTGATGTATTCATGAAATCCTTCTTGAATCCAATCAGGCATTTTATTACCGACTGCGATGATGTAGATTTTCATACTCGACCAATAAGCATCAAAACAACAATCTTGCTGATCGAAAACACACAATCACCGCGACCATAACGCTTTTAAATTATAATATTCGCGGATTGCAGGCAGCATCACATGCACAATCACATCCCCTAGATCCACCAATAACCATTCACCCGTTTGTTCGCCTTCCACGCTATAAACAGTACCCCCGGCTGCTTTGGCTTTTTCTTCGACATTGCGTGCCAACGACTTGGCTTGACGCGTCGAATCTGCACTAGCAATGACGATATATTCAAATAGCGAAGTTATTTTAGCTACGTTGATGACATCAATGTCATAACCTTTGATATCTTCAAGCGCATCGACCGCGGTCTTTAGCAATTTTTCGGAATTCATTTTTTTTCTATATAGAGTTGATTCTTTGTGATGTAATCAGAAATGGTACTTGGAAGCAAATAGCGAATGCTTTTATTGATACCAACCAGATGACGGATATGAGAAGCGGATATTTCTAATAGTGATGTATGAGCGATATAGATCAGCCCTGTCGCTTGTTTCGATAAATCATCCGCCGACACAGCACGTCGCAGCGCTAACTCTTGCGCAACTTCCTGCGGCAACGTCCGATGATCACTGATTGAGCCATAACCCGGTCGCGCCACAACAACTAAATGGCATAAATTAAACAGTTCGCGCCATTGAATCCAATGATTAATATGAATAAAAGTATCGATACCCACGATAAAACAGAGAATTCTATTGGGTATCGATTCAGATTGAAACTCACGTAATGATTCAACCGTTGCAGTAACACCGGGCCGGTGTATTTCTCGCTCATCAATGGCAAAATGCGGGTTATCCTGAATCGCCAATCGGACCATTTCGGCTCGTTGATCTCTTGATCCGAGAGGCGTATTACGCAAACGTGGAGTGCCGGAAGGCACAAAGATGATTTGCTGAAAATTTACTTCATCAGCCAATTCTTCGGCAACGCGAAGGTGGCCATAATGAATAGGGTCAAACGTTCCACCGTAAATTCCTACTAAAGAAGGTTGATCAGTAATCACTTACTAAGAAACACTCGCTTTTTCAAAATTATCTTTTTGCTAAGCAGATCATAACAAAGCCAAGCGCATATCAGTCAAGACTTCAGCAAGATGCGTGGTAAAGCGCGCCGCTGCTGCGCCATCAATTACTCGATGGTCGTAAGATAGTGACAATGGCAGCATCAGCCTAGGAACGAATTGCTGATCTCGATAAACTGGCTGGATACGAGCTTTTGAAACGCCAAGAATCGCGACTTCTGGCGCGTTGATAATAGGCGTGAATGCCGTTCCACCGATGCCTCCCAAGCTAGAAATCGTAAAACTCGCACCTTGCATATCCGTAGGTTTTAATTTTCCTTCGCGTGCTAAAGTCGCTAATTGCGACAATTCATCCGCAATCGCAATAATACCTTTTTGGTCTACTTGTTTAATAACAGGAACCACCAATCCGTTCGGAGTGTCGACGGCAAATCCAATGTGATAATAATGCTTGATAATAAGCCCCACATTGCCTTCAACAGAATTGTCCAACGAAGCATTAAAGTGTGGAAATTTCTTCAACGGCGCAATCAATGCTTTCATCAAAAACGCCAGAAAAGTCAGTTTGACTTTGTTTTTCTTGTCGCTTTCGTTGAATTCTTTGCGCATTTCTTCCAAATCAGTAATATCCGCTTCATCAAACTGCGTCACATGTGGAATCATGACCCAGTTTCGATGTAAATTCGCTCCAGCAATTTGTTTAATTCGAGATAATGGCTGTGGCTCAACCGGGCCAAATCTAGCAAAATCAACCTGCGGCCAAGGCAACAGATTCAATCCAGCACCAGTATTATTGGGGTTTTGCGATTTAGCTAGCGCAGCTTTAACAAAAGCTTGCACATCTTCTTTTACGATTCTTTGCTTTGGTTCACTGCCAGTAATGAGCTCCAAGTTAACGCCCAATTCACGTGCAAAACGCCGAACGGAAGGGCCTGCGTGTGCCTTCAGCGTGCTTTTAAATTCGGAAGAACTCTCTACTTTTTGAATTAATTCGGTTGGTTTTACTGGCTGTTCCGATTGCGCAGACGACGATTGATTGTTGTCACTCGCCACTATTCTTATGGGCTGATCCGTTGATTTTTCTTGCGCTGTATTAGCATCAGCTCGGCTATCTTTATTGGCCGCATCCATTGCCGCTTCAATGGCCATAATTGCGTTGCCTTCTGATACTTTATCACCCGCTTTGATCAATATTTCTTTGATGACACCCGCATGAGGTGAAGGAATTTCTATCGTCGCTTTTTCCGATTCGAGTGTAACCAATGAATCTTCTACGTTTACCGTATCGCCCACTTGAACTAATACCTCAATCACGGGAACATCTTTAAAATCCCCAATGTCTGGTATCAATATTTTCTTTAATTCAGCCACATCCTTTCCTTACTTTATCAATCTAGACCGTAGTCGGATTCGGTTTGTCGGGATCAATGCCAAATTGCCGGATTGCTTGAGCAACTTTTTCATTAGCAATCTTTCCATCTTCGGCAAGTGTTTTGAGCGTCGCAACGACAATATAGTATCGATCAACTTCAAAGAAATGGCGCAATTTTTCACGCGTATCCGAACGCCCAAAACCGTCGGTTCCAAGCACGCGATATTTTCCGGGTACAAATTCACGGATTTGATCGGCATAAATTTTCATATAATCGCTCGCCGCAATAACTGGGCCGTGGCTGCTCTTTAAACAATTGCCAACGTGCGACAATTTTTCCGGCTGGTCAGGATGCAGCATATTCCACCGTGAAACGTCTAATGCTTCGCGTCTTAGTTCATTAAAACTGGTAACACTCCAGATATCCGCGGTAATGTTGTAATCTTTTTCGAGTATTTCTGCTGCTGCGATTACTTCACGCAAAATAGTGCCAGCGCCTAATAATTGAACATGCAATGCCTTATTATTTTTACTCTCGCGCAACAAATACATGCCTTTCAAAATATCTTTCTCAGCGCCTTTAGGCATGGCCGGATGTGCGTAATTCTCATTCATTACCGTAATGTAATAATAAATGTCTTCTTGTTCTTGATACATACGGCGCAGTCCATCTTGAACAATCACTGCGAGTTCATAACCAAATGCTGGATCATAAGAAACGCAGTTAGGAATCGTCGATGCCAGCAAATGACTGTGACCATCTTCATGCTGTAGTCCTTCTCCATTCAAAGTGGTACGTCCAGCCGTGCCGCCCAATAAGAACCCGCGACAACGTAAATCTCCTGCGGCCCAAGCCAAATCACCGATGCGCTGAAAACCAAACATCGAATAAAAAATGAAAAAAGGAATCATCTGTACGCCGTGTGTACTATAGGACGTAGCCGCTGCGATCCAGGAAGACATAGCGCCAGCCTCATTGATACCTTCTTGCAAGATCTGACCATTTTTATCTTCTTTATAATACATGAGCTGATCGGCATCTTGTGGTGTGTATAACTGCCCAACCGATGACCAGATACCCAATTGCCGAAACATGCCTTCCATGCCAAAAGTGCGCGATTCATCCGCCACGATAGGTACGACATGTTTACCAATCTGCTTATTTTTAACCAAAATATTGAGTATTCTTACGAAAACCATGGTGGTCGAGAATTCATGACCCTCTCCACTTGCTTTCAACAACGCCTCAAAATCAGACAAAGCTGGAATTTTTAACGGCTCTGCCTTCGTATTGCGCCGGTGCAAAGGTCCTCCCAATGCTTCTCTGCACTTCTGCATATAAAGACACTCGGGAGAATCCTTGGCCAAAGTCAAATACGGAATTTCATCAATTTCTTCATCCGGAATCTCCAAACCGAAACGATTACGGAAAGCCTTCAGTGAGGTAGTCCCCATTTTCTTTTGCTGGTGAGTAATGTTTTGGGCTTCTCCAGCTTCACCCATTCCATATCCTTTAATGGTTTTAGCCAGAATGACGGTTGGTTGTCCGGTATTTTTCACTGCCTCGGCATACGCTGCATAGACTTTATAAGGATCATGGCCGCCGCGATTAAGACGCCAAATATCATCGTCCGACATATTGGCCACCATTTCCAGAAGCTCTGGATATTTACCGAAAAAATGCTCACGCACATAGGCGCCATCGCGGGATTTAAACGTTTGATATTCGCCATCGACGCATTCCATCATGCGTTTCTGCAATAATCCTCGGGTATCTTTCGCTAACAAAGGATCCCAATACGACCCCCAAATAACTTTGATAACATTCCAGCCGGCACCACGAAAAGCTCCTTCTAATTCTTGAATAATCTTGCCATTGCCACGTACCGGACCATCCAATCGTTGCAAGTTGCAATTGACCACAAAAATGAGGTTATCTAATTTCTCTCGCGACGCCAAAGAAATAGCTCCCATGGATTCTGGTTCATCCATTTCACCATCACCCATAAAGGCCCAAATTTTTCGATTTTCCGCTTTGATCAATCCGCGACTATTAAGATATTTCATAAAACGCGCTTGATAAATCGCCATCAATGGCCCCAATCCCATTGAAACAGTTGGAAATTGCCAAAAATTCGGCATCAACCAGGGATGTGGATAAGAAGACAAACCATTTCCACCGGTTTCCTGGCGAAAATTGTCTAATTGTTCCTGACTCAATTGACCCAGTAGAAAAGCATAAGAATAGATACCCGGCGAAGAATGACCTTGTACATACACCAAGTCACCTCCATGCTGTTTTGATGGAGCATGCCAAAAATGATTGTAGCCAATGTCATAAAGCGTTGCTGCTGAAGCAAAACTGGCAATATGACCACCCACATTGGTGTTTTTATTGGCTCGCAAAACCATTGCCATTGCATTCCAACGCACATAGGAACGAATCCGATGCTCGATCGCATTGTTACCTGGCGAACGAACTTCTTTACCGACGGGAATAGTATTGATATAGGCTGTGGTCGCACTATAAGGCAAATATGCGCCAGAGCGACGGGCTTTTTCGATCAATCTTTCCAACAAAAAATGAGCGCGCTCGCCACCCACGTTCGCAATCACTGAATCTAATGCATCCAGCCACTCTTGCGTTTCTTGTGGGTCAATATCCGGTTGTTGTTCCATAGTTAAGTATAAAGTTTTAAGTTATCTTTCCGCACTCTCAGCTCGTTCTGCAGCCAAAATGGTATTGCTCAGCAACATGGTAATTGTCATCGGTCCCACGCCTCCCGGAACAGGAGTAATGTAACCAGCAACGGCTTTAACCGATTCGAAATCAACATCGCCGCAAAGTTTCCCGTCAGGTAATCGATTAATACCGACATCGACGACAACAGCGCCAGGCTTAACCATATCAGCAGTAATCATGCGAGGCTTTCCAGTTGCCACAACTAGAATATCCGCATTGCTGGTAAATTGCGATAAATTCCTCGTTTTAGAAGTGCAAATAGTTACCGTCGCACCTTGTTCCAACAATAGGAATGCCATCGGTTTACCGACAATATTACTCCGTCCTACTACGACAGCATGACGACCTTCTATGGCAATATTATTGCGTTGCAACATCACCATGACACCCGCTGGCGTACACGGAGAAAACACGCTATTCCCGGTTACTAAAGCGCCTACATTATAAAAATGAAACGCATCAACGTCTTTTGTAATCGCAATGGCACTAATGACTCGATTATTGTCGATATGTTTCGGTAACGGCAATTGAACTAAAATGCCGTGAATATGCGCATTTTCATTTAAGGAATGAATGCATTGTAGAATTTCATCTTGCGAAGCATCCTTTTGGAAACGATGAACTTCTGAATAAATTCCTATGTCACTACAGGCTTTTGCTTTGTTTCTGACATAAATACTCGAAGCTGGATCATCACCAACAATAATGACTGCTAAACCCGGTTTTATTCCACGCTGAATCAAACTTTCGACGTGAGATTTCAATTCCTGACGCACTATTCCAGCTAATTCCTTGCCGTCAACTATATGTGCACTCATCCTTAGGCAGTACAGTAAGTTTTAAATGAATTATTTTAGTGCTTTTTCGAAGTGTAATACTGAAAAAATTAGGTGCTCTGCTTACTCTGTTGCACTTTCTTGATTTTCGAGCGATACATCAGAATACCAATCAAAAATACCGGAATCACAAATAATGCGGCGGCAATCAAACCCGCAGCCAGAATAGTAATCGCGCTATTGCCTGGCATAAATAAGGTAATAAACCAAATGACAACGAAAGCAATCGATAATCCGCCATACAGCATGATTTTTCGGAAGCGATTATAAACACGCCAGAAATCACCCGAAACCTGCATGTCATCAACATAATGATCCAGCACCTCTGCCAAACTATCATCGCCTGGTTCAGATTCATAACCAACTGCAACCGGTAACGCGGTGCGGCCATCTTCCATTTTTGACATTTTCCTCAAAAACTCAATGCGTTTAGTTGCTTTTGATGGCGTTAACCCTTCTTGAACCAAGAAAACCTTTAACGCTGAAAATGCTAATTCATAGGCATGTTCTGATTTACTATCCAAAGTTTCAGCATGCCGCCACATCACTCCCAGTAAATAAAGCTGAATCGTCATCGATTCAAATTCTGGCGCAAAATCGTATCCTTTTGCTTTAATGCGTTCAAGTTGATTTGTTTGAATTTCTCTAGCATGTGCCACGCATTGATCAACGGTTGAGGCATCTGCTGATACCGTGACATCTGCCTTAGATTGTTCTACTTCTGATTTTTCCGCATCCTTGATTGTTTCGTTCATTTAAAAACCCTATGCCTTACCTTTATCTGAAAATTGCCTTTATTATAACTGGCACAATAGCGAACTCGCTAAAAAACTTATTTTGGTCTGTGAGTCTGCGATAAAAGGACAGGTAAAACTGAACAAATAACTTGCGGTAACTAAATATAATAAAAATCAATCTAGGATGCTATTGATCAGACTTTGCTATCAAGATTGAGCCGTTGCCACACAGCACATGTCAAATCAGCGGAATTCAATGTATAAAAATGTAATCCCGGGGCACCTGCGGACAATAAACGGTGGCATAGATCAGCAACAATATCTAACCCGAAAGCGCGAATCGAATCAACATCATCAGAATAACTTTCCAATTTGCGACGAATCCATCGAGGAATTTCTGCGCCGCAAGTATCTGAAAATCTTACTAACTGTGAAAACTTGTTAATCGGCATGATGCCCGGCACGATCGGAATGTTTAGGTGAGCAGATTCACAGAGATCGACAAAATGATAATACGCATCTGCATTATAAAAATATTGCGTAATAGCCGAATTAGCCCCTGCTTCAATTTTTCGCCTAAAATTATCGAAATCAGCCTGAGCCGAACGAGCTTGCGGATGATACTCAGGATAAGCAGCCACATCAATATGAAACCAAGAACCAAATTCTTGCCGAATAAATGTGACTAATTCGCTGGCATACCTAAACTCTCCAGCCTGTGCCATGCCTGATGGCAAATCTCCTCGTAATGCAACGACATGCTTGATCTTCGCTTGATAATATTTTTCCAATATCTCACGAATATTATTTCGCGTCGAACCGATGCATGATAGATGCGGGGCAACCACATACCCTTCGGCTTTCATCTCCAGCACTGTTTCCAGCGTACGCTCACGAGTCGAGCCTCCGGCTCCGAAAGTAACTGAAAAAAATTTAGGATGATATTGCGCCAACCGACCGCGTGTTACGCGAAGCTTTTCAATCCCCTCAGGAGTTTGAGGAGGAAAAAGCTCAAAACTATATGTCACAGGAAATTTTTTCTGCGATTCCATTTTTCCCTAAGCCTTTTCATATCACTTGCTTCAATAGCAATTACATGATTAATTTAGCAAAAATAACGACTATTGTGTCACTGATCAGCTTGCAATCGATGGTTCTAATGCGATTGAGCCAATCAGTATTTACAAAATGCACCAATCAATAGCGATACATTGCCGGCTTATAAGGTCCATTTTTATCTAAACCAAGATATTTGGCTTGTTCATCAGTGAGCTCGGTCAACTGCGCCCCTAATTTCCCAAGATGTAAGCGCGCCACTTTCTCATCTAAAGATTTAGGCAACACGTAGACATTTTTTTCATATTTTCCACCATGTTGCCATAGCTCCATTTGCGCCAATACTTGGTTGGTAAATGAGCTAGACATTACAAATGAAGGATGCCCCGTGGCGCAACCCAAATTAACCAAGCGTCCCTGCGCTAAAACAATAATGCGACGCCCTGTTGGAAATATGACATGATCAACTTGTGGTTTAATATTTTCCCAGGTGTATTTCTGGATCGAAGCGATATCAATTTCCGAATCAAAATGACCGATGTTGCAAATGATCGCTTGATTTTTCATTTTCAACATATGGTCATGGGTAATGACTCGCAAATTACCTGTCGCCGTGACGAAAATATCGGCTTGTTCGCAGGCTTTATCCATCGTCACAACACGATAGCCCTCCATAGCTGCTTGCAAAGCACAGATAGGATCAATTTCGGTAATCCAGACGGTTGCTCCTAAACCTCGCAGTGATTGCGCGCACCCTTTACCTACATCACCATAACCGCACACTACCGCAATTTTTCCTGCAATCATCACATCGGTTGCACGTTTAATACCATCAACGAGTGACTCTCTGCAACCGTATAAATTGTCGAATTTTGATTTGGTAACCGAATCATTGACATTAAACGCAGGGAAAGGTAATTCACCATTTTTTTGCATTTCATACAATCGATGCACCCCCGTGGTGGTTTCTTCAGTTACGCCACGAATTCTCGCGAGATTCTGCGAATACCAATTGGGATGCGCTGCGAGCTTATTCTTTATGGAATTAAACAGCGCCGTTTCTTCTTCATTGTTAGGATGCGCAATAACGTCAGGATTTTTCTCGGCCTTGGTGCCTAGAATTAACAACAAAGTAGCATCGCCGCCATCATCCAAAATCATGTTGGCGCCACTTTCCTGCCCATCAACCATCCATTCAAAAATGTGATGCGCGTAATCCCAGTAATCTTTGAGAGATTCACCTTTGTAAGCAAAAACGGGTATGCCTTTTGCCGCAATCGCAGCAGCAGCGTGGTCTTGTGTCGAGAAAATATTACAAGATGCCCAACGAACTTGCGCGCCAAGCGCTACAAGCGTTTCGATCAGCACAGCGGTTTGAATGGTCATATGCAAAGAACCCGCAATACGTGCACCTGCTAATGGTTTTTGATTCGCGTATTCGGCGCGTAACGCCATTAAACCGGGCATTTCCGTTTCTGCAATGGCGATTTCTTTTCGCCCCCATTCAGCCAATGAAATATCGGCTACTTTATAGTCAGTGAATGAACCAACGCCAGAATTGAGCACAGCGTTCATAATTAATCTCCTTAACAATATGAACGAGCGCCGTTGTAACGATATCCTCAATGCCAAGCCTCACGGGAAAAACCGTTGCAGCGCTCCTTAGCATAGGGGACTAGAAAAACTCTAACTTATATTAACTCATTGCATTACCTATTAAAAACTTACAATCCCGCGTCGGCACGGAGTTGATTGGCTTTATCAGTACGTTCCCAAGTGAAATCAGCTTCATCACGACCGAAGTGGCCATAAGCGGCTGTTTTGGCATAGATTGGTCGCAATAAATCGAGTGCGTAAATAATACCTCTCGGACGCAAATCAAAATGTTTTTCAATGAGCTGCACTATTTTGCCATCGTCGATCTTACCTGTTCCAAACGTATTGACCATCAATGAAACAGGTTTTGCAACACCTATCGCATAAGCGACTTGTACTTCGCATTTGCTAGCAATACCCGCGGCCACAATGTTTTTAGCAACATAACGGCCAGCATAGCTCGCTGAACGATCCACTTTTGAAGGATCTTTACCAGAAAACGCACCGCCACCATGAGGAGCAGATCCTCCATAGCTATCGACGATAATTTTCCGTCCGGTCAAACCGCAGTCTCCCATCGGCCCACCAACCACAAAACGACCCGTTGGATTAACGAGATAATTCGTGTCACTACTCATCATTTCCTTGGGTAATACGGGTTTGATAATTTCCTCGATAACGGCTGCTTTCAAGTCTTGATAGGCTATCTCTGGATCATGCTGGGTCGAAATCACAACGGTCTCAATTTTTGTTGGCTTACCGTCCACATAACGAACCGAGACTTGTGATTTTGCATCAGGTCTCAACCACGGTAACCGTCCACTTTTCCTTAGCTGTGCTTGTCGTTCAACCAGGCGATGCGCATAATAAATCGGCATCGGCATAAGTTGCGGCGTTTCGTCACATGCAAAACCAAACATCAATCCTTGATCACCGGCTCCTTGATCCATTTCCTCTTCTTTCGAACGATTAACGCCTTGAGCGATATCAGGAGATTGTTTATTAAAAGCCGTCAAAACTGCACAGGTTGTGGAATCGAACCCGATATTTGAACTGGTATAGCCTATGTTTTTAACCGTTTCACGCGCAATAATATTGTAATCGACGGATGCATGTGTGGTAATTTCCCCGGATAACACAATCAATCCAGTGCTGCACAATGTTTCACAAGCCACTCTGGCGTTTTTATCTTGACTAAGAATTGCGTCTAAAACAGCATCAGAAATTTGATCGGCAACCTTATCAGGATGTCCCTCTGAAACAGACTCTGAAGTAAAAAGGTAATTCTTCATAAAATATAATGTTAGTTATACAAAAAAATTAAAAAAAGACCGAACAGTATACTGCTTATTTGTTTTCAAGCACATTAAAGTATTAAGGGAATATGATCTATTGGCACAAAAGCATTAAGAGCTTACATAAATTATCTTAACTTATAAACGCCTATCATGTTCACATATAAAAGAGAATAAACGTAATCCCAATAAACCACCTCATGACAGGGGTTACGAGAAAATTACAAGGTAGTCAATGAAATTGATTATCGTGAATTGATCTTGCAATCAACTTTCAATGCTCAATAAGCGACGAATTTCGTCTGTTTTAAAACCGAGTGCTTTGGGTCGCCTAATCCCTGACAACGGAATCACATCGTACAATTCGTTAACCACACCTTCCATACGAAGCCAATGGACCATATCACCCGTTCGTAAATCTACGATCTGAATCCCGCAACGCGCCTCGACCTGATGTGATTTAAGATTGTCATCTAACGCCAAGCCACTAAAGGTTTTATTTTCGCGTGATTTAGATAACCCGATTAACGCAAAATCACCGTAAAAGCTCAATCCACGCATATAACCAGGACAGAAACACACCGTTTCAAAACGCCCAGTATGCAAATCGACAAAACCAAAATCACCTGTTCCAGAATTAAGGACCCACAATTTGCCTTGATGCCAACGCGGCGAATGAGGCATGGATAATCCTGAACAGACTATTTCATTTCGCGCGACATCTATGACAACACCGCCATTAGTACGATGGTCGCGCCAGCCATCGGCAATGTTACTTTGACTAACCGCTGTAACATAAGCGGGTTGACCATCTTTCATGGCCAGACCATTCAAATGACAGCGATCTTCTGCTGCCAACTTGTTCAAAAAGAATGGTTGCCATAACGGTTTAAAACTGTGCGTCTCACTCAAAGTGGCCAAACAACCAAAAAGCGTATTGACGAATATTAAACGACCATCGCTATCCACCGCCATATCATGGATATCCAAATCACCCGTGGTATAACCCACCTGCGGCACATACAATCGATCATACTCATCTTGCTGCTGTCCAGGTTCCAATACATTTTCAAAGCGCCACACTTGATACAAGCTGCTCATGTATAAACCGTTGGTTGACGCACATAACCCCATGCAACGATTAAAACTACGTTCAAAAACCGATAAATCGTTGCCTGCTTTTAAACCAATAAAATAGATCTTACCGATTTGATAGGTTGTAAATGCAATCGAAAGCCGTTGCTCTGCCATCCAAGATAAAAATTGGCGAGAAGTGCTGATTTCAAGAGCGGGTGTGGGTGTGGGTGTGGGTGTAGCTGTGGAAGGAACCGAAGATAGGGCAGTATCACTTGTATTCATTTAAAAAATCCAGATGAGGTTATTTTTCGAAGTAATGCCAGCGTACTGCCCATTATAGAATGATTCTAAATGAATTCCACCATGACATTGACACCCACTACCAATTGAGCATCTGCGTTGGCATAAGTATGCATACCATTGTAAATTCCTTTGTCTTGCCATCCATCATCGGTAATGTGCACATAATCGCCTTGATTACCATTGACGATCAGTTTATTAGTAGTATCGGATAATGCTTTTAATTGTGTTGCATTGAGCGTTACGCCACTATCGCTACCGGATTGGCCATACAAATAGATCCTTTCAATCCCCGTAATTTTTCCAGAAAAATTGGCCAAGTCCAGATTTGCATCTACCGCGGCTATCGCTAAAGTATCACCGTTACCACGCCCCCCATCGACCAGTTTGAAATTCAAATCGCTGATACGAATTAAATCGTTGCCGTTGCCCGCGTGATAAGTATCTGCCCCGCCTTTTCCGATAAGGGTATCGTTGCCATTACCTGCTTCAAAACGTTCGGCTGCTTTGGTGCCCACAAGCGTATCGTTTTTATTGGTGCCTTTAATGACTTTTTCTTGATCCGAGAAGAAATCACTACGTCCGAAAATGACAGAGTTAGCCACCGTAAAATCATCAAAACCATCCTTATTGATATCGCCTGCAGCACTGAAGATTGTTAACTGATCTCCAGCTTTTGATCCATCAATGCGAAAACCGGCATCACTGGCCAAATTAGCCAAATCCAGCGTGGCGCTAAAACCGGTCGATTTGCCGAAAATAACATAGACAGAACCAGAATCTACGCCATTATTATCTGCTCCTCTAGCACCGATCAATATGTCGCCAAAACCATCGCCATTAACATCGCCTGCGTTACTGACTAAACTACCCAATTGATCTCCGGCGAGACCATTCATGGCAAAACCATTGGTGCCATCCAGGTTGGCTAAATTCACCACTGCATCAAACCCAGAAGCTTTGCCAAACACGACATAACTAGAACCTGAGTCCTTTCCATTGATATCAGTGCCAGGAGCGCCAATCAATATATCTGAAAAGCCGTCACTATTCACATCGCCTGCATTGCTAACCTCGTAACCTGCAAAATCATACTTATTGATGCCATCCAAGCGAAAACCATTCGTACCATCGAGCGAGGTCATAAGGAATTTTCCACTCATTCCAGAGGCCTTGCCGAACACGACATAAGTAGACCCGGCACTCACCAATTTATTATTCGAAGCATCAAGGCTTACACTGATAGCTGACCCCACGATCAAGTCATCATAGCCATCACCATTGATATCGCCAGTACCTCTGGCCAAACTACCAAAACCATCAGACGTGAATTCGTCGTCGGTAGCTTGCAATATAACACCCTTCGTGCCATTCGAACCAATTCGTATGTTATCGCTGGCAAAGCTACTTTGGCCAAATATTACTGTGCTCAGGTGTGGACCGTAACCAGCGGTGCTACTCAAAATAATATCATCCATACCATCGCCATTGATATCACCCGCATTCCTCGCAGCAATAGGCGCAATGTAATTAGAATTTACCAGACCAAGAACGTTGACACCGCCATCATTTAAACTTTCAATGCTTTTAAAGCCCGTGCCTTTGCCAAAGAAAATGGAGGCGCTGACATTCGAATCCGTATCGAAAGAAAGAATTAAATCATCGAAGCCATCGCCGTTAAAATCCCCAATCGCTGAACCTGGGCCATTTCCATAAGAGTAAGGAATGTCAAATTTTATAGAAAAACCATTTTTTCCATTGAGTATCGATGGATCAATCGTTGCGCTAAATGGCGTATTTTTACCAAAAATTACCGACGATCCTGATGCTAAATCATCGTAACCATCACCATTCATATCTCCTGCATTACGAACAGTGTTAGAACCATTTACCTTAAAACCATTGCTACCATTGAGTGTGGTTAAATCAAAAACTTGTGTCATGTTAAAAACTCCCGAAGACAGTTATAAAAGAAAATATTTATGACATAACGATTACACAATTATTAATACAAATAAATACTTAAACCATATTGCAATCCCATTCTTTCAGATTTGTTTCAAAAAGATATAGGACCAACCTGTGATTTTGGTCCTATGATATAGGCATCATTTTTCACGAAAAACATTTTTAGCTTATCGTTTTAATTGATCGTAAATTACTTTTCTATCAGCACCGCAGGACTGCATGAAATTTCTTAAAACTGATTATAAATGCTGGAATAATTACAGAATTTCTTTTGACCTTCTTTTGAACTATTGACCTTAATATCAACATCATTTCAAACTCTATGTCTTTAAGTATCATTGCACGACTTCATATCATTCAGTTTATCAGTTATAATTCCGCTTCTTTAATTTTGGGTCGTTAGCTCAGTCGGTAGAGCAGCGGACTTTTAATCCGTTGGTCGGCAGTTCGAATCTGCCACGACCTACCAAATAAAACAAGGAGTTAAGTAAACACTAATTCCTTTTTTCTTTTTGAACGTGACAAAAATGTGACAGATTCAAAACATTCCCACCACGTCCATCCTCGATTCTAGCCGCTGCAACTCGTAAATGCTCCGCAGCATACTTTGCATAGTGGTCTACCATGATCCTGGATTTCCAGCCACCTAAATCTTTCAATTCATCGCAACTTGTGCCAGCTTGACGATGCCATGAAGCCCTGTTGTGGTTCAATAAGGGGGTAGATATACCCGGGGTAGGTTATGCCAGGAAAAAATGTCACGATGAAATGGAAATTGTATATTTCATTAGCTAGTTATTGAAAATGTTACAATCCTCGCTAATAACACTCTGCAGCAATTAGTACAAAACGTGCAAATATGATTCTAAAATATAGCTGTCATCTCACCTTTCATTTATACCCTTGAATGACATTTTAAAAACTCATTCACCCAACACAGTTTAATCATGGAAAAAAATTTCATAGATTCGCGTTCAATTGCAATTCCACTTGCCGGATATGAAAAACAAGAAAAGTCGACACTTCATGAAGTGAATGACGATCATCTTTTTGTGGGTAGAAAAAAGCTGATTGCTAAGTTGTCGGACTTATTAAAAAATAATTTTAACCGAGGTAGTTATTTGATTGCTGGCTACCGTGGCTCTGGAAAAACTTACTTAATTGAGAAAGTTTTAAATGATTTCAGAAAAGACAACGAAAAGGTATTGGTAATACATGTAAATCTTGGTGATAACAGTCAATTGACACCTTTAACGATATATTATTCCATAGCCAATATCTTACGAGATGAAATACTCAGTAACATTAATAATGTACGAGCTAATACCAGTAGCGGTGCGAATGTTAAGCTGATAGCATTTTTTAATACACTCTTTAATCCCATTGTTAGAATAAAAAATATAGTTCTAGGGGCAACAATATTTTTTTCATTTTTAATCCCAATTTCACTTTATTTTGCAGGTGACAATAATCAAAAATATGAGCAGATATTAGAATGGATACAATATTCTTTGATGTTTATGATGCCAATTTCAGCTGTTTTATGGGTTATTGGAGTTTTGCGTCATCCTATTTTTAGCTCATTAACAAAAATCAATCATTTACTTGAAGGCATGAGTAATGAAATTAGTGAAAATCAAAATGCAACGATCAATTTTTGGTCGAACCTTGGTTTTGTAAAACAAAAGAAAAGATTACCAATAAACTCCAGGGAAGCAGAAGATAAACTGATAAGAATTTTAAAACAAATAAGAAATGATGGATATAAAGTTGTACTAGTTCTCGATGAAATCGATAAGCTATCAAATTCTGAAGAATTTTCTTATTTTCATAAAGAACATGGCAATATCGTAAAAGAGCCCACTGATAAAAATAAAATTATCAATACGTTGTTAGGTTCTATTAAAAATTTTGTAACCACAGCTCCAGCCATCTTTTTCTTTATTTCAGGTAGAGAGACATTAGATCGTTACTATTCTGAGAAAGGAAGCCCTAACTCACTTTACGGCAGTCTTTTTGATCAGGTTTTTGAAGTGCCAAGCTTTCTCTCTGATAAAGGAGCGAGTTCTGGAAAAAACATTCAGCTATATGCTGCCATAGAAGAATATCTGTGCAGGCGAATTAGAAAAAAAACTGACCTTCAACTAGACAAGGATCTGGATGATTATTATTCATTAAGGGACTATAACCGGGAATTCAACCAAGGCAACGAAATGCCAATGATTCGACGTGTTATTTCCATATTAAATAGTTTTGTTCTCTACTTGACTTATCATTCTTGGGGAAACATCAAAAAAATTAATTCAATTTTTGAAAGCTTTCAAGTTCCACATAAACTTGCTCTTAAATTGGAGAAGTCAGGCGATCTTGATTTATTTGATCTCCTTCAAAAATATAAAACCGAGGAATCTGATGTCACTCATTGGTTAGTTTTTGATATCAAGCAATTAAGAAGTTTTTTTCTTTCATCGGAATTAATGGTCTTATTCCAACATCACCTCAGTCGTGAAATTTCGCAAATTAGTGACAAATTGATAGTTTCAACGTTATTTTCGTTGCATTTTATACTTAAATTACACTCTTTTGGATTTAGTCGAGAAACGTTACATTTAATGTCTGAATCTATCAATGTACATCGTTCTCCAGAACTTAACACAATTGTAGACGATTTATTAACAAATATTTTTAGATCTTATTTACGCAGAGTAAGAAATGGTTTATTTAGATACCGTTTTCATGTTGGGTTTGAGAAAGAACTTAAGTTTATTAGCCATATTGGTGGATTAGAGTCCGCTGCCTTTAATTTCGCACCCGATTCGATGAAATATGTGAAAAGTTTTTTTGAAGATATGATTGTTAATACCAATGCCGAAGAAAAACAACTAATCTCTAGATCGCATATTTCACTGGGAGATATGTGTACTATCGAACAATCGTATAATACAGCATATGTTCACTATAATGCTGCAAGCCGTATCCTCAGTAGCCTCGTGACAGAGGAAGGATCTCAAGTCAAGCACAGTACTTTAATGTTATGCATCGAGGCATTACTTAAATATGGGGATTTAGAAGAACGTAGGCAAAATTATAACCATGCTGCATCTATTTATTCCGAAGCAGAACATATTGTACAGAGTGTTAGCGCCAACATTGACTTAAAATTGCATCTTCAACAAGGGGATTCTAAGTGGGATTTGCTTAAGTTACCTTTTTGGGCGTTAAAATTTTTGTCTTTAAAGCGAAGCCCTCCTCCTTATAAACCATACACCCGCCATGCAGAACAAAATTACAAACTACCTGATTATTTGTATCGTTCGAATGATTCAAGATATTATTACCGTTTGGCGAATCTTCATTATTATCAAGGCGATGCACAGCTAGCGATTGATTCGTATAATACGGCATTAGCGCATTCGGGTTCTAAAAATCAAAATCAAAATCAAAATCAATTTTCAGATTTCGATGAAAGAACTGGATATATTAATGGGAATTCTCGTGTAGGAATTGTAGAAAGTGTTTGGCTTCATATGGCACATTATTTTTTTGAAGGTATTATCAAGAAGCAAAGTGATCTGAGTAAAGAGATTGTTGAGTTAGAACGTGAAGGGAAGGATACAAAAGAGAAAAGAAAAATTTCTTTAGAAGAGACGAAAAAAGAATTTTTTACAAATATATTTGATCTTATTTATGACTCAAAAAAACATAACAATGAGATAGGTTCTTTAAATGTTTCTTTTTTTGATGTCTTTAATGATGTAGCAGACAATTTCGAGAAAAATAGATTATATATAAGTGCGGCAATTACGCATATCAAAAGTATCTGCTATCTTTCGTCAATATTAGATCTCTTTGACAATGATCTTTTGAATTTATATTTAAAAGACAATAACAATGTTAATAAATCTCAGATAACAAATTTCCTAAACAAAATATATGAGAATGCGACTATTAGCACAGCTTCTGCAATCAAGTGTATTGATAAAGCTCGTCAATTAGAGTCAAATCAAGGTAATAAATCTATGATGATTTATGGGATGATTGATAGCTCTAAAAAAGACGAGTTTTCATTTTCAATCAGCAATCTTTTTGAACGATTACTCAAAAATAATGGTCCTGATAATTCTTTGTTGGAAGAATCAATCTTATGGCAGCATTCATTTTGGGCACATAAATTAGCGGCTTCGTTATATTGGTTGGAATATGTTAAGCGTAAGATTGATCAATCTAGTAATAGTTGTTTTGATGAAAAAAGTAATATTATTCTCCCCCTTGATTTAAGTTCTGTGTCTGTTGAATCGGCTATTACAATGCGTTGGGTAGAGGCAAGAAGTATTTGTCGCTCAACTATAGATAAAAAATTAATCACTACTACCTTTTACAAAGGCAATCAGAAATTTGAAAGGCAGATAACTTCTGCCGCGGATATCTATGAAAGTATTATTTCCAACAAGACCGACGTACAACTCTACCTGGAAAACCCCGCAATAGAATTTATTGAATATGCAAAAAATATGATCACTAGAAATTCTAAATTCGAAGAAGATTCCCAAAGCGAAATTGTCCCAGGCATAATTATTAATGCATGTAAAGTTTCAAGAAGATTATATTTAGCCCAAGAATCTAGCCGTATTATATCTCGTAAAAATTTAGACTTAATATTTCCTCGTGTTCCCCAACTTTACCTGGCACAATGGAAGCTATTGACAAACCTTATTCCATTGATCTTATTAAGATATTTCGAGCTCACTAAAGAACATCCTAAATCTTTGAGAGATATCTCCTATCTATTACAAAGAATTCTATATACTGCAGATCAGAGGCTTGCTCCTTATGAAAAAATTCCTCCTTCACATTTTGACTATGAGCATATTTTCACTCGATTGATAGAATCACTCGAAAGTTCAATAAGCCTTATGGATAGAAATAGTCGAACTCGCATGGGAATTTTTGAACATAAATATTTTTGTCATGATGATCACAGTGACCCTGAGTTTCGCCTAGAGTATACCCTAGCATATATGTATGCCCCTATTGCCAAATTTCTGCATACGCAAGTAAAAGAAATTAATAGAAAATTTGAAGATTGCTTTCCAACAGCTATCCGGCAATACGTAGAAAGCAATCAAGCTATATCTAATAATTTTAGATGGAATCACAAGCGATCGTATCGTATTTACCGTGAGCTGAAATTGAATTTACGAATTTAAGACCTTCAACAAAGATAATTAACGGAATGACGAATGATCAATCAGTTGTTGGAGCCAAAAAACTGAATTTTAACAAGTTACTTTAATGATTTCTTCCCCATTACGAATATACTGGAAATTAAACTAACCCATTCATGAATAATTATGGATATAATAAATAAATAAAAATAATATTTTTTCCTGCAAGTGTATATTTTATAAAATATAGATCCTTAATTTTCTTTCGAATTTCTCCACGACATTTAGCACCCTCCAACCATCGATACACCTGCCTTTCACTTTTTCCAAGCTCATGCGCAAGCTTAGGAACAGTCCAACCCCGATCAATCAGCGCCTTCAGTTCACCAGCAACAGAACCAGACTGTAAATTTGAAGAATTAAAATCCTCAAGAGTTAGTTTTCTCTCATGGCAAACGTGTTGAAACAGCTTAATATAACGGTCCATCAATAAATAACTAACCAATTGTCCCGATAAAATATTACTCAACGTTTTATTGCAGATTCCAAATTCTTTGCAAATTCGATCTCTAGGTACGCCAAGGTTCAGCAGTGTTTTTATAGGCACATCTAATTTTATCGTTAAATTTTCTGGTGCTTCGATTTGAAATATCTGCGCTTGTTCTTCTCCAATTAGGCTAGTTCCATTGGATTCCCCATCCTCAGCGTAACTATAAAGAGTCTGTGTTTCCTTACCACAATACGCAAGCGCTTCAGCAATGACAGGCTGTTTTTGAAGTTGACCTATGCCATTGGGTGGATAAGCTTTGTGTTCAGCATGCGCAAAATAATGCAATGCTTTTTCTGCAAGGGTTGCTGTTGGAGCATGGGGTGTTAATTCATGGGTATCTTTACGCGTAAGTTTTGCCTTGATTTCATCGACATTAGTGGAAAATGGAGCGTAATAACCGATTCCCAGCAATTCAGGTTTAACTTGAATATATTGACCTGTTTGCCTTATTCGCTCATCGACCATCCATTCTTCGATACCTGGCAGTGTGACAAAGAAAGAGAATGGACGGACATCGGGAATATCATCGACTTGTTTATAAACTTCCCATGTGGACACCGTTTCTTTTGAAATAGCAGGCACATCACCGAGCAAGTCGTAAATTTCTTCTTCGAGGATCATTTCTGTATCATCGTGTATGATTCCCGACTCAACTTTTCGAATGGCTAACGTCCATAAATCATCAACCCATCGAGCAGTGCAAATGGGTTCATCGTCTTTGGCGTAAGATACTGTAATCTTGGATTGATAACCGGGCGGATTGATATAACTGCCAAGCCCGTGATTGGTGCATTTGCGAAGTCTGATGCCATCATGCCACTGCCCAAATTCATCTTTCCAGCGCTTGTTGTACAGTACATAACGCTTGCTCGAAATTGCCAATGCGTACAGAGGTTCTAAGTCATCATCGACAAAGTTCACATCCTCACTTTTTAAAAGGGGAATGCCAGGTTTATAAGGTGATAAATAGTTAACCATTCCAATCATTTCATTGATGTGTTGCTGAAAGGCCTCCCTTTCCATACCGTCAGGTCTAACAAATACCATCGAATCGGTATCTCCTAAAGCATGAGTGATGCCACGATCTTTGCCCAGTCGCTCTATCAAAGCAAATAACAGACGCCCACCACCGGTGATAAAACTTGCGATTTCGCCCGAATAATGTTTTCCGGGTGTTTCAAAGCGTGTGGTTTTGCATGGGCGTGGTAATTCTTGACTAATATGAAGTTGAATGGAACGTGGCGTTTCATAAGGATCTTCCTCAATAAATTCAGCTAGTACACCATAGCTTGTGGAATTTGCCAGAAATTTTAAACTTTGCTCCATTGATTTCAGTTTTTCAATTTCTAGGCTATTGAAATTCATTTCTTTTGCTTGATTCTTGAAAGATTTAATTTTTGCTTTTATATCCTGTCGCATTTCAATGATCGTTTTGAATAAATCATCTTTCTGCAAATCGATTGGATAGCGTTCATCACCAAATATGCATTTGGGTTGGGTTTGCACTATCCCATGAGGAATAAGCTCATAAGATTGTTCGATAATTGGAATTTTACCGGGGTTCATCATTACCGCAGCACATACATCGGCCAGCGTATACCAGACGGCTTCAGCACTAAAAACTGGTGTTACCGCGATATTAGGTGGATTGGCTGGCCCTGCAAATCGTGCCCTGACGGGTAAAATATCACCTTGAGGAGTCAATTTCACCATCGAACGCAGTTTCGGCCAGATTTTGGGATTCAGTAGTGTTTCAGGTGTTAAGTCGTTCAAAAACTTTCTAACCCAGTCAGTGTTATCTCGTCGCTCAATCTTTTCCGCCAGCAATAAAGACTGATTTGTCATTAATGCATTGACCGATGGGTATTGAGACGTAAAATCCACCATCATGCATTCCTTCGAGTGCAGGCGCATCATCACTTCAGATCTTCCGCCATAATAGGCTTGACTGGCTATGCCGTAAAAACGCGCATCGGTATCTGGATGTTGTTTTTGAAAATGAGGTACACCCATTGCTTTAAAATAAGCTTTACCCAGTGATGCTTCTGAGTAGATATAGGACATCGAAGTATTTAAATCATGCTGACGGTATAAATCTCGTAACCGCTTATACAAAGCATGGGTGGCGCGGATATCCTGAAAAGCATAGTTTATATATGTATCAGAGAGTTCTTTACCGTGAAGATTTTCAGCATCAAATTTGCATTCAGACTCAGGCACACCCGCTCGATGACAAAGACCTTCTAAAGAAAGATTTCCCGGTCCGAGTAAAGCACGGCCAAATGTAGCGGTATCAAGAAATTCTCCTTCATAAGGTCTTGCAGCATTCTCAACATCTTGTCGCACAATCCGAAACGCAAACTTGGCCTTTTTTGATCCTAGCTTGCGGACTCGAAGATAAGGATGAAACTGACAATCGTCGGGTTGCAAATCGGTTTGCTTATCTGGATGATTTGCTTTCCATTGCTCAATGCAGTCACATAAAACCAGCCTAAATCCATTGGTAAAATCTTTTCTACCTGGACCCCAATCAGTTGCTAATCGAGAAAGATCGAATGGCAAGTTATGGCCAACACATAGCGCTTGTTTTTCGTGAACCCAGTAATAGAATTGTTGTTTAACAAATTTTTGTACCGGCAATAATTCCATATTCGGCCGATTTTCACCTTGCTCGCTGTTAAATCTTTCTACCCAAACTGTCAATAATTCAAGCTCTTTGGGTTTTATTTGTTTGGGATTATAAAAACAAAAATGACGGTGGGGCTTATCCAAGGATTCACGATTAAGCTGGTTTAATTCCCACAAGCTAACCTGATCAGATTTTTCAATTCCAAAAACGCTAGCAAAACCGAAGCGCAATTCATTTTTGACATCTGCGGTGGTTTCGCAATCGAATACAAATACAAAATCTGAGTGCGGCTTAAATTTTTCTGCAATGGCCGAGTGTGTGTCTTTTAAATATTCTTGTCGAGGTGTTAAAGATCTTGATTGCTTTGACTCCTTAGAATTTTTATGAGATTGTTCTTGTTTCCCAGTTTGCTCAGGATAAGCGCGTAGGATCTGCGTTACAACCTTAGGCTCAAGCGGTAGGTTTGTTTCTTTCACGCCATTTTCTCCTTCTTTCACCAATTTCTTGCATATCTTTCAGCCCAAGTTCTTTCGAGGTCGTTTTGGTAATATCCCAAGCCAATTGCCGCTCTGTAAGCTCAGCATGACAGTTCAAACAAATATCGATTACCCAGTCAGGATTATTACGGCGCATTTCGCCATGATGTCTTTCAATAGGTAAGTTCTCGCCAGCACATACGCCACAATTACCCCGCTGATGCTGATTATCATCGCAGTTGTGACATCGGAAATGATTCTGGGAAAGTCTTCGCAAAGCTGGCCAGAAGTATTCTCCACAATCCTCACAGCATGCCGTATCTGGCCATCCGCGCTTGACTTTGTTGCGGCTCATGCTGAAAACGCCAGACTGCCACCTAATTCCACTCGTTCGGAAATTCGGTGTTGGCGCCCTGCTTCCTTCTGACTCTCAGCAATACGGCGCTTGCGTTCTCGCTCAAGGGCGATCAACGTATCTAAATCAGTAATTAAACGATAAGATTTTCCATTCACGTCATGTATGTCTAGGCGTGAATATTTATCCAACAATTTTCCATCATTGTTTTTAATGGTCTTTATCACTACGTTTAAATATCCTGCAAGCAGAGATGCTGTAGTTTCATCGACGACCAATCGCTTTAATTCACCTGGCTTGACATAGACCTCCAAAGCGGCAAGTGTGTCCGCTGCCCGATAGCGTTTGCTTTCAGCGTCATATTGAATAAACCCTAAGTTTTTCATCCAACGTTTGAGAGTGGCAACGCCGATCCCTTCCATCTTAGCGGCGTGTGTCATGGACTCTCCGTTTTTTATTCTCCGTGCCGCTTTAAAGCTTTTCTTGAGCGTTGATAATTGAGGCAGAAATGGTTTAGATGCTTGAATGGACTGTGCTGAAACTTCCTTTTGCTTCGGATGGCCGTAAGCTTGTGAACGCGACAATCCTTTTGCTTTGCCGGATTGAAGGCGCTTACGATAGGCAGGAGACAGTTCGGTTAATAATTTGCGAGGACGCCCCGATTTTCTATTTTTAATGATCTTATTCGATTGAGCATTTTGTTTACTATGCATGATTGTAATTCCTCTTTTAATATGATAAAAAAATACTTCAATTTAATCCTATAGTTAATTCTTTATAGCATTCATAATAAAAAAATTAAAATAATAGTCAAACATTAATAATCAATAAGTTACATTCATGCAAATAAATAGCTCTTGAGTAATATTATTCACGATTGTAAAATACTAAAATGAGTGAATTAACCACCCCCGAATTACTTGCAATGCTTCAAAAATCCGACATGACGGTTTCACATGATCAATTGAAATATTGGCGACGTAACGATCTATTGCCCAAACCTCTTATTCGAGGCAAAGGGCGAGGTATGGGGGTTGAGCAATTATGGGATGAGGCGTGCGTTGAAAATGTGCGTCTGATACTGGATAGCAATAAGAGAAAGCGTATTAACTTATTGAGTGCCGGACGATATCTTTTTGCGCATAACAGACCTATCGGGGCTCAATTGTTGCGTAGATATTTATTGGAACTAGCGCTTGAAATGCAGGAAACGGAAAAGCAGCGGGAGAAATTAACGAATGATATTCCTGTGCTTATTGAATTGATTCGATTTCTAACCCCTGAGAAAACCAGAGGAGCAATCACTAAAACAGAAGCAAATCAACTGTTGAAACTCTACGATTGTATAAACAAATTTGATACGACTCTCGGGGCTCAAGTAGCGTGGATTTCTAACTGTCATCCAGTTTTTGATGCGCTAGTTCAAACTGAGTTTCCAGATTTAACTGGAAAAACAACTTTGGCAATCGATGCCCTGTATCGTCGGCAGCGATCAACTTTGGCTTGGGCCGTACTGATTGATCATTATGGTGAAATGTTAAACAAAATGGCGATTTCTGCCATTCAGCAATTGATTTTTAAGAATGTCTCCAGTTCAGCCATACAGCCCATTGTGTTTCCGAAAACTTAAGAAAATATATTGTGGCGTTTAAACCATTACCTATAGAAAGTGTTCGAGAATTACTTCGGTTAAAATTTGAAGAGAAACTGTCGCATCGAGTTATTGGCCGAACACTTGGAATTGGGCAAGTATCTGTCTGTCATCTTTCTAAGAAATTTATTGCTTCAGGCCAAACCTGGCCGACTCAATTAACCAATGACGAACTTCAATTATTATTCTATCGAGGGAAAAGAATATCTAAGCCAGTTCGGTTATTACCCAATTTTGATGAAGTGAAACGTCAGTTAGAAAATAGAATTTCATTAAGAAAAATCTGGCAGACATATCATTTGCAGAACCCTGATGGTTATAGTCTTAGCCGGTTCCACGAACTGTATCAATTGTGGCTTGATAAGAGACTGGACATGAGTGATCAATTAGAAATAATCTCAAAATCAAATACCTTTGCAGGATTTAAGCTCACATTAAAGAATCAAAAAGTTAATTTGGAAGAATTCGATATGCCTGAAAGTATAGGCGAGGCACTAAGAAATGCCGAAGGCTATTGGCATAGTCAAATCGATGAAAAATCAGTTTTAACTTTAGCTGGGCATGGCGCTCGTCTCACAGTGGAACGTGATGAGCTCATCATAAATCCTGGCACATCGGCATCCACAGTAAAAGATAAAGCAAAAAAACTTGCTCGTGGCGTGCATGGGGTAAAAGCTATCGTCATTGTGGGTTACTCAGGCTATATCACTTTAGATGCCGTCGAGTGGCTAGCGCAACAAAATGTAGGGCTTTATACATTGGACTTGGTTGGCGATCTTTGTTTAAATTTAATTCCTGCCATTTCTCCCCATCGACCTCATCTGAGACGAGCACAATATACCGTCAATTCATTTTTGATAGCTCGTAGCATTGTTAAAGAAAAGTTAAATGAAGCTGTACGGGTAAAGCCAGAATTAACGCTTATTTATCGGCGAATTTTAAATGACATATCCAATATGAATAGCTTGGAAATGCTTCGTCTGGCTGAAGGACGTGCCGCTCAATTATATTGGAATCAGTGGAATTTTGAATTGGCCCACTATAAGGATTTTCCTGAGCATTGGCGGCAATATTCAAACCGGACTTCTCCACTTACCGGATCTGGCCGAAAAGCGGTTCATCCGGTCAATGCGATGTTGAATTATGCATATACTATTTTAGCGGGACGTATAGAGCGAGCATTAGTATTCGAAGGCTATGATCCAGCAGCAGGAGCATTGCATGTATATTTAGATGGGCGTGCAAGCTTGGCTTGGGATTTAATTGAATTATTGCGCCCAACCTTAGATGAGCAATTAATTAGTTGGATTCAAACGCAGAAATGGCGTAAGCGTGATTTTGAGGTTAATGAAGAAGGTACAGTTTATCTCCGGCAACAGTTAGCTCGGGTAGTGGTGCAGAAGAGCTGGATTTCTGATGCTAAGATTAAGCAGGCTATTCGGTGCTATGCGAGACTATTGGTTGGAAGAATGGAAAAATTCCAAGTGAAATAATATTCCTTGGTAAATCTTAATTTGATATTAAAGAGTGGTAATTTTGAAGGAACATAGGCCCAAAATTTTTTCTCATATTCACACGGTACTCAACAACACAAAGACTGGGTGTTAAAATTAGCTACAAGAATAGAATCAAATGGTACTCATGTGATACTAGATCAATGAGACATTGATATTGGCAATGATCTTCCGCTTTTTTTAGAATCCAGTTTGAGAATAGCAGATCGAGTTTTAGCGATTTGTACTGATACGTACGTTTCTAGATCTAATGATGATCACGGGGGAGTAGGTTTTGAAAAAATGATTCTTACTGGTCAAATGATGCGAAATATTAAGGCTCTAGACTAGCAGATACAATCTGTGAGTCTAGAACTTTATCAATATAAACCTTAATTTCTTCATCTACTTGCTATTGATAATCTCCTCAATGATCTGAAACACCATTTTGAAATTAATAAAATCTTCAGCGGTTCCATTCTCACATAACCAATCGCACATATTATTTTTCTCATCCTTGTTAACAGACTTAGAGGCAGGAATAATACTCTCTATACCTCTAACTGTGCTTCTTGACTCTCCCTGAATATCAATAAATTTTTTTTCTTGGTTTTCAATTTTTTGAATAGTGCTTAACGGAAATAGATTTTCTATACCCTTACCTATTGGGTTTTGAGGTTTCAACGGTATCATCCGTTTATATACCAATCCCTTCTGTGAATCTTGCTTATTAGTGTCACTATCATATAACAGTATGATCTTACTCGGGATAATTTCAGAAATTGAGTTATCGTACGATTTCCATATTTTGTCTAAGTTGCCAAATCCACTACCATCTTGAAGTCGAATCCTTTCTAATACTGCCTCAGTATTTAAAAGTGCTGAAGCTTTTCTCAAATAACGAATATCATAATCTCCCTCAACAAATACAATAGGCTTTGAGTGTTCTTTTAATTCTTTTTGTATTTCTTTTCTATGTCTGGTTGTTTCTTTAAATGCTTTGTAAGCTTCATTAAACTGAGAAAAATCCTCTGAAGCGACTTGTTCACCATCAGGCATATTAATTATGGCGAATTTCGATGCACCTAGTTTTTCCTCCATTCCCATTAGAAAGAGCGGAGAATGAGTTGTGATAATGAATTGAACATTAGGGAATGAAGCAATTAGCTCTGGTAAAGCTTCTTTTTGATGAGATGTATGAAGATGCGAATCAATCTCGTCAATTATCACTATGCCTTTTATGTCCTTTAAGTTATCAAAAATTCCATCTGATAAGTCGTAATCTCTCAAAATAGAGAGAAACAGATTTAGCAATTGAACTTCACCAGTTGATAGCTGAAATAAATTAGGAACCCATGTTATGTCGTCTTTTATAACTGAAATTTGTCGATTTTTCCTATCACCTGCGCCGAGCCTTAAATTTCCAGATTCTCTAAAAATAACTTTTAAGATTTGTAATACCGCCTCATACATCTGGGTACTTTGACCGCGATAACCCAGAAATACTGGGAGATTGAGCAAAGGTTGTTGGGGATTTAGATCTTTAAAAGGAATTTGCTGTGTTTTACTCTCAAAAATATGTCTATCAAAAATTAGATCAAGTAGCCAATCTATATTGTTTTTTAAAGGAGATACACAAATAATATTTCTGTTTGAGAATCTGGAAATGTGTTTTAAGTCGGAGTAATTAGCTTTGGTTTTTAAATTATCTAAATTTAACCATGCGGGTTCTTCAAATCGGTTGACTGGAAAATATAAACAGCATTGATTTTTGAATAAAAGAGATGAAGACTCAGTATTTTGACTAAATGTTGGAAAAAAAATTGAATCATTACCCGGTTGAATGTTATTCCAGATCCTTCTCGCAGGAACATAACCAAGTATGTTTTCGAAGTCATTTTTAGACCGATTTAATTGGCATTCTTGAACCTCGATTTCAACCTCAAATTTGACCGAGGAATATGAATAATCTTTTCCAGATCTTATATAACTGGGGCTTCTGTATTTATAAACTTTCCCACGCTCAACTTCAACATCGTCAAAGAATTCCTGTTTTCCAGTAATCAAACTATTGACAAGGTGAGATAAGAGGATACTTTTTCCAGTACCATTCTCACCCACGATGATGACGGGTTTCGGGAGTCCATCTTCAATAGGAAAATCTATTAGGACATGCTCAATAGGCCCAATATTTTCTATTTCGATGCTTTTTAAGTACATTGCATTTAAGCTTCACTATGATATTTAAAAATCATAATTAAAGCTTATTATTTTACAACATTAGGAATTTTTACATTTGTGACATTTTTTCCTGGCATACCCTACCCTGGGTATATCTACCCCTTGTGGTTCAATAAAGCCGGATATCTTGTTAAGGTAGTAGGACAACTAATTAGCGAGATGAAAGATGAAAAAATTAGTAAGGCGAAGGCTCTATTCAGAGCAATTTGAAAAGGAAGCGTATCACTGGTTACAGAGCACGGCTACACCATAGTGCAAGCGGCTCAAGTGGTTGACACCTGTGAAAAGAATCTGCAACGATGAATTAAGCAGCAAGCGCAGGAAAGAAATGGGGAGTATCTGGATGCTGATGAACGTGCAGAACTGCAGCGTCTCAGGCGAGAGATAAAAGCACTGCGCATGGAAAAAGAAATTCTAAAAAAGAAGAGCGCCTTCTTTGCGCAAGAAATGAAGTGAAATATGGTTTCATTCAAGCTCGAAAAAGTCATTATCCAATAGTTATGCTTTGCAGGGTAATGGGTGTAAGCAGCTGTGCTTATTATGGTTGTCTTAAATAGGGTGCAAAGCTCATAGATAGCCAAACATGGCATCTGTGTCAGCGGATGAAGATACACTTTACCCAATCCAGAGAAAGCATGGGCAATCGACGCATGATGAAGCAATTACGCAAGGAAGGTTTTCAGGCAGGTCGATATCGAATACGATTTCTCATGAAGAAACTAGGGTTAGTTGTTAAACGTAAACTGTCCTGAACGAAATTTGATCTGACAGACGGGCCGACTATAAGTTGAAGCTGAAACAGACGTCGGCAAAGTCTGATTCAGTTGTTTGGCTAACGCCAAAGGAATGCTGTCTTTCAGTGTCTGCATGGGTGTTTTACCAAAGCAATGTTTTCCAGAATGCGTTCGATCATGGTTGT
>WBZN01000499.1_pt1 | contig 30269 bp, 12 predicted proteins | sample 5204281 | NCBI WGS metagenome assembly WBZN01 (sample SAMN12344347, study PRJNA552823) | activated sludge metagenome | biome: Activated sludge suspended growth; feature: Nitrification reactor; material: Wastewater; isolation source: activated sludge from nitrification reactor of wastewater... | reverse complement strand
GCATTCTATTACATTTCATTCGCCTGTTTCTCGGCATGCGATGGGTGGCCTCAAGCTTATTTCATGATAATGAGTGCCGTTACAGGTGAAATGTGTTAACAACAGCGTATTTCTTAATGGACCAAGAACAGCACCTGACACTGCAAAACCTGAAAGATGAAGTGCTCCGTAAGATTGGCAGAAACTTGCTGATATTCCAGCAAATCGAGGGACTGCTAAAAATGATTCTGGGAAACTCAAGAGTGCAAGGCTACGCCCGTGAGTTAGCGGTCAGCCGGGAACAGCGTATTAACGAAATGCAGAAGGACATGCTGGGGCAACTCATCCAGCGGTATTTTGATGAGATATTTTCTGAGTCCGGTGAAGAACCGCAGGGGTCACGCCATTTGGCGGAACCGTGGTTATCTTGCTCAATTAAAATTACCGTTGATGCCACTTTCGCTGAAGCCCAGCTCAAGGCCTTTGAAATGATGCGCGAGGAACGCAATCGGCTTGTTCATCATTTCTTGCCTTATTGGCAACCCGATCCTCCCGAAAACTTGATCTTTGCCAGCGACTATCTTGATGAGCAGAGGGAAAAGATTTTACCTGTCTGGGAGCATTTGAAGTCTGTTGCCGAGACAATGCAGCATGCTAGGCAAATGCAAGCCAGTTATATCGCTTCAGACGAATTTACTCAGCAACTCGAACTATTGTGGCTTCAAAAAAGCCAGTTAATTCAGTTGTTTTGTGACATTGCGACGCAGATTGGCCGTTCCGATGGGTGGGCTTGCCTTGCGCAAGCAGGGAAACTGGCGCATATGCAGTTGGCCGATGATGTCGCTCATATGAAAGCAAGATATGGTCATCATTCCTTCAAAAAACTGTTGATTGCGTCAAAACTATTTGAAATATGGGATAAAGCATTACCGCAAGGAGGATCCCGGACATTCTATCGAGTCCGTAAATCCTGATCGCAATTGACATCCGATAATGGAGAAAACAATGGCTAGAAGAAATGGTGTTGCTGAAGATTTATTCAAAATAACTGCAACATTGCCTTGGTGGATGGGCATCGCTTTTGCTGTTGCGACTTACCTGCTTTTGCAACCTTATGCTATTCCCGAGATGCCAATCCAGGTAGTTCCCGGACAAGCCAGCCGCGTGGTTGCCGGACAAATAGGTAGAACGTTTGCTTATTACGGACAGTATATTTTGCCGCTACTGTTTTTATCTGGCGCGCTGGCATCTTTTTTCAAACAACGCAAACGTAAGAATCTTGTCCGGATTGCCGGTAGCGGAAAAACAGATGACCCGTTGCACGATATCAGTTGGAGAGATTTTGAATTACTTGTAGGCGAGGTTTTTCGGATGCGGGGCTTTACGGTTATTGAAAATGATAATGGTGGAGCGGATGGTGGAGTTGATTTGGTGCTGAGAAAAGAAGGCGAGGTATTTCTTGTTCAGTGCAAGCAGTGGCGCGCCTATAAGGTGCCGGTCAATGTCGTGCGTGAGCTGCTGGGTGTGATGGTTACAAAGGGAGCCGCAGGCGGATTTGTGGTTACTTCGGGTATTTTTACTTTGGAAGCGCAAGCTTTTGCCAAAGGACAGAATATTGAGCTGATTGATGGACCCATGCTGACGGCGATAATTGAAAAAACGCATGGGATGTCTTCAAATAAGGTAGACAGAACCAAAAAGAATGTTCCGGAATCGACACTTTCTACAGCTAGTGCGGAACCGATTTGTCCTCAGTGCGGAAATTCTATGGTTAAGCGTGTTGCAAGGAAGGGAGCAAATTCAGGTAAAAAATTCTGGGGTTGTGTTGAGTTTCCAAGATGCCGAGGTGTTAGGGCAATTGGCTAGATTAGTTAAATTCCGCACTCTGCGGGTGAGCCAATTGCGTAGATTTTATTAATTGGGTGTTCAAAAGAAAGGTGCCCGACAAGCAGGTTTAGCAGAAATACAACGACCTATGGCTGATCCGGAAGAAATCCTGTCGGGTTTCAAAAAATTAAAAGCCAATTGAATCGGATTGATGAATTGAATAAGAAGTAATTGTTATGCGTGAGATGAAAGAAACCCAGCACGCAAAGGAGGAATAAATGTGCTGGGCTGCAAGCAAGGAATATGAAAAAGTACATTAGCAGGAGCTACCATCCGTCTACGCAAGAATTAATGCGCTGGTAGCCGCGGTCTGCAACTACGAAGATACGTAAGTGCAAATGAATCATACTCTTTGTTTTTATTGGATGCAAATAATAATTATTCGCATTAGATGATTTTGAGTTTCTTTTACCCGTGTAGAATCGTGCAAATTTTTGCGGCGTAATTAGAGATTTAATCGAAAGTTACCGGGGATTTTTTGGCCAATTTTCTATACATGAACCAGTAATAATCTCTCAAAAACGGGCTATTTCAGAATTCAATGGAGCGATAAAGCCACACCGCAGCATTTTTTGAATTTTAGTCCGCTACCACAAGGGCATGGATCATTACGTCCGGTCTTTGGATGACTTCGTTGGATGGTTTTAGCAACATTACGTTCATAAATTGCTTGCCGGTAGGGTAGCCAATAACGATAAATTTGTGCCACACAAGTCGGAATTTGCATGGTCAGCTTTTCTCTTTGCTTAGGGGTTTTGGTCAATAATTCTTCTTCCGGGGTGATTTCATCAAAGCCAAGTAAATGAATGGGTTTTAGTATTTCCCTGTTATTGGGATCATCGAAAAATGGCTGCCATTGTTCGCGAGACAATGCAAGGCCTTGCATATAGCCATAGGCCCAACCTTCACCATCCATATACTCTCGGTTCCGGTACTTAAAAGCGGAAAGCACAGGCTCGAAACCTTCCGGATCATCCTGCAGCATCCAGATAATGCCGTTCATGTGACGCAGGATCAGTTGAAGGATATGTTCCGCCTGTTTCATCGATACGAACCTGGGTTTATGTTCTTCGCTTGATCCCCAAATACCTGGCAACCAGTCATTAAGCGACAATGTGACAGGCCCAGACACTATAGCGGTCAAATAGCCATCCAATATATCAAGCGTCATCGTTTCATCAGAGGTAATATCCGATATTAGGAAATTGTCGAGCTCGTCCATTTCCTCTTGCGACAATGGCAGTAGCTCTCTGGGGATTTTGCTATCTTCAGGCATGGAAAAGATTTGGTTCGAGTAAATGCTTCATTCAGGTTCCGTTATCATCTCAACAGTTTATCAAACCATTAAATTGTCGGTTTCAGCTAGTTTACAATGATCAACAGCAAACCCTTCAGCTCAAGTATCAGATAGATACTCTGCATATTTGAATTATATGCACAGACATTCGCCGGAAATTTAAGGATATCTACAAATCAAATATGATGGTTAAAGCTTGTTTGATCGAGTGCAGATATTGATTCTCAACGATTCCTTGCTTTTTGCCAATTCGAGAGATATCAATTGCACGCAATTGTTTGAGATTGATATGACGATCCTTATCCAACCCATTATCACTTGTTGGCGTCAAATTTACTGCAAATGGCCAAGTCCTATGATTAGGAAGCAAAGGCGCCACAATCAACGTTTTTGATTGTATATTCACCAGATCATTTTGAATGATCACGCAGGGTCGCAGTTTTTGAGTTTCAGCACCGAGAGATGAGTCCAAATCCACCCAGTAAATATCAAGTTGCTTAAACTCTGTCATTCGTTAGCCCGTCCCATAAAGCTGTGTCCCATTCTTTTAATTCATCCTGATACTCAGAATCCGCAGCTTCTTCTTGGTTTGCTTTTAGCAGAGCTTGCTTAAGATGATTCATTCGTTCCTGTTTTAGTAGCTCATTAATATATGCGCTACGATTTTCACCGGCAATACTATTAAGAAATATAAAACTTTCATCATCCAATGTAATTGTCGTTCGGTGGGTCATTATAAACTCCCGCTAAAGTGAATATATTTTTATCATACTATATGGTGATTTAGTTTTACACTTTATCAATTAGTAAAATGACATTTATATATGTGATAATGTCCTTTATCACATGTATGAATGAGTGTAAAATTCAAGCATTCTGATTGCTTTCTGACCCGATCAAAAAATGTCGAATCTAACTTCACTGACAAAAATTTCCTGTCCAACTCTGGTCACCGCATCCGGTGAACGAGCCAGACTTCGATTTTTGGAATTCTTCGCATCCAACATTCGCAATTCTCATACTCGTCGAGCATATGTCCGCGCAGTTCTGGATTTTATGAACTGGTGTCAAACGGAAGCTCAAGTAACTTCATTGATCGACATTGAGCCATTACATGTAGCTGCCTGGATTGAACTTCAAACCAGACAATTATCGGCTCCGAGCGTAAAACAACATCTGGCGGCTATTCGTCATTTGTTTGACTGGCTGGTGGTCGGCCAGATTGTGGCAACCAATCCGGCTTCCTCTGTCAGAGGTCCCGCTCATCGAGTGAAAACTGGAAAAACTCCAATCTTAGATAGTGAAGATACTCGGCAATTATTGAACAGCATCGATGTCAGCAAACCTTCCGGATTAAGAGATCGGGCGCTTATTGCATTGATGGTTTATTCATTCGCGCGAATTGGCGCTGCTTTAGCGATGAAAGTTGAAGATGTCTATACTCAAAACAGAAGACTCTGGGTACGTTTACATGAAAAAGGTGGTAAGAGGCATGAAATGCCCTGTCACCATAATCTGGAAGAATATTTAAGCGCCTATATCAACGAAACCAACTTACGTGATGATCCCAAGGGTTTCTTATTTCGCACTATTGGCCGAGGCACCGGACAATTAACCTCTTCTCCTTTAGTACAAGCCAATGCTCATGCCATGATACAAAGACATATTATCAGATCAGGTATAGCAACAAAGGTGGGGAATCATAGCTTCAGAGCTACAGGTATTACTGCTTATCTTAAAAATGGTGGAACTCTAGAAAAAGCGGCAATTATGGCTAACCATTCGAGTACTCGAACAACTCAACTATATGATCGGCGGCGCGATGAAATGACGCTTGATGAAGTAGAGAGGATTATGATCTAGTATTTTTAATACATCCTCTCTTTTCATTTATTATGTGTCCACATTCGTATCAATTGATCCTAAGCCAATTTAAAATCGTATACTAAAAATTGCACTTTACTTTATTTGGTATTTTTAAAGCTAATTTTGCTAACTCGCTGTCTCCGATTGCACATCTTAAGATACCCTCCGCTAACAAGTCTGCTCTATGGTTACTTTCCTTCCCAAACTCAAAATTTGTTTTGATGATATCTTTTTCCGGGATAATTTCTAAAAATTTGGGATAGACTTGGCGAAGTTTTTGCAAAATATCGCCTTCTTGATATATTGTTTTCCTGATAGCTGTTGATGAGTTATTCTTTATTCCATCAAATACTCGGGGAGAAGAATTGAAGACGTATGCATCAATGCCTTTCCACAAGGAAACTGATAGAGCTAATCCACCCCCAAATGAATGCCCTGTTAACACAACCTGCTGATCCGGATATTTTTCTAAATAATTCTTAACATGTTTTTTAGCGCTTTTGTAAGGAATAGAAATTCCAAATGCAAGATTTCCATCAATCCAATCTATTTTTTCATCTGTTCCTTTAAATGAAATAACAGTCATATTTTTTTCTCTGTTTACCCATATATCATACTGAAGATTAGAGAATATTCGACCCAACCAAGATGGTGAATATGAGTTTTCAGATGTAGGGTTTCCATCTAAATCGACGCGAACCCAACCTAAATCTTCAATTGGAAAGTATGTTCTATCTTTTTTTAGATAAGCGTTTGAAGCCATCATCGCATATAAAGCATATTTTTCTGAAGCCTTGGTATCCAGATCAACTGCTAGCGCACTGCTAGAAGCTAAAAATACAAGAATTAATATTAAATTTTTCATAATATTTTCATAAGAAATATTCAAAGAGTTATAAACCTTACTGAACTGTAACTAGGCGTGTTAACACTATCTGATTGTGCAATTTGAACCTGGACAACCAGCAATTTTTCAACAGCGTGAGCAAATGGCTGACCAGCTATTCACCATCAGCCACGACAATCTGAATCGTTTGCAAGCCCGGGCCGCCCGGCTAGGGCCTATAATGCTCTCTGGCGATCCGCATACATCGGCCGTCCTATCGGCAATGGCATGGAGCAATCCTAGGGTATCTAATCTATCATAGATTTTTGAGATATTCGTCCTAACTGGCGGCATGGCTGACCGCTAATCGTAGTAAATTCTTCGCTCGTTATATTTAATTTGTCACCATTCGATAATTGCAGGATTGCATAGATATTGTCATCTTCCTGTGGTAATACTCGCACGCTAACAATTTGATACACGTTAATGTATAGACCCGGCCTAATCTCGAGTAGATCAATTGCTCCCTTTCTATGTTCCTTAGGAGAAACATTTGTGGTTGGTTCCTTCGAGCACTCGCGACCTTGAGGAAAATTTTGGGTTTCCATTGTATTGGGATTATTCGACATTAATTATCTCCTATTGAAACTTACGCAACTCTTGGGTTGAAATTACCTTATAGACAATGATTTTAATATAGTGATCTGATTTACCTGGAGAAATAATTTTTGATCATACCCCAGTTTGGCTTTGTCTCCCCTACTCTTCGTAACCAAAAGCGGTGTTCCGATTAGGTTGCACATAAAAGCATCCAAGACTATAAGGTTTGCAATTGATATTCTGCAATTTAATTGCGCCGCCGATAACACATCTGCGCAAGCTATCTATTTTCAACATTTATTATTGCACTCCGTATCGCAATTTGGCTGCATCGGTAAGCAGCGTTCCGCCGGACCTGCCTCGTACGAGCAAACAAGATACGCGCGATGTACCAATCCGACGCATTCTGGAAATTGGAAATCGCCAATCTTGATCTGTTGCTCATCGCATAGGTATGGAAATGGATATTCAATGACCCCATGGAACAGGCACGGCCAATCCTCGCTAGCCACACAAGTCAAGAAATAACGTTCGCAGCACTCTTCGTTACCATCCTCGCATTCACAAGTGCGATTTGGCACGAACTCGATTTCGTGGTTGCGTACGCTGCCATTACCCTGCGCCTCGAACCACAGTTCGATGCGTCGCATACGCACCGGCCTCTGGCCAGGTAAATAAGGGAACATGCCGCGACTCATACGTAACGTGAGAGTACGCGCGCAATCGGGTGAATCGAAAGTAGGCACAATCGCCTTAAACCGATGCCACGCCTCTGTGAAGTCTTGCTTCCAGTCGAAGAAGCGCAGACCGGCACCGGGCAGCAAACAGGAGGCTGCGGCCCAGCTTGCCTTCCGCAACATATCTCCGCCTTCGCGAGCTGTATAGCTCAATTGAAGGATCAGCTCGCTTACTGTTTCAATATCGAACGCGTTCATTTCAATCGGCAATTCAATTCGCCAACGGCTAATTGCCCCCGCATACTCAAATGGTAGGTAACGTTCGTCTCGAAGATTGAGTTCGAATAATCCTGAGTCGTTCTGCCCCGTGGAAGTCGCGATCGCTTCTGCTGCTCCGTAGCGCTTCACTATGCGCGGATCCTGCTTGCTGGCTTCGTAGCGCAGGCGCTCACAACAACTGCATGTGCACTCGCCCAGGCAGCAGTCTTCGATGTCAAGCAGCGTAGGTTCGATACGGATTTCACTGCTTAGCAGCGTCATCTTGCAGTGAACGCCAGTATAGGGCCCCGCAACGGACGGAACTGTCAGACTAAGGGTCTTGATGCGGCGCAGATAATGTCCCGGATATTCCTTGTCGAGGCGCCATTCTGGAATTTCGATCTCGCACGCACCCGTGATCTTAAGTTGCAGAAAGGCCAGCGGAAAATCCAATCGGAGAGACAACCGTGTGGTGAGCTCGTGCTCGCGCCGATTCTGATCGGAGTATGCCTTCTCCATGGCGCGAAGAGCGGTGGACAGCCGTTCTCCTGTCAGCAGACCTTCATGCAGGCCATCCCAGATGCTGGGCGGCAGGTATGTCTGCGTCGTTAGTTCGCGTTCCAACTGGAATGCCCTCTGTGCCTGGCGCGCCCAGCACCACGCGATCTCGAACATCTGATGATGCAGCCCGGCCATCTCCTGTTGCAAGAACAGGTACAGCGCGTGATTAGTGAATTTGTCACGCAGGAAATCCTGTAGTTCCGCCGCCTGTTGTTTCTGCTGAACCAGGTTATTCAACTGGTGCAACGCCGAATCGCGCCGCCGTTCTGCGCCAAGGATTTGCCGCTCGATTTGCTGGATTTCTATGTCGAGGACTGTGACCTGGAAAATCCAGTCGGCTTCGCGGCGATCCCATCCACCCTCAGTCAGTGAAAGACCCGACTGCGTACCGGTGATGTCAGAAACCGTACAGAGAATCCTGGCTGCGGCGGCGAACGCATGTGCTAATTTCGTGCCAATTGGCAGCTGGTTAACTGACACCGGAGTGGAAGCGATACCTGCGGCGCCAACTGTCATATCCGGAATCAGATTCATGACCTGTCCCACAGCCTCCACAGTATTTCCTGCGGCCCGTGTGGTCATCGAGACACCAGTCAAGTTCTGGTAGGCCTGCTCCTTCGTGATCAACCCATTCGCAACCAAGTCCGCGTAGTATTGCCGTCGCGCCTGTGCCGCTTGTTTCGTTTTCTGAAGCGCCTGCACCTGCCAGTCCGCTTCGCGGAACTCCATGCGACGAATGTCCTCGGTCAGGTTCAGCAGTTGCCGCTCGTGGGCTGCACGCATCGCAGCGAGGAACTCGGCGTCCCCTTTCTCGAATGCCGCAAGCAGCTCGGCACCAAACGCACGGACTTCGGCCGCGGTTTCGATCGCACGTTGAATAAGAAATGGGAACCTATAGGGACTGGGTGGACAGCAACAACCATCATCGTCCAGGCAGTTTTCAGCCGCAGTCTTCCATCCGCGCCGGATTGGATCATCGCCCCAGTACGAGGTATCCAGGTGAAGCACACCATGCTTCAGTCGCACCTTCGATAGGCAGTGGTTCAGTGCGTCGATCTCATCTTCGACGCGATCATAAATCTCCATCAAGCGGGGATTTAACGGCGCGAATCGGGGGATTAGCGCAGTCACCGTCTGTGGATTCTTGCCATCATCCTGGCCGAAAATCATGCGCGGCCGCTCACCGAGTAACTTCGTTAGCGAATCGAAACGCAGCCGTGCAATAGCGTAAGCCTCCGGCGTGTGTTTGCACATCGCTGCGTGGGCATGCTGCATAAGTGTTTCAAGGTACGCTAGAAGTAAGCTTCGCTGACGAGATTCGAGATCGGACCTCACAAGGGTGTCGCAGCAGGAATCTTGGTCTGTACGAATATTGGTATAGTGTGCCAATAGAACTGTTGATGAGTCAGTTGAGTCTTTACCCTCTCTTCGCAGGCGAAGGACTGGAGGATTTGATTCGGATTCGGGGGGTGCCTCCGGCACGGGTTCGGTTGGGATGGCTTCTGGATTGCGACAAGACCAGCGTAGATCCTTATCGCCGGGCGCGAAGTAGAGCTCATACCATTTCAGCGCTGCCTCGTAACGACAATGGGCACGAAGCGTCCCCGCAACCGTCATCGCCGTCGAGTAGATCGAAGGTTCAAGCGGCGCGCCAGGCGCGAAATAGACGAAGAATGGATACGCCGGTAACGATGCGGGGAACGGCCCTGGCGCGGGCGGCGTTGCAATCACTTCCGGCAGCACAACGGCGGTATCAGTCAAGATATCGTAGCGGAAACCCCACGGCGAGGGATCGGTGTATCCAGGGGGTAGCGCCGCCGCATTTTTGACCCGGAATTGCAACGAATCGCCATTACGTCCGATGAATTCGAGCTGTGGCTCGCCACCGGCTGGATTCACGTGTGCACCGTCATCCGTATAACGCGGCGTTTGGAACTCACCATTGTGTACACGGCACCAGGCGAGTTTCACCATGGGTCGCTTCGGCCAAACTTGTAGTTGCGGCAAGCGATCGCGGCGATGCCAATCCGACGCCATGCTGGGAGGCACGACCCCCCAGTCCGCGTCTTGATACAAGGATGGATCTGCCGGGTTTAGGTTGCCAGGATCGTAGTATTCCGAGTTCACCAGCCAGAAGTAATACTCGTCCATAACCGGCGAATGCACGCGTCCGCATTCTGCACAACATGCCGAGACAGCTTTCTCTGGCGATGTGAACGATGAAGTAGCTAGTGGCTCTCCGGCAGCGGCAACCCGAAGGAAGCGAGTACCAAGGCGAACCGCTGCTTGGATCCACAGTGGAAGCTGCAGCGAAGTCGGACTGGACGATGCTACCGTAGATCCGTCCTTCGATGGTGGGCCGTCAAATGTGCGAGCGACACTCGCGACATTTGTGCCTGGCGTTGTGCCGTCAGACTGCTGCTGCGATGACGCTAGCCAGCTAGGCCTTGCATGCCGCTCGGGTCTACCCATCAATCCAAGATTCTCGGGCTGCGGCACTTGCTTGAGATGCGCTGGTTCTCGATGCTGCAGCGCAATTAGCGATGGATGTGCCGGCCAGTAAGGCGCGGGCCAGTACTCCATTCCCCCCGGCTCAGGAGCCGTCAAAGTAGTGCGCCGTAATTCAGATTCGAGGAAGCGAAACGCTTCGGTCTGAATAGCGCGTTCATGCTCCGTCCATTCGACATAGTTCTCTTTGTAGAGAGTACGACGGCGACAGGCCTGCCAGATGCGGAACGTTGCGAAAAGCTTATCCCACGTCGATGCAAACGTCGGCGTCACTATGAAGCTAGGTTCCTGGGACAGGCGTGCACGCTCAACGAACGACTGTACCGCTGTAATCGCTTCCTCAATGCGGCTCATCTTTTGGCAGATGCCGGCCTCGACGTTGAGCAGCAGAAGCGCACTGATATCCTTAGCCGACGTTGCAAACGACCCAGGCGAGAATGGCAATGGGACGCGATTCATCCCGGTTAAATAGCCGAGCAACGCGAGACGTGCCCGCTCGCGTAGCGTGTTGTTGAGCTTCTCGACATCGGTGTAACGAAGCGGTTTGCCGCGCTCGATCATGCCGTCACGGTAGAACTTCGTCAGATTCGCGTTACCTGCAGCCATAGCCGCCGCGCTCGCCGCCCAAATATCGGGTTGTGCCTGTGCGAGGTCAAGTGGCACGAATGCCTTGAGCAATCGCTGCACCCACGAGGCGGCGTGCCAGACGCGGATGGTCCAGCGATCGTCTGACAGCTTCGTCCAATCGACGCTCACGCCGTTGTGAAAGTCAAGGACGAGCGTCGCATGATCCATGTCGACCCCCAGATCTGCTAACAGCTGTACCGGATCGGCAGGTTGTTGATTTGAGGCTTCGACGAAACAGAGCCACGCGTGACGTTCGGCCTTTTTGAGGACCGCCTTGCGCATCACTGTATAGTCGTATAGCCGCTCGAACCAATCGAAAAGAGCCTGCCGGCGCTTGACGGACGGCGTCGCACGCTGATCAAGCGGCGCTGGAGGCTGGCGATCAGGATCGCCGTTGTAAATGTCCCCGATGGGAAGAAAGTTGAAGTCCAAATGCGCGCGATGCGATGTAAATGGCGTACCCAGTACGTAGGTAGTACCGTGAAATAGCTCTGGTGATGACAACATGTACTCGATCTCGGATATATTTGCCCGCGCCACCAGCCGTGTCGATAGACGCAGTCGATGACAGAACAACAACGCCTTGAACGCGCGCTGATAAGTGCGGCGGATGTCACGCAGGCTACTTGTGTATTGCAGCGCGAGATACGCTTTGGCCGATGGTACGATAGCCTGTGCACTATTCAATTTACCCAACGAAACGTCGCGATACAGACGCTCTACGGGCAATTCGACAATGCAGTCATCCGTATCGGGTCCATGGTACTTTACGGTGAAACCGGTTAGCGCGCGTGTAAGCTCTTGCCTTTCGTCAAATTCCGGCGGCAATTCCTCAAAATCGATGTCGATGAAATACGCACCGCGCTTCAGGTGTAGCGGTCCGGAAACACGATCGGGCGCTTGTTCGTCAGCCCACCGATAGTTAAGCAGGCGGAATGTCTTCTGTCCTCGCCGCAGATTGACTCGCCACTTGTTGTGGCTGCACTTCTCAAAATCTGGCGCTTCGCAGTCAGGTGTGGGTGCTCCGGCAAAGAATGTGTATATACCCGACTTCTCAACGATGAGTACGCCTTTCCACTGGGCGGTAAAGCCTTCGGAACCGACGAGCGGCAGGCCATCTAACTCGCGGACAGCAAGACCATTTCGCAGTATGGCAAACTTGAGTTTGGCAGGAGGTAATGAGAAATTCAGGTTCGGAACGATCATAGGTGCAGGTGCGTTCCAGTCGTTGCCTACCACAGAGAACGCCGTCATCGGTCCACGCACATCGGGCCATGAGCTTCCGCTCGCGCCGTTCACTTCACCAAGCAGACCCGTACCGACTAGGCCAATCAATGCAGCAAAGGCTCCACCGGTCGGCTGGAGCCAAGTAAAGTTGGCTGGTGGTTGTCCATTATCGTTCTCCCACGCTATCGTGGCGTAGTTTTCATCCCCCATGAGACGACGAAGAATTAACCAGGCAAGATCCGTTTCCGCGGCAATGTTATCCGACGCGTAAGCAACGTGGCCAGTCAGGTGCTCAACAACGATGTGTGCGCGGCGCGAGAATTTCGCGAATGCACGACGAAAATATTCCCATCGTTTATTCTCATCCACCTCCTCGACCAAGGCTTTCACTGCGGCGTCGAGGCTAGGAAACAGGAATGAGAACCTAGCTAGCTCGGCACGTGAAGCAAAATACAGTTGCTGCACAGCTTTCCTTTCAGCATCTGTCAATTGTTCGATTGCATTAAGTTTGAATAAAACTTCTTCGTCGCGAAGCGGCAATGTAGCGACCAGCTCCTTCGCGACGGCATCGTACTGGAACGGTCCAGGATGAGGAAAGTTCCACATATTGGCAACTGTAGTCGTAAGTGGAGTACGATACTGCCGCGCCTGTGGTGTGATGGAAAGACCAGCGCTGGTAAGGATCTCTGGGAAGAAATGCTCTCCCAGCTCGCGTAACGGATCACTACCTGTCGGAGGCTCGTAACCAAAGTCAGTTCGCATCGTTGTGGTGATGCCTATCCAGGTCAGGTTTGCAACTTCTTCGTCTGTCACATGAACACTCAGCAACTTTTCCCGTAGGCACCACAGATCGTAGGGATGCTCTTCTTCTGGGAAATCGAACGGCTGATCCAGTGCTTCGTTCTTATCTTGTTGGCAGAATGGATCATCACCGTCAAGATGCTGATCAACTGAAAAAAGGTAAAGCAACTCACCTGTAGTGAAAAACGAGCCGTAAATCTTCGCCAGAATTTCTGTGAAGCGCAGTGTGCTAGACGGGGTTGCGCTCCATGGCCGGGCAGCTGGATCGAATCCGCTCAATAGCGACAGCATGTCGAGGTTGTCGCGCAGGATCTTGATAAATTCCGGTGGACGATGACGAAGGTAATTGCCCGGACGCCGACCTGGCGCATGTTCGCGTTCGGCACGATCTTCGATTCGTCCGAGCAGATATCCCACCGCCCATTCAAACGATGAGGCAGGCGCGGCAACCCATAAACCGAGCAGCCGCGTACGCGTCGCGCCAGTCGCATTCAGCGCAGCGTCTGGATCAATGCCAAGCTCAAGTTGCCAGTCATCCCGCAGGATCTGGAATGAAGCGAGCTGCCGGATGAACTCAGGGCTGACGTTTGCACCCTTAAACAAGCCGAGCACTAAGCAGATATCGCGTAGATCTGCGAAACTATAGCCTCCACCTTTCAAGCACTTGAGCGACCGCCACAGACGAATGAAGACCATCAACCGTCGCAGTGCATCTTCAGGTGCGGGCGGATCGATAAATTGAATAACGAGATCTTCGGGGCAGCACGGCTCGCAATCTGGGAACTCACCCGTCGACGTCTCATCCTTTTGCTTGCGGCGACCGCGCACGGGTGTAGGTACAGTTATTTGTCGCCCAAACTCGACAAATTTGGACTTCCATAACTCGATAAAATCACAATAATCCAGTCCCGTGCGTCTAAGAAATTCCGGTACATGCACAACGATCGATTTCCAGTCGATACCATTTATCGTATCCGACGGAAAACCATACATGTTGCGCAGATCGGTCGCACTGATCGGATCAACATATAGGGTTTTATACTCCTCCGGTGAGAGGCGCAAGTACTCGATCGCCAGCTCAATGCGCACGGGATACCGCCACAGATGCTTCTGAAAGTCAACAGCCTCCTTATTTGCATCAACCGCAAATTCGGTAATCTCCTCGCGGAACGTGCGCATCGTCTTGAACCGCGACGTTCCCATCGCGCACAGATACGATCGTGAGATATCGAGCGGCTGCGAGTACGGCAATAGTGGTGACGAAAAATCGCCGGCAAGCTTCACGTAGGCACCAGGCTTCTTCACTGGCGTCGCCGGCGTCGAATGTTCCGGCAGGGCCGCGAATAGCGTATTCGGCGCGTGCTCTGTACCATCCTCGTCATTCACAGGCCTGAGCGCATGTCCGCCTAGTGTGGTGTTATTGGTATCGTAGACCACCCCCGGTGCGCCATTGTCGACGACATCCTCGAGATTCTCGTTGATAATATCGATCAGCGGCAGCGTGGTGTGCACGTTCGCAGCCGTAGCGTGAAGGTTTCCAAGCAGACCGCGACGCGGCGCGATCAGTGCGCTGAGTGTGACGCCGGTTGCTACCGGCTGATCGCACGTCGCGCCGATTCCGGTCACGAGCAGATCCTGCAGATACTTTACAGGCCCAAGCGGAGACAGATGCCAAGGCGGTATGCAGTTAATCAACGAGCCATTCGGATTGATCGGTGTAAATGGACCTGTCGGAACCGGTGTGGAAGCCGCTGTCGAGCCGCCGGCCGCTGCTTGAATCACCGCGGCAAAAGGATAGGCTACAGTTCCGGTCAGCGCGTGCTCGAATTCAGCAGCAGACAGACCCTGAATCTGCGCCCGCGAAGTGAATCCACGCGCGTAGAGTGCTTCAAGCAGTGAGAATTGCAGCGCGGCAGGCCCAACACCGTTGGTCGCGCGTAGTAATTCGTCGATCGTCTGAAGCGCATTAAGCAGCCACGCTTGCGCGGCTGGATCACCCGAAAACACGGTCTGTAGGGCGTTAGCAATCGCGGGCGAACTCCAGTTCCCAACCGGAAAGGCGAAGCCGGGAGCAGCTGCGAGGAACGTCGCGAATGGATCATTGCCGGCAATCGAAATCGACAGCGCGTTCGGTATCGCGCCAGGAGCTGGGGTCGGTGCGATAGATAGCACTTCAAAGTATTTGCGGAGCTGCCGAACAAACGCTTCGACGCGCTCCTCTGGAGTACCCGGATTGGTGAAGTCGGGCAGCGAGGCGGCGTTGGTTGGAAGAACAGCTCCAGCACCATGCGCAGATGCCGTAGTACCGTCTAGCGCCCGTATAATGGTGAGCACATCACCCGTCACATCGGTTACTCGAACGAATTCGGGAGCGTTTGCGCCATCTGCGCTGATCAATACGATGGTGTTCGGTTGGAATCGCACACCCTCGCCAGCAGCTACCGTCAACTTTAGATCTCCAACAGTCATGGGCAAAGCAAGCGTCGACGGGCCGCCAGCGTGCAGGAAAAAGGCATGCCAATACTGAGCCGTAAGTGCCCTCATCTGCGCAGTTGTCGTGACCGGGATTGCCTTGATGGCGGCGATAAGCGCAATTGACGCGGGTGTTACGATCGTCTGCCGCGTCACAGCCGCGAGTACGAGATCGAGGTGTCCGGGAACGAGGACGGCAGGGAATGGATTTTGCTGCCAGAAAGCGTCGATTGTCGGTCCCATCACGGAGAGCCATGCCGTGGCTAAAGCATTAACGTTCGCGTTGAGGGGGCAGAGGGCAGGCAGCTGCGCACGCCCGCGTCCAATTGCGGCAAGGCGACGTGCCGCGTTTTCGGGCGAAATGGCTGCATCAATGACGGCTCCTACACCATGTGCAGAGGCAGTCGTGCCAGCTTGCGCCCGCGTAATGGTGAGGGCATCCCCCACCACAGAGGTGACAAGCACGACTTCAGCGGTGTTCGCACCTTCAGCATTGATCAGTACGGAAGTATTTGGTTTGAATCGCACACCTTCCCCGGCGGTCACCGTCAATGTAGGATCCCCAGCCGACATGGAGCTAGCAAGCGTCGACAGGCCGCCGGCGTCAATGAGGTTCGCGTCAATTGCCGCCCTGATTGACGCCACGATACGCGACTCGTTGTCGTCCGTCGCCATCCGGTAGCGCTCCTCAGCGGTGACGTTGGTCGCCAGGACCGCCGAAAGCGCATAGAAGTATTCGGCGGGAACCTGAAAATCGAGTCTCAGGCCTCCGGCGCTCTCAACCACCACTTCCGCTTGGCGGAATGTCGCGCCCGGGGTCGGTGGTATGCCAGTTTCGACGGGGAAACGCAGACTCGCTCGCCCCGGGTCGGCACTCTGCTGTTCGGCCCACACCGCAGCGGATGCGGCGAAGACGTATTGCGAGAGTCGATCCGAGTTGGCATTTTGCAGCGCATAGTAACCGAGCAGACTGGCTTCATACTGCTTTCGATCCATATCTGCTTTATCACGATCATCGTTGCTCATCGAATTGTCGGTCGGCGGACGTGTATACATGTCTTCAAGCCGACGATTGTTCGGCCGTTCCGGCGGAGGCGCGATCGTGCGGTTCCAAATGATCTCGCGCGCGATCTGGCGCGACTGTGCAGCCGTCAGCGGACTCTTGTTTGCAAGCAAGGCGCCGCCCGCAGGGTCTTGGACGAGCACCTTGTTGATTGCGTCGCGCAGTGGTAGGAACTTCGGCGGCGTGCCGTCCACCGGCAATTCCACGAAGGCGGCATTCGGATCAATGGTTACCCCGGGATCCGGCAGCGTCACCACGACAGCGGGTAGGTCGACATCTATGTAGGTCAGCGGATTACTCGAGATTGGCACATTTGGCTCAACCTTTACGTTGAAGTCGAGCCTCTCGTAGGCGACAATCTGCGTACCCTGCTTGATCTCTAGGCGCAGATCGGTCGTGTTGAATTCGGTTGCAGGAAGTAGGTTCAGCTCGATGATCGCGGTGGCAACTGCTTCACGCCGTATATCGAACACATTCGGCGGAGGTATCAGATTCACCTGATATGCGGAAAAATGCTGCACGATGCGTTGATTGGCGGGCACAAATGCCGGACCGGAAGCGCCAGGGCCTTCGGTGGGGACCCATGCCCCTTGGGCCTGCCCAACTGGCGTCCCGTCCGCGGAATTGCCGAACGACAAGTCAAACGCGCGGATCGACAGGTTTGTCAGATAACTACTAAAATCGGCACCGCTGGTTGGTTTCATCGGTACGAGACGAACGATGATTACTTGTGGCATAACGGCAACTCCTTTATTTATTGCACTTAATAGAATTATTCAGCGCATAACAGCTTCATTGGAAGCTGATACACTTTTGTTCCATTCACTCGCACGGGTGCCGAGGACCTGCTGCTTGATCCTTGTGGCGCAGTCACGGCGAGGTTACGTTCGCGCTTGAATACCAGCCACCAGATCAGGATTCGGGCGAGCCCACTTCGCTCATCAGCAGATAGGTAAGCAGCAGCCCGGCAGTAGGATGAAAATGAAGTCCATCAGGCCGATGAAGAATTTTTGAGGGTCAGAAGTTCATCTGAACCACCCGACAACAGTTCTCTTCAAGGCGATTGAAGGAGCGACGGTGATTGAGCTAAGGGCAGCGCCTGTTGCACCAACGATTCTTGAAGCGTCCTCACCTAACCCAACGAACTTCGCCGCCTTCTCGAATCGCTCCCCATGCTCGGCAGCCACATCGCTGATTCCCAATCCTTCGTCCAGTGCCTCGCCGAGAGCCATGCCACCACGTGCAGCGTCCAGCAAGTCTCCAGCTACAGGGATAAAACCTGCCTCGTCGAGAGCCGCACCGGTATAGTCGCCAGTGCTAGCTGCGTGGGCTGCGGAAGCTTGACCGAGGACGATCCCCGCGACTGGTACTGCCGCGGCAAAGTGCCGACCCGCTTTGCCCAGTTTTGCGAGAACCTTCAATCCTTTACCGGATTTCTCAAGGGCCTTCTCGCCGAGCTCTTCGCCGGCTTTGAGCATCTTGGTCTCCTTTGAGATGACTTTTCCGTTTTTCGGATCAACGGGTGGGCCTTTTGGCGTTGAAGGCGTCCAGTCCATCTTTGCCCGCTCAGCGAGATCCGCGGTCGCAGGCAATCTCTGCTTGCTTGCCGCCGCAGCGTCTTCTAAGCCTTTTGCGGTCTTAGGCCCCTTTGCTTGTTCGGCAAGATCAAGTTCCTTTGCGACGTTGTGCGGCGTCCGCTTCTTGCCGTCGAAACCCGGGTCCCACACAGGCTTGTCCCCTATGCCTGCCTGCACCGTAGAATCGCTCTTAGTGGACCAGACGGAAGACATCGGATCACCCATGTTTTTGGGATCCAGTTTGACGTCGGCCGCCTGCTTCACTCCCTTGTGATGGTGTTGCTCGATTGGCGTCTTCCCACGCTTTTTGGCCATATCCTCTGCTCGTTTTTGCATCGGGTCGGGCGTATACCCTTTCTTCTTCGCTTCCTCTAGATTCTTTTCCATCTCGCGGGCTTTAGCAGCCGTGTCGCGACCTCGCTGATCCTCGTACTTCTTAGGTGCGGTACCAGATGGGTCGACCATGTTTATGGGGCTTTCCGCGCCGTATGCATACAAGTTAATTTCACCTTGCACACCAACTGGGTCGGCACTCACCCACCTCCCCAGCCATGCCACGTAGTACCTTGCCCCGTGGTAATACAACCCACTTTCCTCGTCCCGTTCCTTCCCTGTGTATCGATACCGTTTCGCCGTCTCCGTTTGGCTACGTGCTGCCTGATAGGTGGAACTGCCGTAGGGGGCATATTCCTCGCAGGAAATGATCTGTGCCTGCTCATCCAGTTCCAGGCAGGCGGAGCCCAAGTGATTACCGAACTGATAGCGAAACAGTTGGCGAGGTGCCTTATCGTTGCTCGCCCTATCGAGCGTGCGCGTCTCAACCAACGCGATGCGCTGCCTGTCGTCCATCACATGCAGCGTCTCGCGCTCCAGCGTGGTGGTGTTCGTGCCGATGGGGCCGCCGTGGCTGCGGAAGATCTCGAAACCGCCGAGGTAGATGCGCTCTTCGGTGAGACCCGGCGCTTTCTCCCACACTTTGCGCACGCGCTGGCCAGAGGCGTCATAGACATAAAAGGCAACGCCACCGCCCCCCTTATCAAGCTGGCACAACTGGTCCTTGTAGTCCCAGTGCATATTCGGCTCGGGCAGGCCGCCACCCAGGTGCGGCATGCGCAGCATGTTACCGTGGGCGTCGTGCAGGTAGGTTTCGGGTTTGGCCGCGATGCTATTATTGCCCACTTGCGTGCTGCTTAGGCGGTTGCTCTGCTTGCCCGGCTCGGTGAGGCTGGTTTCCGTGTAGGTGTAGGCGCGTGTCCAGCCCGGATGTGCCGGGTCGCTGCCACGGTGCTGCATCTGCAGGAAGTTGCCGACGGCGTCGTACACATAACGCTCGGTGTAGGTGCCCATGGCGTTGCCGTCACCTGGATGCAGTAATCCAACTCGTCCTACGTCGTCGGGAGAATGAAGAATGGGTTCTCCACTCTGGCCCAGGTGTTCGCGGCCAGTGGCCTGGATAAGGCGATAGAGTGCATCGTAAATGTAGTCGTTGCTCGGCTCGACGCGCTGATTGCGGAAGTAGACGATTTGCTGCGCATCATCCTGGATGTGGGTGATGTTGCCGGCGGGGTCGTAAGTGTAGTGGAGGGTCTGCAAGCCACAGCCTTTGCCGACGGGCGGTTGCTCGAGCGCGGTGATGTTGGTAAACGATGGGTTAGGGTTCTCGCAGTCGTCGGTGAAAGCTATACTCTGAGTCGTCGTGGGATCCAAGCCCCGGCGCGTGTACAGATGCTTGAGGCGGAAGGTTTCTCGGTCATAGACATAGGTAGTGCGAATAACTGCCGTATCCCTCGTCTTGTAATCGATGAGGGTGCGCTGGCCCTTGGCATCGTAGTCGATATCGGCCACGCCGACCGGCGACGGTTTCTCCGCGCCCGGGTCGAGCAGGTCAGTCGGCTCGGCGGCACGCTCCAGCCAGACATCCACCCGCTCCAGCAAGTTGGCCTCGTTGAATATTGGTTGAATGACGTTGAACTTGTTGGGGTGCCCGGGTCGGGTCAGGCTGCTGTGCGGGGCGATGGACTGGATGGGGCGGTTGAGCGCGTCGTAGCGCGTACTGCCCTCGAAGGTCTCGGTGTCGAGCTGGGGGTTCAGCAGCCAGTCTGGGATGGCGGTGTAGTTGCTGACCAGTTGCCGCGTGCTGCGCAGCAGATTGCCCTTGAAGTCGTAGGCCTCGGTCGGGTCGCCGCTGGCGTCGAGTCGTGCGTTGGTGGCGACGCCTGCGGAATCGAAGTGGCGGTAGATACGGGTGCGCAGGTTGAGGCGTTGCGCCTCGGTTTCCTGGGCCAGCGTCGGGCCGCCGGGCGGCTCGCCGTATTCGATCTTGTCGACCAGGATGTCGCGGTTCAGCGTACGCGGGTCGGAGTTGGGTTTGAGCGGATCGGTATCGCTTAAGGTGCCTAGCACGTAGTGTTCGACCGGGCGGCGAAGTGCGTCGTATTTCGTCGTGAAGTTATGGCCGCGGCTGTCCCACGCACGAATAGGCTTGCCTGTTACATCGTTGAGCATCCAGCGCTCGCCGGCCTCCATGCTGGCTTGATGAATGCGGTTGCCGAGAAGGTCGTAGTCGTAGCGCATGACGATGCGGCCGAGCGGGTCGCCGGCCTGCTGGATGTCGTCGCGCACGGCGCGCTGGTTGCCTTCGATGTCGAGATCGACACGGGTGGCGAAGTTGTCTTCGGCGCCGTCGAGGTTGTGGCCGGGGCAGACGACGCGGTTGCGCGCGATAGTCAGGAAGGGGCGGCCCAGGGCGTCGAAGTGGGCGGTGGTGGGCGTGTCGGCATGGGCTGCGGCACGCTCGGCGGCGTTGCGCTCGTCGGCGCCCAGGGCGTTGCCGATGCGCTGGGCGTGCCAAGTCTGCCAGGTCGCCGGCTGTGACTTGAAGTATTCCTCGACGTAGCCGCCGATGTCGGGGTCGGTGCGCAGATCGCCGGTCTGTGCGTTACGCGCGGCGCAGGTGTCGTTGACGTCGTAGGTGGTTTGCTGCCAGGGGTCGAACACCACCTTCTCAAAAGTGTGGTTCGGGTGCAGCGTGGCGACGACACGCTCGGCCGGGTCGTAGAAAAGCACCGGACTGACACCGATGCGCACATCCAGCTCAAAACGGTGAGCGTCGGTGAAGAAGGGCTCGTACTGGCGGACCGGCTTGCCCTTGTTGTTGAAGATGGTCCAGCCGCTGCCGACCCAGCGCGGACTCACGTCATTCGGTGTCATCACGGGCTGGCCGTCGGCACCGACGATGATCCTGCCCGCCGCGTCGCGCTGCGGCACCGGCCCGGGCTCGGCCTGGATCTTCCTCTGGATCTCGCGGCCGAAGCCGTCGGAGTAGCTAAAGCTGAGCTGGATCTTCAGGCCCTGCGGCGGCAGCGCGGCGTTGAGGTGGGTTTCGCGGGCGAGCGTGGCGGCGCAGGCGGGTTGCCACTTCGTCGGGTCGTTGGGGTTGGCCTGCCGCGTGCGCCGGTAGCGGTCGAGGTCGTAGACGATGCGCGTGGTGGCGCCATTGAGCAACGCTGCCGCGGTGGCGTGTGGATCGGCGACGTCGAAGAATCCGTCGAACTGGGCTTGCGTGAGGTCAGAGACGAAGCCGGTGAGCGAATCGCCTTCCGCCGGGGCGAGCAGCGGCTTGCCCATCACGGCGGTGCCGACCACCATGCCGAGCGTATCGAATATAACCTCGATCTGGTTGCGGTTCGGGTCGCTCACGAGGCACGGCTGTAACACGCGATAATCGTTGGCATCCACGGTGACGCGGTTGTTCAGCGCGTCGCGGGTTTCGGCCATCAGCAGGTCATGCACGTCGAAGTCGACGACGGCGTGCTGGTTGAATGGGTCGCGGTAGCGGCGCGGCAGGTAGAAGTGCTGCCGAGCTTGCGCCGATTCAATGACCGCGTTGTCTACGAGGTTCGGGCTGAAGAACGATTGCCCGGAGGGGGCCCACCAGTGATCGTCGGCGTCGCTCGCGGGGAAGCGGCCGTCTGCCTTGAGCACTTGGCTTTGCAGATAGCCGCCCCGATTGCCGGCTTGGCCGCCTAACACGGCGGCCGGATCGGGCAGCAGCGGCTCGGCGGCCTGGCCATGGCGCGGTCGCTGGAAGATCTGGGTGAGCAGCCCGGGGGTGAAAGCAAGCTTGTAGCTCTCCCCAGGCAAGGCGAGTGGTTGCAGCTCCCCGAGCGGGAGGAAGCCGGCCAAGTCGTCGCGTCGATAAAGCGTACGCAGCACTTCGATCGGGCGGCGACGCCGACTGCCGGAGGCCATGGCCTCGTACGGGATCTCCGGGGCGGCGAATTTATGGCACAAGCGGGTCGGATTAGCTGGGTCGGACTCGACGAAGTCTACGGCCTTGTAACGGCCAGCCGGGCCGGTGGCTGGATAGCCGGTCAATTCAAAGGTAATTACCTCATACGAGAGCGGGTTTCGGTGAGTGTCGGAAGAGTCAATGGCATTCGTGAAGCGGTTTTCGGTGTAGGTGAGCAGCGTCGAGGTCTGCCGGTCGCGATCCCATTGTTCTGCCAATTGCGAAGCGCGGCGGCCATAGCCAATAGCTGTTTGTTTGAGCACATTGCCGTAGTCATCGACTTCCAGCGTCAGCGTGTGCTGAATGCGTGGATCGGTCGGGTTGCGCTCGTAGTGGTAGCTGAGTGCCTCCCGCGCATGAGTGAAGAAGACAGCGTAGCGGTCGGCTCCTTTTGGCTGTAGCGGGCGAATGGTGAAGTTCTGTTCAGTAACGATGTAGGGCGTGCAGGCGCGCCTGATCTGCTCGGGAGTAACATCCGAGTGATCGGCATCATCTGCATAAACTTCTTGGCGAAGCATCGAGCCCTTGAGAGCACGGCAGGCTTCGCGTTCTTCTTCAAGCGAGAGTCCTTCGGGAAGCTCGGTGTCCGGCAATAGCAGTGCCCGTGCTTGTGCATCGGTGAGACCCGGTTCTCGGAAGTAATCGCCTTGGTCGGTGGTATTCAGCAGGCCGGCGAAATAGTCGGAAACATGATCGTGACCAAGGTAGATGCCTGTATGGAACCACGTCTTGGTGTGTACCGGCGGAACATGCGATTCGTTAGCGATATTGTCGGCCGGGATAGCGCCAGCGGCCAGTGCAGCCAACTGTTCCGTGTCCCACTGTTCTACCATCCCGAAGCCGCGGAACTCACGTTCCTCACCGTCGAAGTAGCCATGGTGGTAGGCGTAGCGTGTGACGAAGCGGTTCTTGCTGATGTAATCCCAGGTTTCCACGCGCTCAACCACGTGCACGGGGAACGGAAGTCGCGTGATCCAAGGTTTGCCGTCGCGCTTGTCCTGCAAATAGAACTTGGTCGAAGGAGCGTAATCCATGCGCGTCTCGGCTCCAAGGTTGTTGATGGACTTGACCAGAAGGTGCGGCTTACGGCCGCCCATTAGGTTGACATAGCGCATCGGTCGCTGCGCGTCGCCAGGCAAGGGCGACGACCACACCAGACAGGCGGTACCATTACCGAGCAGGTCGGTGGAAACGATGTTCACCAGGTCGTCGATGCGCGGGAACACATCCACTACTTTCGGCTGGCTCCAGCCGTTGCCGGACTGGTTGAAATAAAGGCGCACACCGTCGCGGTGCAGATAAATGATATCGGTGGTACCACTACCGTCGATGTCGGCCAGGCGGATGCGCTTATGGTCAAACTGATCGGAAATATCGAACCATGGAGCATTGTCCATTGTGATCTTGGCGCCGAAGCTGCCGTAGCCGATGTTCGGCCAGTAGCAGACTTCGCCGTTGCGGATGCGAACAATATCGGTCAGGCCGTCACCGGAGAGATCAGCCAGGTAAATGGATTGGGTACCGTCGGCGAAAACAATGCGGGGGCCTTTTTCTTCGTCGAACGCCTGGGCGACACGTCGAGCCGGCCCAAAGCCTTCTTCGGCGAGTGAAGCATGCCAGACGAAAGCATCATTTTCGGTAATCAAGACATCGACATGACCATCACCATCCAAATCTATGAATTTGAGATTGGGATCGCGAAAGTCACGATTCGGTCTCGATGTAAAGGGACGGAAAGACTGCCAATCTTCGGCCTCGTCGTGTTCGTACAATCCGGGAGTAGTGCCTTCCATGACGACGACGTCGGGCTGCCCATCCCCCGCCAAATCCATTAATTGAGCACCGCCCGCCAGTGCAAGATTTGGCTTAGTCATGACAAGCTCAAGTGGTGCAAACTCGACTAGCTGCTTGTCATTCAGATTAAGATTTCGGGGACTAAGGTTACGTTTATAATACCAGGCACTCGCCTGCTCGGTGAGAATGCCTGGAATACCTTCACCGTAAAGATCTGTCCATTGATAAATTGAACCGTCTGCCCCCATAGGTAGATTTTCCAGGCTGCTGGGATTGACTTCTTCAACTGTATCCTGCACGAGGGGCTGCGTGTACTCGAATTCGACAGGCGGTAGACTACGCTTCAGATAAGCATCCCCATCACGTTTGTATCCGGATTGGATTACTGTTCTTAGGAAAGTGTAAATGGGATTTTGGGCACTGGTTGGGTCTTGTTCGTAGAAATAGGTAAAATCAGTTGAACGTACCAGGCAATTTTCACCTATTCCTTCTTCTTCCAAAAAGTGATGGAACATGAGCACCCGCTGGCATAAGCGCGTGGTGCGCACTTCAAAACCTGCCCGATAAGTGGAAAATGGATCGGCACGAAAATCCCATTGACCGGCATCGTCAGGCTTGGGTGTATCGGCATGGTGTTCACCATAATCAAAGACCACTTCAAACATCCAGCCAAGTTGAGTATCCTTCAGAAAAACAGGACGATTGCCATTATCATCTAATGCTGGATTCCGATTGCCGTATTTAATATATTTTAGATAACGATTGGTCTGGCGATTTTTGTCATCCAATTTACCGCGATTGCGTTCATGTGCGTGACTTAGATTTACACCTTCACCATTCTCCGCTTTATATTCATACAGAACAGCATTGCCTTTGTCGTCTCGAGTCTCACAAATCAACCAGGAGAAAATGCGTATGGGATCGCTCGGGTCGGTAATGCGTGAGTTATGGTCTTTACCATAAATCGTCAGGATATTGTCTTTGGAAATAGACCGCCAATGCACATCACCGTTTGCAGTCGCGTTTGTCCAGCGCTCAATACGAGCAAACAATCCTTCAATACGAGGTCGGTAGCGTTGAATATGATAGGTTTTCCCGTTTACCGTACGAGGTGGTATGTGCTCCCGCTCCCATTTCCCACCCCCTTTATCGACGAGAACTGGTACCAGATCCTCTGCGCCCGACAAAATAAACACATCGGATTCATTGACATCCAGATATTGGGGGAGGCCTTTATCAGTTTTGCGAGTAATAGCTGGAAGTGACAGGCTCCAGCCAAAACCAAATGGCCCATTACTGGCGCCGGAGTCATACGAAAGAGATAGTTGTGGACCAAAACCAGAGCGTCCCGGGCTGGTACTGATAGGTATAGACATGGAGCCAGTTCCCGTGACGGGATTAGCAGCAAATTTTTCACCTATGCCTCGAATGGCGCCGCCGCCTTTGGGCAAAGAAATCGTCGGAGATTTGATCAGATCAGGGCCTGTACTTAGCCCATTGTTTTTCTTCGAATCGGTATCTTGTCCGACTGGTGTTTTATGCTCCAGCAATGCCTTCTCCTTATTAAGAAAATATGACACTTACAGTAGCTAAGGAAACTAAAACGCTTTCTTATAACAGCAAACTACAAAAGGTTCGGATTTTTTCGTTTCTTTATGAGACGAGTTGTGATAACTAACCATTTTTCGCAACGCGCGAAGCAACTTATTACTCATTCGTTTTAAGCACTGCAATTACCTTGAGTAATGCATTTTTTGCTGAATTCAATACATATATCAATTGGTTTTCTCAAATTTCGTAGTACTAAAGATACATATACTGTTTATCATCCCATCATAAATTGCACAAACTGTGCTTGAGTTTGTTAGTTAGTGTAAATCTGATCTCCGCAAATTACCACACTTATAACTGGGAGAATATGTACTGAGGGTTGAGTAAAACACACTTTAATAATTTTCTATGTGACTTTAATCACTCCCCATTTGAAATTTAAATGTTTAAATACCATCGTTGGCTAGGATCCGATAAAGTCAAGTTCAGCATTCGTTGCAATACCGAGAATAGCCAGTGTAGCAGTCTGTCATCAGCAAATGCTGAGGTACCGACCACGGTTTAAGAAGAGTATATGATTTTGGCGCTATGCGGATACGAGCTTCAGACGAGTTTGTAATGATTTCTGCTAGCTACAAAAAAATTGACACGTTGCGCGCTGACAATGAACTCCAGTATTCAGCAAAATACTATAGACAGCATTGTTCTTACAAAAAAGATAAGGAGAGAAACATGCCTACATTGTGTACAGTTTCAGTCAATGAAACCATCTCCAGAGGAGATGCCGTATGTGTTATCGGCTTTGATACCGTTAATAATCGACCATGTGTCAAAAGGGCAACTCGCAATAACCTTTTAAACTCGAAGACCGTTTTTGGAATCTCAAAGGATGACATTTTTACCGATAATGTTGGCGCGGATGGAGAAGAACAAAGTGTTTTTGTGCTTGTTGCTGGAGAAGTCGCTGAAAATACGATTACGAAACTTAATATTGAAGGTAGCTCCCAGATCGTAGCGACGGATATCACCAAAGACAAGGATGAAGAGCAATGCAGACTCATTCGCATTGATCGTCCTAATGGCAGTGAGTTCGTTGTTGGCACCTGCGATGAGAGCGGCAATGTCGTCATTCAGCCACGTGCATCGATAGATAAATCGATGCACCACGTCTACAATGTTTGCTCTTATGGCGCTATTCCAGATTACAACTTTGCGACAAAAAAAGGGACTGATAATTACGAAAGTTTTATGAAAGCGCTTAAGGCGATGGCTGCAGATGGTAATAAGACCGCAATATTGGTTGCCGATGGTCACTTCTATTTATCAAAAACGCTTGTTTTGACTCAAGGGATCATTTTTGAAGGTACAGGGCATGCTTATGCTGAGAGCGGTGTACCTTCTCGTTCCTCGCCTGGAACATGGCTCGTTTTCCCGAAAGAAGTAACAGGTATTCGCATTCGATCGGGAGCAAACATCGATAACCTGACGAAAACATTCAACGAAAATCCGTTAAGCGGTGAAAAGACTTACCTACGCAACCTAACAGTTTCCTGTAAAGATTCCATCGAAGACGGCGCAGTAAGTGATTATAATGACGTATATAATCTAAGCGTGACAGATGTTCAAGCAATTGATGATTTAGCTGAAATAGGTCGCAATTTAATAATCGTCGCTCAGGTCGGTGCAGAGAAAAAATTGCATATTCGCATCTTCGATGAGAGTGGAGTAAATGTCATCGATAAAACCGAGGATTCCTTAATCAAGGATAAAAAACTGGAAGATTTTAAAGAAATGATAAATAAGCTTCCACGTTCTCCCGAATCCTCACAAGAAAACAAAGAACAGTTGGCCAGTCTGGCAATGTCGATTGCTGAGTATTGCATTCCAGAAAATTCCTGCTTCCATGGTATTCATGCTTCAGCGGTGGTTCATATCGAAAACGTAGCCGTCCAGAACTTTGCCCACGACGGTATCCATATCGTTGGAGCAGAATGTTGTAAGCCTGTATATATAAAAGGTGAAAAGAGTGTGGTTGATTGCGATCCAGCTCGCGATCCAGATTGTAAACCAGCGCTTCTTTCGGATGGTAGCCAATATCGGTTATGTGATGGGAACGCCGATGGAAGCTATGTTGAAAACTGTCTGGTTGGTGATTGTGGTCGTGATGGCATTCACTTTAGCGGCGGTGATGCGAATGCTTGTCTTATTAGTTGCTGCTCCAGTGTAGGAAATGGTCGTGCAGGATTTTATGATGCCACATTTGGTAATACATATATTGGATGCCATTCGGCATATAACAATGGACCAAATTACATGACAAGACAGGATGTAAATGCATCTGTTTTTATCAATTGTTGGTCTGAAGAAGGTGGAAAAAGTCAGAACGATTTCAAGGGAGCAGTAACGATTATCAGTGGAAAAATCGGAGGAGATCCACAATACATGACCCCTGACAGCTCTGCGTTTATTCTTGAACATGGTGTTGCCTCGCGCGCACCTCTGGTTTACAAGAATTCGCAAGGTCGGAAGCCATACCGAATTAGTTTTGGAGATGGTGGTACAACTATTCAGCCTCCAAGCAAGGATATGGTTGCACTCAATTGGGCAACGCTCGATAGTGTTGGTAACCCTGATGATAGTACGTGGCTACGCTATATGGACATAATACCTCCACCACCCGGCGAAGATGAAGCATTTCCTCCTCGTGGACGTTATTGGTGGGCATTAGTAAATAACGATGGTGGTTTCAATTATCGTCACATGATCAGGTTCCCAACAATACAAGCAAACGTACGCCAGCCTGCACCATGGTTCGTGAATGGAATTTTTCTCGGACGTGATGATCTAGTTGAGGATTCTCCAAACATTCCCAGAGTCAGTTTCACCGCAGCGCGACGAATTCCTGACACACAATACAACGCAAGCAATGAATTACTCTCATATGAACGGGGCGACATCGTTTGGAACAGTGAGCCGTCATTTGGTAAGCCAATCGGGTGGGTCTGCGTTGAGAGTGGCACCGGGACGATAACATCCCCCCCGGTTGTTGGTTCACCTGCCATTTTCTCAACCTTCGGAACGGTTGTAAGTTCATCAAAATCCTATGGTGCCGACCACACACTCGATCTGAGCGATCAATACATCACGATAATCGCGGATGCAACTATGACACTCCCTGAATCACCGATCGATGGACAAACACACTCAATCAAGTCTCAATTGGGCACATCAGCCAGATTAGGTGTTAATACGAAGGTAAAAACGGCAAATGGCGTATTACTAATTGATGGCCAGACATCTGTTACTCTCGTTCCTGGAGTGCATAGAACGTTTCGCTTTAGTGCTGCAACAAATGAATGGGAAGTTTTATAATTTATACTCAATGCTGGCTACCCCGGATATAAAACGACGCATTTGGTGGAACGAAGGCCTAAGTGACGTGTTTTACTGAAACCAGACACTCCAGTTAAGAGAAAATAGCTTAATTGGAGGAAGAAATGGTAACGAGAAAACAATATACATAACTTAAATTAGATGCGATCAGCCTGATATTAGACCAGGGTCACACGACGTCAGAAGTATCTCGAAACCTTGAGATCACGCCCAATATGTTGAGGAGGTGGATCAGGGAATACCAGGCAGATGATGCTGATCAGTCATTCCGGGGTAATGGGAAACTGACGCCAGAGCAGGAAGAAATCAGGCAGTTGAAAGCGCAAATCAAGCAGCTCAAGCTGGAGAGGGAAATACTAAAGGAAGCGACGGTCTTTTTCGCGAAAGAAACGAAGTGAAGTATTCGTTCATTACCCAAAGGAAAAAGACCTATCCTGTTGGCTTGATGTGCAACTCATGGGTGTAAGTCGTAGCGCCAACTATGATTACGTTCGGTGCGTTGATAATTGTTCTGAACGCCAGCGTCAGAAGGAAAAACTTGAAGCGGTGCGGGATATAGCAAAATCCAGCAATTATAGTTAGTCAGCCCTGAATAACATTGCAAAACTGAGACCAAGGGTTTGAATTCGAGATACTTCGATTACCTGTGATTAGTCTCGGCATTCGAGAAGTAAAGCATCCAGGCGCAAAAAAGCCGGATGGCTCTCAAGATCATCCGCAGATTGTGCCCGGCACCGCACAGGACGGCATTGAGGGCATCGCCGATACTGCCCTTGAGCCAGTTTCGCCGCAGTTTACCTTCGTTTTTCATGTGGCCAATCGCTGGCTCAATGGCGCTTCGTCGGCGAATGGCCTTCCCGATCGATTGTGTGACACCGCGTTTCTGGCCACTGCGCCAGATCGTCACCCCTTCAAGGGGTCGCCTCAGAAAACGGAAAATAAAGCACGCTAAGCCGGTTGCAACGGTCGTAGCGGCCTGAACTTGCCCGCGCCGATCTTGGCGCTGCTGCGCCA
>WBZN01000498.1_pt1 | contig 30423 bp, 27 predicted proteins | sample 5204281 | NCBI WGS metagenome assembly WBZN01 (sample SAMN12344347, study PRJNA552823) | activated sludge metagenome | biome: Activated sludge suspended growth; feature: Nitrification reactor; material: Wastewater; isolation source: activated sludge from nitrification reactor of wastewater... | reverse complement strand
CAGCCTTGCGGCCACCACGTCGAACAAAATCCACCACCCGTTGACGCAGATCTGATGAGCATCGCATGCCCCATGATCGCTAATATTCATCATCAATGTCCATCAGTAATCGAGGGCTTAGCTATAATTCCACCCACGGCACCACACGGTTCATGTCGTTGAGAAACCGCTCACGGCGAGTGGGTTTGCGATACTGTTCGAATGAGACTTCGGCAAAGGTCTGTTGGTGCATGCGCGTGGCTCCCGTTCAGTGCTGTATTCCTCATAGCACATCACCAACGGGGAATAAATCACACATTACTTAGGTCATTATACTATGCACTATCACAGTCCAGAGGATAGAGCTGCCCCAAACATGTCGGGATCCAACCTTGACTGAGTTACCTGTAGAAGAGAACCAGGAGGCAGATCGTCTAGAGAGCTGCTTGACAGATTTGCGCCTCGTGTGACCAGGCACTGCGCGGGCTTGAGACGGACGATGGAACATCCGCCTGGTTCTGCGGCACTAAGGACAGCAACATTTCTTGAGCAGTTGCGCCCTCTTTGGGTCGTTCTTGCAGATAATGACCATCTCTGCTTTTCGAAGTTTCAATCAGGACCGTCGTCCATTGAAATCGTAGCCGTTGCCTCTCCACAATTGCAGTGGGGCCTTACGCAGCTCGAGCAGTACCACTTCAAAAACTGATTTTTCCTCTAGGCCTCTCCTCGCCTTTCAGTAGGCCTCACAACTCCTCCAACCGTGCGCAATCCCCACGGAAGCGGTTACTTGTAGAACCTAGCAACGGCCTCTACGACTTCTCCTTGCTGCTCCTCCGTCAGCTCCGGGTAAATTGGAAGAGCAATGGTCTCCTTGGCCGCCCGTTCAGATTCAGGAAAATCTCCGTCCTTATGTCCAAGATACCGGAAGCATTCTTGCTGGTGGAAGGGAACCGGATAATAAACTTCAGATCCGATTCCTTTTTCCTTCAGATGAGCGAGAAGCGCATCACGACGCTCGACTCTCAGCACGAACTGGTTATAAATATGATAATGCTTGGCAACGGATTCACGGTATACCGGCACAGGCAGATGCACCTTGCCCGTACGTACAGAACCAGTCTGTTTGAAGAGATTTTCGTACCGAGTAGCGTTTTCTTGGCGCTTCTTCGTCCATCCGTCCAGATAATTCAGCTTGACGTTGAGGACTGCGGCCTGAATCGTATCGAGCCGAAAATTTCCACCGACCAGCTTGTGATAGTACTTCGGCTTACTTCCATGAACTCTCAACACTCGCATCCGCTCCGCCAGTTCAGAATCGTTGGTCACAACCATCCCACCATCACCTAAACAACCAAGGTTCTTGCTCGGAAAAAACGATAAGCAACCAATGGTACCCATGCTGCACGCCCGGCGGCCATCGCGATATTCCGATCCAATCGCTTGTGCCGCATCTTCAATGACTCCCAGATTATGCTGCTTAGCCAGATCCATAATCGGTCCCATATCGGCACACTGGCCATAGAGGTGGACCGGAATAATAGCTTTGGTCTTGGGGGTCAATGCCTGAGCAATTTTTGACGGATCGAGATTATACGTTGTGGAATCGATATCAACAAACACCGGCTTGGCTCCCAGCCTGACAATGGCTCCAGCCGTTGCAAAAAATGAGTACGGGGTAGTGATCACTTCATCACCAGGGCCAATACGAAATGCCATCAAGGCAACGAGAAGCGCATCAGTGCCTGAGGAAACCCCTATTCCGTGCTTAGCCTGGCAATAGGCAGACACCCGTTCCTCCAACTTGCCTACATCCGGGCCAAGGATGAATGCTTGACTCCTGAATGCCTGGTCCAGTGCCGCCATGATTTCATTATGGAGCGATTCATGATGTGCTTTCAAATCAAGTAGTGGAACTCCCATGTCTGGTCTCCTTCGCTGAATGCTAGATTTCCTTCATGCCCATCTTATCTGTAGAGTACCGTCGCTCACAGGCCTGACATGTTGTCTTATCACCATTGACGTGGAGTTTCACGCCGCATAGACACATCCAACCCGTAACCCGGCCTGGATTTCCGACAACCAACGCGTGATCAGGCACATCCTTCGTCACAACCGCCCCAGCGCCGACGAACGCATATCGCCCGATCGTGATCCCACACACAATAGTTGAATTCGCCCCTAATGTCGCGCCTCGCTTCACCAACGTAGGCCTCAACTCCGTCATCCGGGGGATCTCGCTGCGGGGATTAAAGACATTGGTAAACACCATCGACGGGCCGCAAAAGACCTGATCTTCAAGCGTGACGCCTTCGTACACAGATACATTGTTTTGAATCTTGACTCCGTTACCGACGGTGACGTGAGGGCCAACGACAACGTTTTGACCAATCTTGCAGTTTTTCCCGAGACGCGATCCTTTCAGAATATGCGAGGTATGCCAGATGCTCGTCCCCTCTCCAATCTCCACACCGGGATCCACGAAAGCAGATTCGTGCACAAAGTAGGACTTGTCTGATTTAGCTATTGGAACCGTCTGCCTCGGCTTGGTCGATTCAAGCGCCTCTTGGCACTGTTGGAGCACGGACAAAACACGCAACCCCTCTTCGCCGTCTGTTCTGGGTTTAGTTCGAGTCGCGACACAGTCCAAAAAATGTTGACACTCAGCCTGAAGTGGTTCGCCTTGGTCCAAGTCCACCGACTGGGCATCTCCCTTGTTCGCGATTGGTATATTGTCCTTCCAATCGATGGAGTGAGGATACAACAGCAGTTTATCCTTTTTTTCCATATCGTCAAAGACGGCCATCTTACGGTCGCCCACCACGATCAATTTTTGTTCCTTGAAGGGGTGCAACCACGAGACAAAAATATGGGCCTTCACACCGCTGGGAAACGAGAGGAGGCTGATCGTGACATCAGCAATCTGCTGATGAAGATAATTCCCCCCCTGAGCCAACACCGCATCGGGCATTTCATTCAATAGACCTAAGATCACTGAAATATCATGCGGGGCAAACGACCAAAGGATATTTTCCTCGCGCCGTATTTTCCCCAGATTTAATCGATTCGAATAAATGTACTGGATGCGTCCCAAATCTCCTGCTCGAATCAGTTCCTTCAGCTTGAGCACAGCGGGATGGTACCAGAGCAGATGCCCTACCATCAGGATGCGACCTGCCTTCTTGGCGAAGGCCACAAGCTCTGTACCTTCTTCGACTGACAGACAGAGCGGCTTTTCCACGAAGACATCTTTGCCGGCCTGTAACGCTTCTTTCACCACAGCAGCGTGCGCCTCAGCCGGTGTTGCAATCGCGACAGCACAGATAGTGTGATCACTCAGAACATCTGAATAGGCTCTATACAATTTAATACCAGGAAACGACTGTTTGAATGACTCCAACCTACCAACATCGCTATCGCAGACAGCGGCCAGCGCTCCTAGACCGGCGAAGTTTCGCACCAGGTTTTTTCCCCAATACCCGGCCCCGACTACTGCTACTTGAATACTGCCCTCTGCTTGAGGGTCAGATAAACCACCCATCGCGTGTCCTCCCTGGTTAACGAACTATTTCGGCCGCTTCAGGAGTAATCCCATGATGTGTGCCAACTCTGCGGACGCCATTTCAGCCAGACTTCGCCAGAGCCGTATCGTTGTCCGAACCCACGCTGGAAGCCTTGGCACCTTTGAGGATGCCCCATAAAAACCCAATGGCGTAGGCCACGTGCATTGTGGCGGCAGCAATGGGAAATAGTGCACCGATTTTCAAGCCCACACGACGAGATACCCAAATCCCGACACCGCAGAGGATAAGTCCATAGATTAACGGACCGCTCAACGTGACCAGGCGCCACTCTGGTGGCACCATGAGGGCGAGCGTAAATGAAGCGACCAACCCGATCACAAAGAAGGGCGGCACAAGATGACGGAGCGAAGCAGGCATACGATGCTTTCTGATGACAGCGACCCGCCAATATCCATACTCGAAATATTGACGAAAGAGCGACGAGACCGTTTCCCTCACAAAGTACGTCGAGCGTGCACGCGGAGAGAGAAAAACCTTTCCCCCTTGTTTCGTAAGACGATAATTGAGCTCATCGTCCTGATTGCGTACCAACATTTCATCATAGAACCCAATCTTTTGAAAGATTTCTTTGCGAAAGACAGGATAACACGCCCCTTCAGCATAGCCTTCAAAATCCGGGTGCCGATGTCGGGCATTGCCGATCCCGACAGGGTGAGACATTGCGACGGCAACGGCCTGCCCAAAGACGCTCTTCCCCGCACTGATGATAGGCCCGCCGACGCAATCCGCTTCCGGATGTTCATCGAATAAAGCGACACACGTCCGTAGATAGTCAGATGCATACTGACAGTGTGCGCCCAAAATCGCGATGTAGGTACCACGCGCTTCACGAATGCCGGCATTCATCGCACAAGGCGTCACGCAACGAGGGTTATCCACGATGCGCAGCTCGGGATGCTCCTGAGCAAGGTCTTCCAAAATGTCTCGGGTACCGTCATCTGAAAGACCATCAACGACGATAACTTCTAATCCACCAGAGGGAGGATCCTGCCTCAACAGCGATCGCACACAGAGCTCGATGTGCTTACGTTCGTTCCGGCACGGAATGATGACAGAAAGCATGCGCCATCCTCAAAAAAGATCGACATGATCACGTAAACTGTCCGCAGAGACTCACAATTCTAGCATGACCATCTGAATAGCTAACCTTGGCCTATCGACAGTCGATCTATCCATTGCAAGATATCCAACGGATATATGAACCTCTAGATTTTCAAAATTATCAATACGTCCATTAAGACTTCATGAAGAACTCCCATGGTTGTCTCACTCGACGTTCTTGGCATGAACCAAGTGCGGCTCTGCGTGTTCGGCCTCGATAGTCGCGATGATCTGCCCGATCGGGCCAGAGCCCTTCACCTCCTTAAAACCGATTCCCGCTGAAAAGCAGGACTGTCCCCAGCCACTACTGGTGACATAACACTCCCCCAGGCCCGTTTGAAGGTCCACTCACTGTGCCGGACCACCGAAAACATACTCTCACGAGGGTTGGGGGACATGAACGCCTTGCGGAGCAAGACCGATACGTTCAGCTAATGGAGCGTCAATTATTCATCAAAGGCTTCCCTCAAGTGAATCCGCCGCCTACTCGTTCGTCGTCCGAAGCCATTCCACCAACTCCAGAGGCATCCGCCTGACGTCGGTATAGCAGGGCAGTTCCAAGACCGTCATCAGCGGCTGATACCCCTCATGCCGACAAGGCTTGGCCAGGTACTGTTGCACCAGCTACTTGCCGAACCTGGCCCGTAGAGCTTTGATTAGCCCGCTGCAGCCGTCGGTCACAAAAAAATCTGTCGGGAGGGTATACAGCCTCAACACTCCAAATCCCGGAACAGGGCCTTGCAGATTTCATGATTCTCCGAGGAGCACCGCCAATCCTGGGGCCACTTCTCCCCCGTGACGCCTACCCCCCACGACAAGAAATGTCTAGCCGCCTCAGTGGATCATGTCGAGCAACACGGCGAACGGCGTGAATTTTATGGCGATCAACTCCACAAGCTTGGTGAAACAGACTAGGCGAATACGCCGAACGCCCCTAAGGACTCGATTGCAGTATCCGAGTAGCGCTGCGCTGACACCTCGCAGAGATTTTTTTCGGTAGTTCCTCCGAGAATGCCCCGGCGCATGCATCTGGGCATAGGCGTAGAGGAACACCTCTCCCTGCGTTGCATGCCTCGATCGAAGGTGTGCCACCATCGCCCCGCAGCGGGCGAGGCACCACTTCCATGTGCTTCCGCGAGGGGAACCTCCATCATTGATGGAATGGTATGCCCTAATGGTGCACCCAAGAAAATCATAGGACGGAGGAAATGGACCAAGAACAATATCAAAGGGGTTGAAGGCTTCTGGTCGCTTGCTAAGCATACTCTGCATAATTACCGAGGCGTATCGAAATATTACTTCCCAATGCATCGGAAGAAAAGCGAGTTTCGCTTCAAATCCCGTACGGAGAACCTTTTCATGTTCTTATTACGGTGCTACCTTGGATGCTATTCGTCTCACTGATTATATTAGTTTTTTACTCAGCATAGCCAGATAATGAGTGTTTAACACTTGAACCTGTGTGAGCACATGGCACGCCAACCAAGAATAGGGCGCAAGAAACCGCGCCAACGGTGGTGCGAGAGAAACTCTCTGGAGGTCAATACGGCAGTCTGGGAACAAACGGACAATCTCGGGTTTGCGTATACCCTTCACATTCGGGTTCTGTGGGTTATCGACGCGGAGATCATACCAAAGAATAACCCCTCCTTCCTTCAGCACTCGCAGCATTTCCCCGGCGATAAGCTCTTTCACAGACATGTCTAAAATTGAAGAAAAGACGGTAAACTGAAGAACAAGATCAAAGCTTGCGTCGGGGAACGAGAGCTTGGCCGCGTTACCGCAACTAATCTGGACGCCCTGCGGACACAAGCGCCTTCCTTGAGAGACTCGCTCCGGAATCACATCGATTCCCGTTATGTTTTCAGGTTGCGCTCCCCACTGGATGAATTCCCGAATCCATAGTCCCTGTCCACAGCCAATCTCAAGAATCTTCTTATCCTGGAGTTGACTAAAATCCTTGGCCCTCAAAGCTGCCAAAATATCTCGCTCTAGCTCCTGAATATGGAAAAGATGGCCTTGGGTAAACCATGAATACCGAGATGCACCTTGTCGTTGTGCATAAACGGTGCCGATGCGCGCCTCTTCCAATTCGAGATCAACATTGGAATGATCCGTCATAATACGTCCAATGCCTACAGTCTATCCCTCGTGACCATAATGCGAGACGACTTCCACTTCGACCAAGAAAGTTGATTGAACTGTATCTATAAACCTACTCTTTTACACGTTGCTGGGGAATACCACAAGTTACCTTTCAAATAATCAACATCATACAGAAGCGGCCTCCAGGCACGAAATATGCTCATGCATGAGTACGGCCGCGCATACCTCTTTAATTCCATCGCCAGTCAAAATGAATGGGATGATCGGAGGCAGATCAGTATCAGCAGCGCGAGCAAGATCTTTTATGAGGAGACGCGTATGACCACTCAGGTAATGGGAATCAGGATTCGAGGCCTATTTCTAATGCAAGCAACGTGTATTTCGTTTGTTCTTTGTCAGACGATCACGGCCCAAGGGGCGACATACTATGTGGCCACGACAGGCAGTGACTCCAACGCGGGAACCTCAGCCAGTCCATGGCGTAACCCCCAAAAATGCGCGGCTGCCCCCATCAAGGCAGGCGACACCTGTATCGTGCGAAGCGGTGCCTATTCAGCTCCGAGCGGGAAAACTCTAGTGATCTATGTCAGTGGCAGCTCCCCCTCCGGAACTTCCTCTGCGCCGATTACCATCAAGAGTGAGTCACCGCTCAAAGCCGTACTGGTTCTACCCAATACAAGTAGTACCTTAAATGCAGGAATCTATCTCAGCCGCCCCTACTATATTATTGAAGGGTTCGATATTACCGGAGGAACATACAGTGGCAGCTCAGTCGGGTATTCAGGGATTTACTTCACGTCATCTGCAACAGGCTCCATCGCCCGAGCAAACTCCATCCACCACATCGGTCGAAGCGTCTGCTCCAATTCCGGATATGGCTTTACCGGAATCTTCCTCGCTGGAACATCGAGCGTACTGATTGAACGCAACCGCATTTATAGTATCGGAAGACGACGAAACGGTGAAAGCGGGTGTTCGACGGATAAATGGCACCATGACCATGGCATCTATAGTTCCGGGGCTTCGAGTCTGACCATACGGAGAAATGTCATCTATGACACAAACCGTGGATACCCGCTTCACTTTTTTAAGTCCGGAGGCGGAACACACAGTAACGTCTTTGTGTACCACAATACCATCTCCGGCAAGAGTCCGACTGGTTCTCCAGCTGGTCAAATTGCTCTGGCCAACACACTCTCCAACGTGCAATTCAAAAACAATACCTTCTACGATCCACCGCAGGGCTATGTCTTTTCATACAGTCCAGGCACCATCGCCTCCAGCCTTGTCCTCTCGTACGGCCTGACAAATAGCACTCGAAGCAACATGCAAAACCCAACCAGCAAACCTTCAAGTGGTATCTCCTATACGAACAATGTTGTTAACACCAATCCCGCGTTTATTAGCGCATCGACTAACGACTACCGGCTGACATCAAGCAGTCCCACAATCAACCGTGGTACGACATCCGGAGTTCCGACGGTCCCTGATGGCCGACCAGATGTCTCAGCCTATGAGTATGCTACCCAGAATACCTTGGCATCGCCCCTGACTCCCACCGGGGTGAAGTGAGCAGTCACTAAGAATTTTCACCAATATGTCTCTAAGCGGTGGCGAGTCAATCGAATCGTCACCGCTTAGAGACATCATCCGCCATTCTCAATGCCACGGCGATCTCCCCATTGTTTGTAACTATCCAGTTCTAATGAACATCGTCATGTTCGTTCCGTAACGGGGCAGGCGTGTTCCTCTTCGCCTCAAGCGAACTTTTTCGTTCAAGAATGGACTTCTGTTCGGCATCAACGAAGCACAGCACAACAAATTCAATGAGTTAGGTATGGGCATGGCGGCATACTACATGCTTAGACACATCAACTTGAAAGTCCTGTGGCTTCGGAGACGATGCCAGCCGATGAGGTAATGAGGTAGAATGGGAAGATGTCTTAGGGAGCCATCGATGAAACACTATTCGGGCAAGTTTCCTGGCCAAGTGTTACTGTCACTGTGTGGGTCCATTTGTCTGCTTGCTCTTCTCAAGCCTACCCTGACACAGGCCAGTACATACTATGTGTCGATGACTGGCAACGACACAACTGGGGATGGCTCACAAACAAAACCGTGGCGCCATCCTCAGAAATGTGTCGATCCTGTCTCTCCATTAGTTAAAGGCGACCTTTGCCTTGTAGGAAAAGGTACCTATACAGACACGGACGGGAACGGGATCGTGATTTACATTAAAACCACTGCGCCAGAGGGCACGGCATCCGAGCCTATCACGCTCAAAAGCGAATCCCCACTTGGGGCGGTACTATCGGTTCCATCTACGGGCAATTCGAATACAGGTGTCCACGTAGCTCGATCCCATTACGTCATTGAAGGATTCGACATCAGCGGAGGAGCAGGTGTCGGCGAAAAAGCTTCCAATTCCGGTATCACCGTGTCAAACCTCGTATCAGGGCTGACAATCAGAGGGAATACCATTCACGGTCAGGGCTGGGGAACTTGCCACAACGGGGCATTTGGAAATTCAGGCATCTTTCTCTTTCCTGCCTCCAATATATTGATCGAGCACAACCAAATCCACCATGTTGGAAGATTACGAAACGGAGAGAGCGGATGTTCAACAACGAAGTTTCACCATGATCATGGTATTTATAGCGCAGGTGCATCGAATCTTACTATGCTGCGAAACGTGATCTACGAAACAAATCGTGGATATCCTCTTCACGTCTATAAATCTGGCGGTGGAACCCACCATAGCATTTACGTATTCCATAACACGTTTTCCGGAAAGAGCCCTACTGGAGTACCCCCTGGTCAGATCATGCTCTGCAACACACTGCAAAACGTGCAAATTAAAAACAATATCTTCCATGATCCGCCTCAAGGATATGCGATCGAGTACTGCGCTATCCCACCGAGCAGCTCCGATCTTGCCCTGTCACATAATCTCACAGACGGCGGCCGGAGTGATTTCAGAAATCCAAGTAGCAGACCATTGAGTGGGGTGACCTACACAAATAATAAGACGAACGTCAATCCGAATTTTATCGACGCCGACTCTCGTGATTATACGCTGACGTCAACAAGCCCAGCCATCGATGCAGGCACCAATGTTGGACTTCCATATAATGGAAGAGCTCCAGACATAGGAGCTTATGAGTTTTTGGATGGCAGCAGCAAAGAACCTCTCCGCCCTGTAGGCTTGCAACTTCACTAAAGATATATATATGGCATGTTAGTTGTTGCTCTTAATCGTGCCTAACTCCGTAAATACGCTTGTAAAACTCCAAGAGCTGCCTCGCACAGGACTCAAGAGAAATGTCCTTAACCGCTGAATGCCCAGCAATCTTGCCTGACGACATCTGCACCTTCTGCATCATCAATGCCAATTCCGTGGCATTGGGTAAGGAGAGATGGCAGCCGGCTATTTCCTGTATTCTCTGAGGAATGTCTCCAACCCGAACCGACACGATCGGCAGATTGCAAGCAAGGGCCTCTTTTACGATCGTCGGGGATCCTTCATGGTGAGACGTCACCAGGAGGACGTCACTTGCATTCAACCAGATCGGCACATGCTCATACTCAACCCCACGAAGATAATGGAGTTCAGTCTTCACCCCGAGTTCCCTGAGACGATCTACCGCGGCAGCAGCGAGCTCTGGCCTTTTGACCGGATCTCCCGTGGCTTGGAAGAGCACATGGAAATTGTCCTGCGCCCATCCTAATTGTTCACGACACTGTCTTTGATTCCCTGGTGTAAAGAGACTCAGATCAATACCACAAGGAATGATCTGAATGCGCCAACGAGGAATCTCCTTAGGCAGTTTGTCCACCAAGTGTTGCGCGACGGCAACGACGCCATCACACTGCCTGGCCGCTCGTCGTGATGCCAATACCCCACAAGCCGACAATATGCGCCGTACTGGACGTTCGAATGGTTGCCCGAGGAGGTCGGAGCCATGAAACGTCACAACAACCGGTCGGTCTCGAATCGCATACCTCACGATGCATGGCATGATCCCACCATACATGACGTGTATGAGATCGGGATTGAATCGCCTCACGGCTCCTTTCAACATTCCCCGAAGACCTACATAAGCACCCATTCCCTCTTTCTGCCGATTCACAAGAACCACTTCAAGCTCTAAGCCAGCCCGCTGCAATGCCCTGATTTGTTGCTCAATAAAGCGTCCTGCATTCGGACTCTCCGGAGTAGGCAACATGTTAGTGACAGCAAGAACCTTCATAAGAGGAGCACTTAACCCTAAATTTATACGCACATATGCTTACACCTAATCAACAAGTCGTCCATTGGTCGTGCGCAGATCTCTACGTTCCTGGATGGAGATGCACTTCACGGTTGTCAATGCCAATACAACCACCACCCATGCAGACATAAAGTTATAATCAGCGATCATTATCTGAATAACCCCAAACGCCACTAAAGGAGGAAGGAGTAGCGCTTCCATAGAATCAGCTCTCTTCATAAGATGAAGGCACCCCACTCCTACCTTGATCAAGTATCCCAGATAACAGATTAACGGAACAATCCCACCAGCCAACGCGATATGTAAAAACGCGTTATGAGGATTTACAAACCTGCGCTTTGAATACTTCAGCTTAATGTCGTCCAATCCGACACCTACCCATGGCGATGCATATATTCGCTCGAGAGCTGCCGGCCACAACCTCTCCCTGCCAGACTCTTCTGCACCTCGTGCCACGTACTGCTCAATAAGTGGATCAAACACCCCGGATACATATACTCCAACCAGCACAACGACGAGCAACAAGATAGGTCCCATAAAGCGCTTTAGCGTACTCCCAAATCCAACGACACAGGCCAGGATCACCCCTGCCAAGGCTCCCCGACTGACTGTGAGGAAAACAATAAAGAGAGATCCTATCGCCAAACTCCAGGAAAGAGCCCGGCGATTTCCTTTTGAGGACTGAAGCCCCTCAAACAAGAAATACACTGCACAAAACCCAAACCACATCCCCAGAACATTCGGATTGGAAACTCCCCCTGAACCGAATGCCCTCGCAGTGGCGCCACCACCACGCAGTGTGACCAGCGGAAGAGCAGCAACTCCTATTGCAAATGCGGCCCATGCAAATCGCTGGAGAAACCCAGGCCGCAACACCAGCGTTTGCACGATGACTAGGGTACAAAGCCATCCGAAAAATGGGATGCCTCCAGCAAACGATTGCTCGCTGTAGGCGCTATAGGAAATTCCAAGAATAAGAATTCCCGCCAGCAAGGCCAACTTAGACGGTCCATAGGTTTGCACGATACGGTCTCCAACACTGGCCATACAAGCCACAGCCACAAAAACCAACAAGACCCCCCCGAGTACAGGGATCTCAACCCCCCAGGCTTGGCCAAGAGTCGCATACGCGAGACTCACATACCATGCATATTCTAGATAAGCTAGTGGTGGCAACGCAGATTTCTGCACTGTACTTTCTTGGAAGATCAGTCTCTCAGCAGAGGCTTTATGCGTCGTTTCCATGGCTAATATAACGATTCCAAATCGATAGAAATCAAAACCTTAGCGTTGCGTGGATTGCAGATCGTTCCCAAGAGCATGGGCAAACACTCCAACGATCGCAGCTGGGTTATGATGCTCCGATATGTGTTGTCGAGCCCGAACACCGATCTCCTCTCGTCGGTTGGCTGAGGCGATTAGGGCTTTAATATCCTTCACCGCATCATTCACCGATCCGGAGACGGTTCCCAACATTTTCTTCTTGATCAGATTATCCGGATCGACTGTTAATGTGACGATTGGAGTACCACTCGACCAGGCCTGTGTAAAGGTGTTGGGGAACCCCTCCTCATCCGACGTACAAAGGAGCATAGCAGCATCGGCAATTACGTGATCAGCTTCTTCAGGAGGAACACGCCCCCGATAATCCACATTTGGTAATCTAGCCAATACTTCCATCATCTGCGTCCCATAACTAAGATCCGTCAAATAGTCCATCGGAGCACCACACACAACAAATCGTATATCTGGAACTCTCTGGGCAATCTCAATAAGTATGTCGGGACGCTTATGCCGACGCAAAGTGCCTACCCAGGCTACATATGCTTGACGCCGAGCATGCGGTCTCACCGTTGTGGGCAATATACACACTTTCGGAAGAATACTGGCCTTGGCTCTCAGCGACGGTGAAAGATGAGACATCTGGCCACCATGTTGGACAAATATTCGATCTGCTCTCCAGAGCCCCCAGGCGAACAACGGCCACCAATTCGAACGACGAAAGACCGCACGACGAGGCATCACATCAGCATCCAAGGCTACAGCAAACACGGTACGAACTCCGGCCAATTTTGCGATCTCCACGAGAGGTCCCCACAAAATACTGGCCCCTCCCCAATATAACCAGTTCGGTTGTTCGACGGACAAAAACCGATGCCAATCCATCAAGACTTGGCCTTGGCCTATCCCGACGTACTCCACCCCCTCAATCATCCTTCTGTCATTGGCTTTCAGTCCGCCTCGAACCCCGATCTGGACTGACCAGCCTGCAGCGGCTAGCGCGCGCGAATGAAACCAGATATTACGCTCTAAGCCTCCTATGGCATCTCGGCTTCCTTTAGCATACTCATAGGCAACGTCATTGAGAAAAGCGAGTTTCATAGCTTCACCCCACGAGCCATCGCCCACGCCAAGATAACGAAAGGATTCCACAGCTCACGCCCTGCCTCACCTGTCTCGAGGTTGTGCTCGTGAAGCCTGCGAAGATATCGCATATTGAACAGCTGCAAGTTGGTTTCGCCCCAGTCTAATACCGCATCGATCGCAGGTCTCCAGTCACCTTTCAACCGGATCCCGAACGGCACGTTGAAGCCTTGCTTCGGCCGATCCCACACTTCTTTCGGAAGTACTCGATGCGCGATCGGCAACAGGAGAGCCTTCAGTGTACTATTAACTATCTTGCGTTCCGCAGGAAGGGGGAGAATGTGGTCTAACACCACATTATCAAGATACGGGACTCTGATCTCGAGCGAGGCAAGCATGCTCGCCCTGTCCGTTTTTACAAGGCAATTTTCGCTGAGATACGTTTCAAGGTCGGTCCGCATAAGGAGATCGGTGTCATACCGCGTGCCATATCGCCTGGCGCGGCGCTCCCATGGCTCAAAATACTCATTCACTCCAGCTGACTCGTGATAGGAATTCGCTAAGACTTGCCTCAAATCCTTCCCAAACACAGGAAAGTCTCCATACCGTACCCATGACCATCGAATAAGGTCTTGAGAAGACAAGGTCCGCCAGTAGAGATGCGATACACCTCGTGGCTTCCACGGCAATGCACGTAGGGCTTTATGCAGTACTGGTTGTAATGAAAACTCTCGTCCATTCCGGCTTCCAAGCAAGTATTTCGGATACCCACCGAACACCTCATCCCCACCGTCACCGGATAGTGCCACCTTCACATAAGCACTCGTCATCTTTGACAAGGCGTAGGTGGGCACAACTGCTGGATCCGCAAATGGTTCATCGAGACGACCTAACAATTCCAGCAACATATCAGGCCCGAGCTCCTCGGCCGGGAGTACCGTATGGTCGGTTCCGAATTGTCTTGCGACCAACGCAGCAATCGGTGACTCATCGATCGCTGAGTCACCGAATGACACCGAAAATGTACGGATCGGTTTTCCACTGTGACGGGCCATTAGAGCCACAAGCAATGATGAATCAATGCCTCCTGACAAGAAGACTCCAACTGGCACATCACTGATCATTTGGCGTTTTACCGCTTGTTCGAGCAGCTCCTCAAGTTCCCGATCCGTGGGACTACGAAGTCCGGTCTGCGGCAGAGGAGGGGACCAGAAGCGGGTAGCGTGAATATCATCGTCCCCTATCCGCCACACAAACTTGGATCCTGGGTCGAGTTTGTTCACTCCCTTGAGAATTGAATGCGTCGCTGGAATGTAGTCGAAAGTCAATAGGTCTCGTACAGCGACTGGATTGATATGATCGAAGTCGTCCAGTGCATCGAATGCCTCAAGTGTTGATGAGACGACCAAAGTCCCTTTTTGTATCGCCCAGCAGAGTGGCTTAATCCCGAGACGATCACGAGCTCCGAACGCCACAGAATCGAGACGATCCCAGATCACAAATGCGAACATCCCATTCAATCGTTCAACCACACGATCCCCCCAACAGCGATACCCTTCCAGTATCACCTCCGTATCGGATCGTGTTCGAAATCGCACTCCCTCTGTTTCAAGCTCTTTACGCAGTTCCAGGAAGTTATATATCTCTCCATTAAATACGACAACAAAACGTGCATCCCCGCTCTGCATGGGTTGCTGACCGGTGCTGAGATCGATGATGGAGAGCCGGCGATGGAGCATCAACACATTTCGCTCCTGCCACTCTCCGGCCGCATCTGGCCCTCGATGTACGATCTTCGAGAGAGCACATCGCGCCGTCTCGAGATCGACGGTGGGATGAGCTTGAAAAAATGCCACAAATCCGCACATATGCCTATTCCCTTACTTACTCAAACTCACCCATTCACTCTCGTCAATCTCACTTGTCTTCAACCCCCAGCACAAGGATACACCTACCAATGAAAGGCAACTCGCATCCCTTTCATCAATCAGCAGATTTCAACCCATGACAAGAATTCCAGCAAGACATCCTCCATCGCACATTCCCAAAAGATTGAACGCTTACCTTAGACCTATTCTGTTGTCACTTGAATGGACAGCAACATAATCGCTCGGTTATACAGTCCCTGCCGGGAGATACCAAAACATGGACGGTCTTCGCAAAACGCTTCAACAATTGGCTTGTAGGCAAGGGGATCGAAGAACTCAGGTAATCGACTGGAAGAACCCAATAAGGACTCTCTCAAATTCACCTTGAAATCGTTCGCTACCCAGGTATCCACCGGAATCCCGAATCCACTCTTAGGCTTCCGAGCCACGGCAGAAGGGAGCTGGCGGTCGGCAATTTGACGCAGAACTAGCTTACACTCTCGATCCTTGACCTTGAGATGATGTGGCACCGTGAAGCCAAAATCGAAGAGTTCCTCATCAAGCATCGGCACACGGATTTCTAAACTCTCCTTCATACTTGCTATGTCAACCTTGAACAGAAAATCATTTGGCAACGTGAGACGAATATTGACCTCTGTCGCAAGGCTCGACAATTTATCTACAGGCAAAGCACCGCATGGAAGCCGATGTTCCCACTGAGGTTCAAAGAACCGACGGACAGGTAGCACCTTATCAAAATCGATACAGAGACGGCGCTGCTCCTCCTCACTGACCCAAGAGAACAGGTCATGAATGATCGCACTATCGCCCTTCTCTTCCAGTCTGGAAAATCGCTGTGGCCAATGACCCGGAACAAGGCCAAGCCGGGCCAATGGCCTCAGCCCGATAGCAGCGCATTTTTTAAGCAAAAGAGGCCATCGTTGCATTCTTGAGATGCGAGCAAGTTGCCAATATTGATGGTAGCCACCGAACGCTTCGTCTCCACCATCGCCCGAAAGTGCAACTGTAACATGGGTGCGCATGACGCGTGAGACTGCATTCACCCCAAATAATGATGTATCGGCAAAAGGTTGCCCCACATGTCTCAGGAGGCCCGTAATATGTTCCCATGTGCCTTGCCCATCGTCCATATTCAACGTCACATGCTGACTCTGAATATGCTTTGCCACTGCCAACGCAGCCCCGGTCTCATCATACAAGTGGTCAGAAAATCGGACGTTGAACGTACTCAGCTTCCCGCTCAGTGCTCGCTGGGCTGCAACACTGACGAGGGAAGAATCAATCCCTCCACTCAGAAGGGAGCCGAGAGGCACTTCGCTTTCTAACTGACGCCGGACGGCAGCGGCAATCAACGTCTCCGCCCTGTCCACCGCCTCCGACATGGACATATTCTGGTCTGGCGCAATAACCCCTTTCCAATGCTGGCGCGTCTTCCATAACACCTCATCGCCTTGCAGCGTAGCCTCGAGGATTTCTCCTGCTTGTACTGCGCGGATACCTCGGTAAAATGTCTCCGGGGCCGGGATATAAAAGAGCGACACGTAATCGCAAACGGCCTGCCTATCTGGTCTTTTATCAATACCAGGAACATGGAGTAGTGCCCGAAGTTCACTGGCAAAGGCTAGGTTCGACTTGGTCGCAGCATAGAAAAGCGGCTTAATCCCAAACCGGTCTCGAGCGAGTATCAGCGTTCGGGACCGGGTATCATAGATGGCAATCGCAAACATACCTCGCAAATGATCAACAAAGCCTGCCCCAAATTCCTCATAGAGGTGTGGAATAACCTCTGAGTCTGAATGGCCCTTAAATTGGTGCCCTTTCCTTTCCAGATCGCTCCTCAACTCCCGGTGGTTATAAATCTCACCGTTAAAAACAGTCCAAACAGTGCCCTCCTCATTTGGCAAAGGCTGAGCACCGGACTCAGAACGATCAATGATGGATAGACGGGTATGGACAAGAAAGGCTGATGCTAACGCCCTGACCCCATAGCTATCGGGTCCTCTGTGATGCAATGCCTGGCGCATGCTGGCGGCAATCGTGGCACCTCCATCCATATGACCAATCCAACCTCCGATGCCACACATACTATCGATCCTCCCAACCCTCTGCCCGATAAGCTGCAAACACTTCGGAACGGAACCGATCGAGCCCGAATGCTTGCATTGCTTTTCTCCGACCTGCTGCCCCCATTTGACGACACCGCTCCTTGTCTTCGAGGAGAAGCTTCATACGATCAGCAAGAACTGTTTCCTCTTTTTCCACAACAAATCCGGTTAGGCCATCCTCTACCAGATATGGAATGTCACCGGCATTGGTGCTGACAACCGCGCGGCCACAGGCCATTGCCTCCATGATCACATTCGGACAGCCCTCATCCTCAGCAGTGTGTACTAAAAAATCTGCTCCGGCCATCAGGCTCGCAATATCATGCCGAGGTCCTAAAAACTGAACCACATGTTCAAGGCAAAGATCTTTAACCATCGTTTCAAGCTCTCGCCGTAACGGTCCAGACCCAACGTGGATCACTTCAAACTGCATGCCTTTTGAAATAAGAAACCCGACAGCGCGGATCAACCGATCCCACCTCTTTACTGGGTACATACTTCCCACGGCCAATACATATCCCCGTTCAGGAAGAGGTCGCGGTGAAAATTGCTCAAGATCAACCCCGTTCCTAATGACGTAACAGCGCCTGGCTCGAAAGATGCGCGTTGTATGTCTCGCATTCTGTTCAGCCGTTACACTGTTAAAGATCTGAGCGGCAGGCCATCGCCCACAGAGTCTCCCAAGTACCACTCCGACCTGTCGATAGTCCATGATGAAATTACTTCGTATGGACCCGATCGGTAGCGTTCTAGTTCCCTGCACCGACCACCAGACGGCAATGTTGGTATAAAAGGTGTATGAATGAATCACCTCAGGCTGAGTCTCTGATACCAAATCAGACAGCGCTTTTAACTTAGTCAATCTTGTCGGATTCTGTCCGAAACTTACCACTGGAACATCGAGCGCACGAAACTCTTCTGCATAATGGTCGTCAGGTGAATCCCCCCATACGGCTACGACCGGCTTGTAACGCGCTCGATCCATCGATCGGATAAGGTAGAATAACTGTCGCTCTAACCCTCCCAAGCCTAATTGGCCAACCACATAGAGAAGACGGCACTTCATTGTACCTCGTGTATCGCTCCCGATTTCTTAGCCACGGTTGTCCCACTATTCGACCAGTCCTCTGGGTCACGCGACTTGGAGATCGCCATTCCCAGAACCAATGCGTGCATCACCTTTCTGAAAGCGGGTCGGCATTTTTCAATTGCGGCTCCCAGGGATGGCTTCACGCCGCCTCCGGAATCGCAAACAGGTCCCGCCGCACCTGAGCCGGCCAGCGAAACCTATGCCGCTCGACGAACCACAGCTCATTATAGATGCGCAGCCAGTCGTGAAGTGCAAGCCGGAGGTCATCGATGGACTGGAACGTGCTTACCCACAGCTGCTGCTCCTTGAGCGTTTGAATGAACCGCTCCGCCGCCCCGTTGCCTTCCGAGGCTCGTACAAAGGCCGGACTTGATGTCATCCCGAGAAACCGGAGCTCAGCCTGGAAGTCGTCACTCATGTATTGATTGCCATGATCATGCCGCACCTGCACGTCCGTCGCACTGCCGGCAGAGACAGTGCCGAACTGCGGGCGCACCCCCTGGCGAATCGGTTCCAACGCCTCAAAGCGGGTGGCGCGCCTCGCCGCATGGATACCGATCCCTTCGAAGGTGTTATGATCGATGCCGATAAAGACGGTCACGGACCCGTCCTGCTGCATCAGCGTGTTAGTCGCATCGGTGCCCCACATCTGATTCGGGCACTCGGTCGTGATTGTCCCATCCTGATCCCATGGGCACAGGATGCGCTGCGGCTTGACCGGCATGCCGCGTGTTCGGCGTGACGAACTGGATGCCACTGTGGCGATGCTCGTCGTTGTGCCAGCATGGCACCCCTCTGGCAGGATACGTCGACCGGGATTTACACGTCCGGAAAAGGGCTTCAGAGAACGGATTGTCATTGTTGAACCGTGGCCGACTATACGACGCCATGCGCCCTAATCGCTCCGGCATGACACGAAGCGTCGCCCTTTTCATCGGGTTCCCCGCCTGCGTCAGCTCCCGGATTGTCGGGCTAGAGCCTTGCTCTCCGTCGGTCGCCTGCTCACCGGCGATCCGCCAGGCGATGATCTGCTCGGGGTACAGACCTCGCTTCCGACAGTACTCCACCCGTTCAGGCTCGGTCAGCCCTTCGGTCGCCATCACGGCTGCTAACTTCTCTCACCCCCGTCGCCAGACCGCTGGACCTGTGGCACCATTCGACAACAGACGGCCTTGAGCTCGAGTTTGTGTCCGCCAACGATATAGTGTGGTATTGGAGATGCCCTCCGCCAACGCCGCAAGACAGTTGTACAGCGGCAACATCTTCTTCAACACGGCGCCTGTGCGTTCCAACGAATACTTCATTCACAACCTCGTCTCGCCCCCGGTGGGTTTCTCAGAATGCACCTGAGGGACACGACAACTATTCTGACCAAGGGAGACACCACACCGACACCCTCGCGGCAATGATCCCCACTTCACTGGAAACCAGATCTAGATCGTCACCCCGCAACACTCGCAGCACGACGTCCAGCTTCTTGCACGGGGGGAACCGGTCTCGCTCTGAATTCGATTTCGCCATCAACACCTCCATCAATGATGGAGACAGTAGACCCAATGGTGTGCACTAAGGAAATCGTGGTGCGAGGGAATGTTACCCTGGTGAGCAGGATACGTTCTTCCTCATTGGAGTAGGGATACCCATCACCAACCTCAGTCCCCCGTCGCCACACACACATTTTTCAGTTTACCGACTCAGATCCAGGCCGAATGGCTTGAGGATCCGGCTCTGTCAGGACTGCTCTCTCAAAGGATCTTCCCTCTAAGGCCGCGATAAGAGCTGAGAGCTGTCTGCTGGACGAATAAACCTCACAGGCAACTCGATTAGGAACAAACTGATCAAGTGTTCTGTTAGACCAAGCTTCGAGAAGTCCCTCAAAAACGTTGGCAACTTCTTCAGGAGCATCCACATCGGCTATCATTGAGTTCCCAACCTGCTGGAGAATCCTGCGTGTCTCATCAAGCGGGACGACTCCAATGATTGGACGCCCTGCTTGCAAATAACCGAACAACTTTGCTCCTGCAACCAATTCATGCCCCCTCCTACTAGACGTCCTTCCCAATATTAGAAGCGCATGGGCCTCCTGTTGAAGACGACGGACTTCCACACTCGAGACCGGGGGAATGATTTCGACTATCTCACGAAGACCCATTCTCTCTGTTTGCTCCACCAGCCTTGAGTCTTTTTCTCCCACAAACAACAGCCTCAATTGAGACGTCTTCACGGAATTCCTGTATTTTAGACGAGCAAGACCTTCAAGTAGTGTGTCATATCGATACGTCTTCAGCGTTCCGGCATAGAGAACTGTACAACGATCACCCGGTGCATGAGCAAAGGTGTCGACAGTGCCTTCAAAGCCATTTGGGATGATGTGGACTTTATCCCTGGTCAGCGCTCCAGGAAATATGCGCATATACTGCTCGGCGATTGACTCAAACATGAACACAACTGCTCGCGCCTGCCTGAACAGGCGCGAAATGGTCTCATTATCCAATTTTCTAGCCCATGATGGACGCCTGACCTCCTCTGGATAGTAGTCCAATCCCCAGGGATCCCGAAAATCGAGTACATATGGAATCCCGGTTGTATCCGATACTCGAGAAGCAACCACTCCAGCCGAAAGTGGCCCAATCGTAGCCCAGATGACATTGGGGCGATCCTGGCAACAAGCCGCTATGGCTCTCTTCGCCGCAGGCGTAACCCACGGCATCGCAATATCTGGACGGTACACCCAGGCCTCCACCATTCGCACCGCTTCGCGAAGCCTTGAGCGCCATGGCGCATGATGCACACGCACAACCTGCTGCGCTTCCTCGGGCGACAGAGCTACGAGTTTGCTCTCAAGCCGCACCCCACGCCAATTCTGAAAGGAGACCCAGGGATCCCATCCCTTGACTCGAATAATGTGAGTACGGGACGGAATCTGAGTGAGGAGCTGTGGATCCTCTCGCTCATACTGATAGGGTTGGCAACAGATCACTGTCGCATGCCACCCCTTCTGCATCAACTCTCTAAGGAAACGCAGAGGACGGTAAACGGCAGCACTCCCTTCTGGGGGGAAATAGTATGCAATCATGACAATAGATTTGCAATTCATGGCTATTTCACTGTCAACCCAATTTAGAAATGGCCTCTTCTTCCCAACGTAGAACGATCCGGTTTATGTTTCGGCCGTTGCCGGTTGTGCCCCTTGGTCCAGCTGCCACCGCTTCCGCCACGGATGGGTGGGATTGGGTGAAAATGGACGGTGGGAGCGACGCAGGTGCTCGGCCTCCGCCACCGACACAGGTCGCGCCGCGATCATGTGAAAGATAAGCGCTCATCCGTGGTGCATGAGCCACAGTCCAATCGCGACGTAACACCTGGTTCGTTTTGAGGCAGAGGGTGCGGTCGAGGTGTCTTCGGGGAAGACTGGACCGATGCAGGTCCGTGGTCTTCGCCGGCGGCACGGCAAACCGCTGGGTATAGCGGCACAGATAGCTTTTCGAGAATCGATTGGCCTGCGGCAAATGAGCGGCAGGGAGCGCAACGTCCAGCTCCTGCAATACCCGCCCAAACTGACTCGGTGGCTCTCGTCCAACCAATTGCTCCTCCACCGTGAGCGCAGCTGGCGACCGGTAGGTCGTATGCTTGTCCGTATAGATCGCCAGATGACACTATCATTTTCGTATTACATTCATGGCCATTTAATTGATAAAAAGTCCAGCATACGGCACAATTAGGTGGTGTAAGTTCTTAGCCATCCAGCGACATATCCCATTTCTTTCCCAATTCGAGGTCCCACCTGTCTGGAGTCAATTTCATATGTCCAGCCGTTGGGGTAAACGTCAACTCTCCAAAATAGATATGCCCGTCAAGGTTGTAGAGATCAACTCGAACAAAACCAAAACCAATGGAGAGCCGAGTAGCGAGAGAGAGCATCTCTTCCAGACAATCCGGTCTCGGCCGGTCTTGTCTTGACTTTCCCTTAGAAGACGAGAAATCCAGCGTGTTCCACGATGTATCGTAGAACGAATGACTATCCCGCCTGAAATTAATCACCTGAACCAACTCCGGCACACCATTAAAGCACCAGATCTTATAGTCAAGCGGCAGACTTCCTCCATGATCCCGCAAACACTCTTCTATCATTATTCTCGGCTGAATATTCAAATACTGGCCTTCTCGCGCCACCCAATAGAAATTCGTATTGATCCACTTCGTGCAAGTTGCAATGATCGCGGCATGGTCAACCGGCTCTGTGGCCACGATCACCTGCCTGCTCGCATGATTGGTTTTAACTACGTACTCGATCGGGAAGGTGCTGAAGGGAATCGAGACGGGATCTTGGCCGTCCCAGAGAAGTCGTGGCAAATACTCCGCTCCAACCTTGCTTGCCACATACTCTCTGGCAGAAAGCTTATCAGCTAGCCGCACAAAAATAGGAGGCACGACTCGATTCCACGTAAGCAACCGCCAATAGAGCTTTTCCGTGAAGGTCTGCGGATTCGCAACGGTAAGAGGCCTCCCGTGTACGCGCAGATACCGCTGTTTCAAAATGGCTTCACCATCGGATTGACGAGTCAACTGCTGCCTTACGCTTCGCAACTGATCAAACATTCTGTGAACCCAGGTACCGCGCAAACTATCTCGAAGTGCAAAAACCCCTTCTGGTTTGAAAGCATGCTGCATCGTCTATGGCCTCTTCAAGTGTTCCGGTTAATCAGTCGTCAGCCTCTAAGCGATGCCTCTTGCGGAAAGGGCGTTCCCAGTCAAATATCCCCCACGCCACTTTCAACCGCGATTAGCAGCGCTCAAGTAATTCTTCTCGTGAAAATTACCCCTCAGACTTCATTCCGTCACACGCTCAACAGGGCGGGACAACTTCCCCGAAATTCTTTTGAAGGTGTTTAGCGGGTTCAGCATCACATCAATCACCTCAAGAATCACCGCTTTGATCACTCTTGCCATACTCAACGAATAGCCGATTCTACGCAGAGCCGCCTTCTGATACTCCCAAAAACCTTTCTCCTTATTTCGAAATACCATCTTGCCGAGAAATGCGTAATACTCATCTCTCCGCTTCTTAAGCATGGCTGCAAATTCCTTTTCACTCAGATACTGCGCCCCATACTTTGTTACATGCTCGAACCTTCCAAAGTAGCCAAACCCATAACGGTTACCACGACTACTCTCCGAGTGAGGATGTGAACGCTCAAATGTCAGCATCTGATGTACAAAACCAAAATCCCGTTCACGGAGAATATCGAGGCACGCCTCCATATCACAGTGAGGATTGGCCACGTTATAGAAGTGTGGGCGTTTTCTCACCTCATCGGCATGAATCAGCATCGCCGATGGTGATCCAAACCCAGGCGTTAAACCAAGAAGAGCTGTGCGGCAGATTTCCCAACCCGAAAAAACACAACTTGTGTAGGGTAACGCCTGCATCACCCTACTTCCATTTGTCAGCCTGTACGAACTGATGATCGCGATTGTGGGATACGCCTCCGCCAACTCCACCATCTTCGCAAGGCACTCAGGAAACATCCAGTCGTCCGCATGAATCACCTTGCAGTACTTACAGTCAGACGAAATCTGGCGAAACGCAATATTGCCATTTTCATCACATCCGACGAATTCCGGGTTGCTATAGATCCTGATCCGTCGATCCTTTCGGGCATACATCTGGGCAATTTCCAGAGTCCGGTCAGTACTACAATTATTGACGATACAGTACTCCCAGTTCTGATAAGTTTGCGCCAGCACACTTTCAATGCACTCGGCCAAATACTCTTCGCCGTTATAGACTGGCGTCAACACGCTAACTAACGGCCGCAATTCATGATTCATATAATGACCAATGATTGACCCACCATCAAACCACCAAGATCACTAGACATATCCGGAATCAAATAAACATGGGCATTAGCGTACCCGATGGCCTAGCCATAACATTTACAGAGCATTACCGTTTACAATATTACCTTGATACTCTCGGAACTGAGAAGCGTATTCCATTCTAAGAGAGGTCTTACTACACCTCGAAGTTTCCCGGCGAAGTCCCCACGCGCCGAATCACCCTCACAGGTATCTACCACGGTAAAGGCCACAACCTGTCGCTCAAAGAATTGCATCACCAAGGGGTCTAGAGTCTCTAAGGCTACGCTCAGGAACATCGTTCCCTCGGCAAGGAAATTCCCCGGAATCCAAGCCGTGCTTCGGTAGCGGCCAAGCGGTCGGCTACGCCCACGCCATGCAGGGTCTTGCTCAGGTACATCAAGCAGACAAATCCCTTCCTCATTCCATAACTCGATAGAAGGCATTAGTTTATATCCTGGCTTGAGCACGTCATACTCCATCTCAAGACCTACTGGCCTACGAATATCAAACTTCTCGGAAGATTGACCATCCTCGGTACGGACTCGGACTGCTCGTAGCATAGCCACCTCACCTCTGGGGGCCTTGAGTGGATCTAGCCATTCACGTGAGGACATGGTGCCGAGCTCCGAATGCAGATACGCGTTGACCACTTCATGAGAACTTCCATCTCGACACAGCTTCCCTTCTTCCAGCAAGATTCCGCGCGCACACAATCTTGTCACCGCAGGCATATTATGACTCACAAAAAAGATGGTACGCCCTTCCTTGGCCACCCCTTCCATCTTGCCCAAACATTTCTTCTGGAAGGCGGCATCACCGACTGCCAACACCTCATCGACGATCAGAATTTCCGATTCCAAATGAGCGGCCACGGCAAACCCCAATCGCATGGCCATTCCACTGGAGTATCGTTTTACCGGCGTATCGACAAACTGCTCTATTTCAGCAAATGCCACGATTTCATCGAATTTTCTGGTTATCTCAGCCCTCTTCATTCCAAGAATAGTTCCGTTCAAATAGACATTTTCCCGTCCGGTCAGCTCACTGTGAAACCCTGTTCCAACCTCCAGGAGTGCAGACACGCGACCGTCAAGCTCTATCCGGCCATCGGTTGGTTCTGTAATACGTGAGAGCAGCTTTAGCAACGTACTTTTTCCTGCACCATTCCGGCCAATAATACCCACAGTTTCACCAGGTTTTACTTCGAATGATACCTCCTGCAGTGCCAAAAAAAAATCTGCATCACCCGCCAAACCACCGGACCTCTTGAATCCAGCACCTCCTTCATGATCATTTCGATTCCACAAAGACTTGAGACCTAACATCAGCTGGTCTCGCAGGGTACCATGATCCTTCTGTCGCGCTCCTAGCCTATATCGTTTTGAGAGCCCACGAACGCTGACAGCAATGTCACTCATTTTCATTACTTCAAAGGGTTGTGTATTGGTTGAGCAGACAACATCTGAAAGAGACTACATCGGAGAAACGACCAGAGCCAGCCGCTGGCCTTCTCGCTCAAATAATATCGGCAAACTGCCTCTCCATCTTCCTGAAATATACTAAACCGGAAATCACCACGAACAGGAGCACGATGACACTCTCTGCCATCACGACCGGGTCCGGAGCAGTCCGCCCAAGCAAGGCCCATCGAAAGCCCTCAATAACTCCCGCCATAGGGTTGAGACCATAGAGCCATCTCCACTGCTCTGGCACGAGACTAACTGGGTACACAATTGGAGATAAATACATCCAGATCTGAATGACGAACGGAATCGCATGACCGACATCCCGATATTTAACGTTCAGTGCGGAGGTAAACAGACTCAGGCCCAAGGCAGTCAGCATCGCAAGAAGGATGAAAACCGGCAGTGTGGCCACTTTCCAGCTGAGCGGAATGCCCGCATAGAGAAGCAGTCCGAACAATAGGACCATTGACAATGCAAAATCAATAAGCGGTGAGACGACCATGGCAAGGGGAAGCCACAGTCGCGGAAAGTAAATCTTGCTGACTATCTTCGCATTGGCGACAACGCTTTCGCCAGCGCGAGCCACAGCCTGAGCAAAATATGTCCACGGGAGCAATGCCGTGAGCGAAAAAATAGGGTACCAGACTCCGTCTGAAGGCACCTTCGCCAACATGCCAAATATCGCCGTAAAAATCAGCATGGTGATCAACGGCTGGAGAATGACCCAGGCCACACCGATGGCCGTTTGCTTATAACGAACCGTGACGTCTCGCCATATGAGAATATACCCCAACTCACGGTACTCCCAGAGGGTGGACCAGTCGATATCCAAAAGTCCGCTTCGTTTTTCTATGATCAACTTCCGCCTGGGGAGATTGAGTCCAGCTCCTTCTACTTGAACATTACTTTCCATGCCTGTCCCACTTGTTAATTCCATTCAGCACTCAGAAAGAAGCCCATCACATGGCGGGAGAATTGGTATTGGACAGCAGTCGCATCACTCTTGACAGCGGTAAAAGCATACGAGATTTCTGCGGTGATATCTCTGGTCAACTTGTAAGCGAGACGCGTGGAACCGGTAAAGTTCTGAAACGTCGTATTACTGGTATCTGGGAAAAATTGGTTGTAGCCAAACGCGGCGTCTCCCTCAAGGGTGAGCCGCTCGTATATTCGGTGACTGATGCCGGCCTGGGCAACATTGCTGAGAACGGCCCCGCCCACGAGAAACACTGAGGGCCTAGCTTGCCGCAAAAGTGTCAGTCGGACAACCGTGTCTCGCTCGATTTCGGTGCTAGCACTTAGGCTACCGGTTGGGAAAGCCCCGCCGGCTGGTTCAACAAAGGTCACCCCAGCCTCAGCGCTGAAACTCCACTCTTGTAATTTCTTTTCGTAGTTCCCTGCTAAGGTGATCAGGTTCGTAGCAAAAGACCTACCACCATTGGATCGCGCCTGCAGTATGAAACTCTGGCGATACAAGACCGCTATGCTGTCATTTTTCGAAAGCTGATACCGAGGCCCTCCGAACCAAGTGTTAGTGCTGGTATTGAAGAAGTTTACATTACTACCACCTATTCCTCCTTCTCCTCCCAGTATGGTACCAAACCTTCGCATTCCAAACGTATAACCACCCTCTAATGCAAGATCCCTCGATATCGGATATGAGCCCGTCACAGATGTAGTATTGGTGAAGGTATTTGCTCGAAATGCCTGGAGGCCGCTAAAAAAGGTATTGTCTTGGGCAATGGTCTGTCTCACCCCGGTTAGAAAGCCAGGAGATTGCGGCGTGAATCTAAAGTTTTCAGTAATGCGTAACTTCGCTCCCCTGACGTACTGATCAACCCATCGATCCAACCCGATGGTGCCGTTCACAGTTGCATTGAAGTAATTGAGACCTGTGTTTTCCAAATATGCATTGAAGTCTCCTCCAACCCTTAGCTTGGCATCGATATCCCGAGTCTCGTGCAACAGCTTCACCGATCCACCAACAGTCGTCACATAGTCGTCCAGACGTGTACCTGTCGGCAAGAAATCTGCCGGTCGTGACCATATATTCGTGTCGTAATAGCCCGAGACATGCGCTGATGGGATGACCGTTGTTTGAGCATACCCATCGTTTGCCTGAAACAGCCCAGAGAGTAGCATTGTAATAACTATAGGTCTAAACAACCAATTAAGCTCGACATAGTTACGATGGAAAAATAACTTCACTAGACTTCCTTTCAGGATTAGTCGTGAACTTACCACAAACTAGGTAGTCTATCTTTCGAGATTATCCACTAGACAGAGCACAGAAGTGGCTCATACTCCAAACACCACCCAACAATGATCATGGCACAACCAAAGTATCACCAGACGCCAACACAATATTCCCCGGCTCTCCACGACCACTTACGAGATCATCGTAGCGGAGTGGGATATGGATCTCTTGCCGTTTATGGCCTGGACTTTCAATTACTCGCACAACCTGCAGCCTATTCTTACTGGCATAATTTGTAAACCCTCCAGCCATAGAAATTGCCTGGAGCACCGTTACGTAAGACTTCAGTTGGTACTTGCCAGGCTTTGTGACCTCACCCAACACAAATACGGAGTAACTATTAAGCTCCTTCACGTTTACAGAAACCGATGGATTCTGAATATACCCTTTCAATCGTTCCGTGATCTGAGCTGCAAGCGCATCAGCCGTAAGCCCCGCAGCCTGGATATCTCCAATAATAGGCATCGACACATACCCATCGGGCCGTATCAAGGTGACACGTGACAAATCAGGGTTCTTCCACACATTGATCTCAATTTGGTCCTCAGAACCGAGGAGGAATTCTGTCGGCACGTCGGATGCCTTGTATTCCCTCGATGTGACTGGCCCTAGACAACCGACTTGAGCCACCATTGCACACACCACAAGGCCGATTGACAACGCTCTTGGCACAAGAAGAAGCCATATTAATGTCCTTCCCACTCGCGCATAATAGTCCACTGTCGCCATCCTTTCTGGTAGTCTCTATCGACCAGGGAACACCACCATCGACTCACTGGGAACGACAAGGGTATCGCCGGGCTTCAGCTCAAAGTTATCACTGATCCCACTACGGAGCACGATGTCATCATAACTGGCAGTAAATCGCTTCATGCCAGGAGCTGTCTCAGTAAACCGAAAAATAACGATCTGATTTCTCGCCGCAGTTTCCTTAAATCCCCCTGCCATTGTAATTCCCTGTAGGAGTGTTGTTCTACTCTTGAGTGGGTACTTACCAGGGTGGGCGACTTCACCCAGGAGAAAAATATTGGAGCTATTCACTTCCTTCAAGGTCACTGCAACGACCGGGTTTTGAACGTACTCCTTCAGCTTGTTCGTCATTTCCTCAGCCAATTTGGTGGGGGTCTTCCCTACAGCCACGACATCACGAATAATTGGCATTGAAATCCGTCCATCAGGGCGCACTTGCACCTGCCTTGACAAATCAACATTCCGCCATACGGTAATATCCAACACATCTTCAGCCCCGATGACATATTCTGTACCGACCGCATTCGACAGCTTATCCACTGTCACCTGACTAGTTGTTTTCTCTGTCTGCCCTGTGGTCGATGGCAACAGCGGAACATCTGTCGGCATTTTCCCACCATCGGGCTTGACCGAACCTGATTCGCTGAATGCGGTGCTAGAGGTGAATGCCACCGCTCCCAATAGAATCATATACCACAAGGCATGTCTCATAACCTTGGTCCTCCTTGAATCAGACTTGCTAGACATAGCGACGAAACACGGGCTTTACAGGACGACCAACAAGATACTTATTGAGCCCCTCATTCAGTGCTTTTCGGTAAACCTGCAATGCTTTGTCGATCACCTCAATCGTCCTATCGATATCTGTATCCGTGTGACTACTACTCACAACAAACGAGGGGGCAAGAATCCCTCCCTTGATCGTCTCCTGAAGAAAAAGAGTTCTGAACGCCTGTGATGGATTTTTCTCGCCGTCTAGAGTGACATAGACCTGACAGCAGGGCTTTCCCAATACCTTGAAGTGTTCCTGCAAGGAATGCTCACCGATTGACTTCCGCACCCCTCTTTCCAATCTCTCACCCGCCCGCCACATCATTTCAATGACAGGTTCCCGTTTATATATCCGAATAACCTCCATGGCAGCCGCTAGACTATGTGTTTCAGCACCATGTGTCAGCGACAACAAAAACACCCGCTCATGCCCATGCGCCAATCCTCCAAGTCTCATGATTTCTCTCTTCCCGACAAGTGCGGAAACCGAGAAACCATTGGCTAATGCTTTACCAAATGTCGACAAGTCAGGGACAATCTGGTGATATCGTTGACCACCGCCACGGTGCCATCGAAAACCACAAATCATCTCATCGAGGATAAAGAGCGCCCCATTCTTTCTACAAAGCTCCTGTACCTTCCGAAGAAAGCCATCGACTGGCGCCGTCTCTTTTTCCGGCTCCAAAATGAGACACGCGATTCGTCCAGAATACTGCTGAAACAGAGCTTGAACACTTTCTATAGAGTTATAAGAAAACTTGACCGTAAGTTCTTGAGTCACCTTCGGAATACCAGCAGAAATCGGAGTGGATCCGATAAACCAATCATCAC
>WBZN01000497.1_pt1 | contig 30424 bp, 15 predicted proteins | sample 5204281 | NCBI WGS metagenome assembly WBZN01 (sample SAMN12344347, study PRJNA552823) | activated sludge metagenome | biome: Activated sludge suspended growth; feature: Nitrification reactor; material: Wastewater; isolation source: activated sludge from nitrification reactor of wastewater... | reverse complement strand
GATTGATCAATGCTTCCAGACCATTTGTCTCAACTAATTCCTGATAGCGATAAAATGTATTTCTCGAAACTCCCATTATCTTGCAGGCTTTTGAGATATTCTGAAGTTCTTCGGCAAGATTGAGCAATCCTGCTTTATGTTTAATGATTGGATTGTTAGTATGCAACATGAGCGTTACCTCCATTTATGTTTGATTTTAAATTTCAACACCCATATCAAACTCGGTAACGCTCTCGATTTCAAGCTCTTTGTACGATTAGATCTGAACTAATACACTGCGATTTCATTCCACATCTCCTGACACAACCTGTCTCACTACAAAATCGCGAATTGGTAATTTATGAGTAAAAACAGATAAACTCAGACTGAAGAAATCAGCGTCCCCACGCCCTCATCGGTTAAGATTTCCAATAGCAACGCATGCGGCACGCGGCCATCGATGATATGGCAAGATCTAACGCCATTTCTAACCGCATCCAACGCGGAGCTGATTTTGGGCAGCATGCCGCCTGAAATGGTGCCATCTGCAAAAAGCTGATCTACCCGTTTTGTCGTCAGGCCAGTGAGTAAATTGCCATTTTTATCCAATACGCCTGAGGTATTCGTTAACAAAATGAGTTTTTCAGCTTTCAGCACTTCAGCCAACTTACCCGCAACCAAGTCGGCATTGATGTTGTAGGATTGCCCATCATCGCCAACGCCAATCGGCGCAATCACGGGAATGAAATCGCGCGTGTCGAGCAAGGCAATCAAAGCAGGATCAATCGATTCGATTTCTCCGACTTGACCGATATTAATCCACTTTCCTACATTTTCCTTATCTTCTATCAGCATTTTCTTGGCGCGGATAAATGAGCCATCCTTTCCGGTTAGACCGACCGCTCGACCGCCATGCCGATTAATCAAATTGACGATATCTTTATTGACCAAGCCACCAAGCACCATTTCCACCACATCCATGGTTTCTGCATCGGTCACGCGCATCCCTTGGACAAATACACCTTCTTTTCCGACTCGTTTGAGCATTTGATCGATTTGCGGCCCGCCTCCGTGCACCACAACCGGGTTTAATCCTACCAATTTGAGTAAAACCACATCACGCGCAAAACCCCGTTTTAGATCTTCTTCAGTCATGGCATTACCGCCATATTTGATTACGATGGTTTTTCCATGGAAACGCTGGATATAAGGAAGCGCTTCCGCGAGGGTTTTAGCTTTTTCTTTGGCAGTAGGAGGTGATAACGTCATGGTGTCAATCCGAGGCGATCGTAAAAAATGGCTTATTCTACTGCAAGCTCGGTTAAGCTAACAGCGCATTATCTACTGATACGGATAAATGATTGTTCGTGAATCAAGGCACGCAAATTGAGTTCTAGCCAAAGGCGATCTTGCTTATCGACAAATTGCCGGGCTTTAATGGCGGTATGGGCGACATCGTGATCATCGAGTTGCTTAAATTCATTTAAATTACGAATCCCTAGCAAATTACTGACCAGTAAGCCACTATTGGCGCCCAAGCGAGGTGAAAACAATATAATCCTCGATTTGGCGGTTAATGGGGTGGGTGCGTGACCCAAATAAGCTGCGATATCGGAAATTCCATAAAGGTAGCCGCGTACATTGATAGCCCCCAGAAACCAGCGTTGTGTCATTGGAACTGGAGTAATTTTGGGTACCGGCAGCACTTCACTGATGCTATTCATGGGTACTAGCCAACGATCTTCTCCAATACTAACGCCTAGCATCGGAATCGCTGGGGATGGTGCGTTGGTAGCGCTATTGATCCGTTCGGTCAGCGCTAATTGATATTCTCGCATTCCAGAATGATTGAGCACGCGCTAATTCAATTGTGATATTTTTTGCAGCAACTCTTCCGCAACAATCGGCTTCGTAATATAGTCGCGCGCACCCTGACGCATTCCCCAGATTTTATCGGTTTCTTGCCCTTTTGAGGTACAGAGAATGATCGGTATATGCTGCGTCGCCTCGTCCCTGGATAGCACACGCGTAGCTTGGAAGCCATTCATTCCAGGCATTACCACATCCATGAGTACTAAATCTGGCATCGATTCTTTAATTTTACTGACGCCTTCTTCTCCACTCTCGGCAATACCCACTTGGTAACCATTTTCAATCAAGATATTACGCAAAACATGGCGATCCGTTGGAGAATCATCAACAACTAAAATTTTTCGAATTGACATGAATGTTATAAATTTTCGTAACGGTAAATAAAATATTTCAAACCTACCTTTTGCTTTGACTCGCTGCGTGGGTAGCATCACGCTGCAGTGCTAATCTCAACTTGCATCCACAGTGCTAGATATAACTCCATTTTACGGTAAGATCAAGAAAAAATGCCTACTGATAGGCATAATCATCATCTTTTGTTGTAAATCTGCTTACTACGCTGTGAATTCAGGGTGATCGAAACGTTAAATTTATGGACTTTACTGCTTATTTCCGCTTCTACGCCGAATTAAACGATTTTCTTCTCCCAATGCGACGTCAGCAAGTGATAACCTATCGTTTCAATGGTCATTCCGGCATCAAAGACCCCATCGAAGCGCTGGGCGTGCCACATACTGAGGTCGAAGTTATCCTTGTCAACAATCAACCCACTGATTTCAGTTATCAGCTAAAAAGCACTGACCGAGTCGCTGTCTACCCCAAATTTAAACGCTTGGATCCAGGAGAATTTCCCCGATTGCGCGCTGATCGATCAAATCCTGTGCGGTTTATTGTGGATGTCAATTTAGGTAAGCTGGCCAAATTGTTACGATTGCTTGGCTTTGATAGCCTGTACTGTAACCATTTCCAAGATTCCGCTATCGTCGCAACGGCTGTCGCTGAACAACGGATCATCCTGACACGCGATCGCCGCTTATTATTTGCTAAACAAATCGAGCATGGCTATTGGGTTCGTGCGGTCGAAGCCAAGAAACAAACGCATGAAGTTTTGGATCATTTTGAACTGCATACTGCGATACAACCCTTTTCCCGTTGTTTGACTTGCAATGGATTACTCGCAGCCGTGCCCAAAGCGAGCATCATTGAACAACTCGAACCCAAAACAAAACAATACTACGACACGTTTTATCAGTGCACGCTTTGTCAGAAAATTTACTGGGAAGGCTCGCATTTAGATCATATGCGACATGATTTTGCTGCGTTATTATCGACCCAACCCCCTTCCCAGCAACGTTAGTATTATGGTTTACCCAGATCTGTCAAAAATTGATCAAGCACTGATTTTTCTGCATGCGGCATAACGACCACATGCGCGCAAGGAAGCCATTCTCCATCTTGATTGACGCGCATCACGGCCAGTGAATATTTGTTAACTATCCTATCGTTGGGTTTTCTAAAATAGACGATATTCGATTTTTCACTCACCCGGGTCGGTTGTAAGCTTGCATAATGCGTTTTCATCTCTTGATATAAATAGTGCGCATTCTCCAGGATGATGTTCGCCTCCTTTGCTTGTTGGGCGAATGCAGATTGTGAGCTAAAAAAATAAAACTCAGCGGGTTTCACCGCATCACGCGAACAGGTAATAGTGCCCGGAATTTGTAAAATATATTCTGGATCGTGAATTTCACTAAATGGCTGCAGAAATTCCTCAAAAATTTTCTGGGTCGTCATAAAAAGACCTGCTGGAGACGGAAATCCAAAAAATTTATGGCATGAAACCGCAATCGAATCGTAGCGATGCCCTCGCCTAACACCGGGTTCATGGCTCACACCTTGCTGCAACAAATCGTTCGCAAAGGGAGTATGCGGTAAATAGCCCCCAAATAAAGCCGCATCGAGATGAAGGTAAGCCTGCCGATTCCTCAGCTTGCGTTGTATTTCGTCAATCGGATCAATCGCTCCTTTAAACGTAGTGCCAATAGTAGCCACGACGAGCGCAGGATGATTAGTATTGTCAGCAAGTTTATGTTCCAAGTCAGCCACATCCATATTACCTTGCGCATCCGTTTTAACGATGACTGCCTCGAGATTGAGCACATTGCAAAGAATTTGAATCGAATAATGCGCTTCTTGCGTAAAATAAATTTTGGGCAAAACACCTGTGCGTCTTTTTAATAACGTACGCCCCATGTAAAGCCCGTGCATATTGCTATCAGTTCCGCTATTCGTCAGGAACCCCCAAACATCATCTTGAGCAAAACCATAGGCTGCCGCGAAACGATTGATGAGCGCTTTCTCAAATTGATGGCTGTTAAAGGGAATATGACTTTGATCATAGGGATTCCCAACATTATTGAATGCAAAGCGATTCAATCCAGCCGCCATGAGTTGCTTACGCCACTCAAAAAACGCTTCAGGCGGGGTCTTCATATTAATGGGGTAACCCAGTAACAACTGCTTTTGCAACCCTTCATGTTGCAGCTTTTTAAGTTGCTCATGCGCAGTTACATTAGGTAAAGGCTGACTCATCAGCGCTGGCGGAGCGCAAGACGCTGCCAACGCTGTCAGTCCCGTTGTGGTCAAAAATTTTCTGCGATTCATTTTCATGATATTCCCCCTATCGTTGGCCAACGATATAGTGGTCTATATCGAATTATTAATGACCATTAGACGCTAAAATCGCTGATTAGTTGTGCGGTTGATAGCACTCACTTTCTAGGGATGGCTCATTTTTTTGCTTGCTGCACTACAACAAAATAGGTTACTACCGTCTTTTGAAATAGCAGGATAAAACACCGCTTTTTAGCCATTACACTCAATCGAATAATTTTAGAATCCTATTCAACTTAACGGGTAAAACTTCCCCTAAAGGGTATTTTATTTAAGCAAGAGCATTCCTAGATACCCAACCCAATACGTGCAGTTAAAGCGAGTCTGACCGAAACAGTCAATTGATATCACACAAGCGTCAATTTAGCTAAGGGACACGATAACGATGGTAGCGAATTTATTCCAGAAACCTCAAGAAACATTCCAAGCACTGCAAAAACAAAAATTACTACTCATCGCTTGGGTTTGTTTATTTCTGGGCGGATTCCAATTCAACTCAGTCAAGGCAGAAATAATTACTTATCCTGCTCAACTTGAAGGCTGTTCATTTGGAGGTACAAATTATTGGGCTTCTAGATCTTCGTGTTCTGCATCTACGTACTCTGTAATGCAAAATAGCTGGAAACCTGACACGCTAACTTCTGTATCTTGTATTCCAGATAAAGTTAGCAATGCTCAATATATCCCTTGTACTTCTTTCGGCTTACGTAATGATGGGAGTTCTTGGAGTTATCTCGATCATTATGTGGTAAGCCCAACATATGTATGTGTCTTTGGTGGAAAAGGCGCGTGGCCCCCAGGTTCATATAACTATTACGGTATAGCTTATCATGGTATACCGTTCAACTGCGAAGTAGAATCTGGATCAGTCAATGTTATTCCAACCAAGAATCTTGGAACTCATTCAACTTGTGATTCAATAGGTAACCCTATACATCCTAGCACAGGCAATAAAAGTACTGCTGAAACGGACTATCATTCCCCACCACTTATTATCACACGCCACTACAACAGCCAACAAAACCGACTTGATAGAAATATCGGCATCCAATGGCGCCATACCTATAGCACCAGACTTGTATTAAACCCAACAGCGACACCGCCAATTGTCTTTGCAGAGCGCTCAGATGGAAAAACAATCCATTTTAAATTCAACGGTGTGCAGTGGATAGGCGATAGCGATATAAGCGAACGCTTATTAGAAATTCCTGGTAGTGGTTGGCAACTGATCGACAATAACAACACGCTAGAAACCTACAACACATCCGGCAGGCTGCTCTCCATCACCAATCGTGATGGCCGAACTCAAACACTGGGCTACGATGTTAACGGCCGCCTGAACACAGTCACCGATGATACGGGTCGTGCGCTAACCTTTACCTATGATGCATCAAGCCGCATCCAGACGCTGACTGACCCCGCAGGCGGTATTTACCGCTATGCTTACGATAGCAACGGTGGTCTCGCTTCAGTCACCTACCCTGATGGTAAAATTCGTACCTATCACTACAATGAGCCCGCTTTCACCGGAGGGGCTAATCTGCCTTATGCATTGACTGGCATCACCGATGAGAACGGGGTGCGCTTCGCAACTTATACGTATGACACCCAAGGCCGTGCAATTACCACGGAACATGCAGGGGGTGTGGAGCGGAATGCACTTGGTTATAGCAGTGATGGCAGTCAAACTCTGGTGACCGATCCATTAGGGAGTCAATACACGCACCATTTTCAAACCATTCTAGGGGTTGCTAAAAGCACTGGACAATCCCAACCCGCAGGTTCCGGCTGCAATGCTGCATCGAGTCAAATCAACTACGATGTGAATGGTAATGCGATTAGCCGCGCAGATTTCAATGGCAATAAAACCTGTTATGCCTACGACTCGACTCGGAATTTGGAAATCGCGCGCGTTGGAGGTGTCAGCAGCACAAGCAGCTGCCCGAGTGACTTAGTTCATTACACCCCAGCTTCCGCTAGCAGTGAACGCAAGATAATCACCGATTGGCATGCCAGTTTCCGCTTACCCGTCAGAATCACCGAAGCAGGGCGTGAGACAAACGTTGTGTACGACACACACGGTAACATCACACAACATCAAATCCGTAACATTTTAGCGAACACCACCCGCACCTGGAATACCAGTTATAGCTATCACCCCACCCTTGCCGGTGTGATATTACAAAAAATCGAAGATGGCCCAAGAACCGATGTCACTGATATCACCACTACCCATTATTATCCCCCAGATGCCACTTGTAGTGGCGGTCATTTAGGTTGCCGTGGGCAAATTGCGAGCATTACCAATGCCCTTAGCCATGTCACACAAATCACGCGTTATAACGCGCATGGCCAACCCGAAGAGATCATTGATCCCAATGGATTAACAACGGTACTGACCTACGATACCCGTCAACGATTGCTATCCCGAACAGTTGGTACAGAAATCACGCGCTACCAATATGATGGCGTAGGGCAACTTAAGAAAATTACGTTCCCTGATAGTAGCTTCCTCAGTTATAGCTATGATGATGCCCATCGTTTGACCGGTATTACCGATAATATGGGTAATCGCATTCAATATACATTAGATACCATGGGTAACCGCACCAAGGAAGAAGTATTTGATGCCGGTAATAACTTAGCTAAAACCCAGCAACGCGAATACGATGCGTTGAGTCGATTGTGGCAAACGCTTGGTGCAGAAAACCAAAGCACACAGTATCAGTACGATGCGCAAGGCAATCTCAAACAGGTTATCGATCCGCTACTCCATACAACCCATTTTCAGTTTGATGCCCGTAACCGTTGGGTAGGTGCTACCGATCCCGCCAATGGGTTGACCCAACAAACCCTCAATGCGCTGGATCGAGTCACTCAGATTTCCGATCCCAAAACAATCACGACAAGCTATAGCTATAACGGTTTTGGTGATGTCACACAAGAAACCTCCGCAGATCGTGGTATTACTAAATATACTTATGATTCCGCTGGAAATCTTAAAACAGTACTGGATGCACGCGGGGTTAAACATACTTATACCTGGGATGCACTCAATCGGCCGACCAAACGCACTCATACAACTGTAACCGGTGTTCCTGCTACAACTGCGCTTACTTGGAGCTATGATGCGGGTGCTAATGGCATTGGGCGGTTAACCAACATGACCGATGAATCGGGTTCGACCAGTTTTAGCTACGATCCCCAGGGTCGTTTGCTCAATAAAACCCAAATGACCAAGAACGGCACGATCAATTACACCCACACTTTGGGCTATCAATACGATAGCTTGGGTCGGATAATTCTAACGACGTATCCATCTGGCACGCAAATCGCTACCAGCTATGGGGCCAATGGTCGCCCCAGCGAGATTCGCATCAATGGTGTAGTGTTACTGAATAACATTGCGTATCACCCTCTCGGTGAACCGAAAAACTGGAAATGGGGTAATGGCAGAATTTATACACGCAATTTTGATTTGGATGGTCAAATCAAAATGCATCCGATTGGAAACGATACGCGCACATTGACCTATGATCTTGCAGGCCGTATCACACATACGACGGATACCAATCCCGTGTATAACCGTGGTTATGATTACGATTCACTCGACCGCTTAGTCGGTGAATCAGACAATAGTAGCTTTAAGAGCTGGCAGTATGACGCCAACAGCAACCGCACCCAAGCACAATTCGGTGGTACAGCTTATCCTTATACCATTGCTGGTAGTAGTAATCGCCTCACAAGTGTCGCTGGACCTACACTAAAGAATTACAGTTATGACGCCGCCGGCAATCCGCTCAGCGATGGCGCAACGACTTTCACTTGGAATGCCGCCGGAAAACTTACAGCCACAGTCAACAATGGCAAGACGCACACCTATCGATACAATGCGTTAGATCAACGCGTCTTTAAAAACAGCACGTTGAGTCCAAGATTTTTGTTCTTCTACGATCCCAACGGGCAATTGATTGGGGAATATCGTGATAATACCGCCACAGTCACCCCAACCGATGATTGGCTAGTCCGGCAGGAAACCATTTGGTTGGAGGATATTCCGGTAGCGGTGATCAAAAAAGCTACTGCGACCAGCCCGATCCTGATTTACTTTATCCACACCGATCATCTCAACACCCCGCGAGTGATCGTGAACCAAAGCAACACACCCGTCTGGCGCTGGGAAAACACCCATGCGTTTGGTGCCAACCTGCTCGACGAAAACCCGGACGGCAACAGCGAATTGTTCGAATACCACCCTAGATTCCCAGGTCAGTATTTTGATAAGGAAACCGGGCTGCATTATAACTATTTCCGGTATTATGAGCCGGAGACTGGCCGGTACATCAGCCCTGATCCGATTGGATTGGCGGGGGGAATTAATACTTATGTGTACGTAGCTGGTAACCCGATGAGCTTTACTGATCCGACGGGTGAGGCAATTCCTGCGATCATTGCTGCTTGTGCTGGTAGTCCAGCTTGTGCAGCTGTTATCAGTGCTGGTGTAGGCGCTATCTTCGGTGCAGCAATTGATATTGCGTCACAGCTATTCAGTAATGGCGGTAATCTACAATGTGTTGATACAGGTAGTACTGCGATTTCTGCTGGAATAGGTGCTATACCAGTTGGAGTTGTTGGGGCTATTGGCAGTAAGATTCTGGGACAATTTCTTACAAAGGGCGTAACTAATCCTGTTCCAGGAATATTGGCAAGGGTTGTACCTGGGAATGTTAACCCCAAAAACCTTAGTGCTGGAGTAGATGCTTTTGTAACAGATGCGAAAGCCTTGCAAGGCTTAAATGCTAAACAAATAGCAGATAAGCTAACGATTCCTCAAAGTTCGTCTGGTTTTAGAGTCATTGAGTTTCCTACTCCTAGCAGTGGAATAGCAAGTCCTATTTTGCGAAATAAATAGGAGAGTTGGAACAGGCGGTCACAGAACTTCGTTCCGCCATCAATAAAAAGAACCTATAAATTCACTTTTTAATCTTTTTTTTCCTCCTTAAATCTCATTTAATTCGAGCAAATTCACTTTTGATCATATCTAATTAAATCAATTACTTATCTCATCACACCACATTACGTCTCATAACGCTTCGTCTCATATAATCTTTACATTTCTACCACCGAAATAATGATGAAAGAGGTAAATATCATGGATACATTGGATCGTTTATCCCTCAATTTTGAGGGGGAAACTAGGAAGGCTTTTGTGTTTCTCAATGATCTGGGTTTTTTCGAAGTTGAAGCGTTACCAACGCTTGTGCGCTACCAAAAGGGTAGTGTTGAAGTGAATGTATATCATGGGCGACAATCGTATGAGATTGGAATGGACATTACTGCTTTTGGAACTCGATATCCGATATCAGCAATCATTCGTGTCGCCGATCCCGAGGCGTTTAAACGTTTCCACTATACAGCGGCAACTGTATCAGAAGGCGTGATTGCCGGTCTCGAAGAGCTAAGCTTGTTAATGAAACGCTATGGCCGTAAGGCTCTAGAGGGTGATTCGCAATTCTTTTCAACGCTCGAAAAGCAGCAAAAATTATGGGCTGAAGAATACGCTTTAGATGTTCTTACTCGACAATTGCGACCACAAGCGGATGAAGCGTTTCGTCGAAAGGATTACTCGGCAGCAGCTGAACTTTACTCTCGTATTCGAGAACGTTTAAGTCCAGCAGAGCTTAAGAAGCTTAGCCTCTCTGAAGAACGCAGCAAATAGCCCGGATAAGCTTGCGTCATCCGGGAATCGACTTGATCCAAACTGTAAAAGCTTGATGTGGAGAAAATGGCCAGATGTATACAAGCAATTTCGACTCCGATAGCCGGCTCAAAACCCATCGCGTCGGCAGCGACACCTGCACGTTGATCTACGATGCCGCCGGGAATCCGTTGAACGACGGCGCTACCGCCTTCACCTGGAACGCCGCTGGAAAACTCTCGACGACGGTCAAGAACGCTAAAACGCACACGTACAAAACCAACGCCCTGGATCAGCGCATCAGCAAAAATGGCCCGTTGAGTTCCAAGTTTTTCTTTTTCTATGATCCGGCGGGGCAATTGATTGGCGAATACCGGGACAACTCCAGCACGGCCACACCGACAGACGACTGGCTGGTCCGGCAAGAAACCATCTGGCTGGGGGATATTCCGGTGGCCGTGATCAAGAAAGCCACCGCGACCAGCCCGATCCTGATTTACTTTATCCACACCGATCATCTCAACACCCCGCGAGTGATCGTGAACCAAAGCAACACACCCGTCTGGCGCTGGGAAAACACCCATGCATTTGGTGCCAACCTTCCCGATGAAGACCCGGACGGCAACAGCCAATTGTTCGAATACCACCCTCGATTCCCAGGCCAGTATTTTGATAAGGAAACCGGTCTTCACTACAATTATTTCCGGTATTATGAACCGGAAACTGGCCGGTACATCAGCCCTGATCCGATTGGGTTGGCGGGGGGATTGAATGTCTATGGGTATGTGGAGCAGAATCCATTGAGTTTTACTGATTCCAATGGATTGCTACCTGATGCAATTGTTGATCTCGGATTAATTGCATTTGACCTTGCATCCTATGCATACAATAAAGTTCGAGGTTGTGATACGTCGGAAGATGTTGCGTCATTAAAAGCAAATACTTTGGGATTATTTATTCCTGGTGTTACAGGACTAGGGCTGGGGGTTAGAGGCACTAATTTGACCCTAAAAACTATTCATGGTGTGCCAATAGAAACATTTAGTGGATCGATTAAGCGTAGAGTTTTAAAAAATGACACTGATGCTTATAGATTTTCTGGCGGCGTTTCAGATTCTAAGGGAAGATTTTAACAACCAGACATACATTGAAGCAAATTAATAATCCTAGGGATGCTGAACGTGTTTTAAACTTACCTGAAGGTGCTACAGCAGAAACTCTTAATAAATTTACATTACCTAAAGGAACAGAAATATTTGTTGGAAGAGTTAAAGGAGGAACGCCAGGTGCTACACAAATATTTATCAAGAATCCAAGTATATTAAAATGATATCAAAAAAATATATATACGTCCTTTCACGGCTTCTGGATTTTCTAAAATTTCATGAAGTTAATTATGCTGTAGTTATCGAAAAATATCTCATAAAATTTGAGTCTGCTAATACTGAAAATCAAATTAAAGACATTGTGGAAGAAGCCAAGCAGTGTATTTTTAGTGGAATGGGATCTCTGAATGATATCTGGATATCTAAAGAAAACAGCCATAATGTTGATAATGAGAAAATGGCAAATATTCAGTTAGAACAGCTTCGCCAAGAACTTCGCAATATGCTATTTCACAAGTAGTAGAGGCATCAGGTTTTGGTATCGCGTTTTACTTTTCGCTGTATAACCGCAGCTACGATTACGATGCGTTGGATCGCTTAACCAGTCAATCGGATAACACCAGTTTCAAGCTCTGGAGCTATGACGCCAATAGCAACCGCACGCAATATGAAACCGGCAGCGCCACCTACGCCTATACGATCGCAAGCAACAGTAACCGTTTGCAAACAGTATCAGGACCCATCGCTAAAGCCTACACCTATGATGCAGCGGGCAACCCCAAAAGCGATGGACAAGCGACTTTCACCTGGAATGCGGGTGGAAAACTCGCGACCACACTGAGAGGTGGCAAAACCCACACCTACCAATACAATGCCCTGGATCAGCGCATCAGCAAAAATGGCCCGTTGAGTTCCAAGTTTTTCTTCTTCTATGACCCGGCAGGGTAATTGATTGGCGAATACCGGGGCGATTCAGATCCACTTCTGTGCACTGGAAATCAAAATTGCAATAATGCCACTGGGAAAGAAGTCAATGCTGAGGCAACTGATAATTTAATAACATCGTTTGTTTGGATAATTGGCACGATTTCACCTGTCAACACATTCAGCCCATATTTTTTTGTTGTCAAATGAGTAGAGGGAATTTCAATCACTGTCGAATCACCCCACACTGTTACTCCTAATGGTAACTCAGCTGTGACCGTTGCCATACGGCGCGAGAACCAGCGTGGTGCAATAACTATCAGATTCATATCTTGATATTGTCGTGCAAATGCGCATATGTGCTCGTTATACGGGCCTAATACTGAAAGCGGCAAATAAATGCCATCTTGAAAAATTTGTGGCCATTGCTGACGGATTTGCAGCAATTTCCATGTTAAATACAACTTGGCCCGTCCGTCTGGTAGATGGTCAAGTAACTGTCGTACTTGCGAAGCCATCTGGCTTCGCGGAACGGCAATGGATTTTTTGATTTGTTCTAGCAATTGTAGTCGCTGCGTGTAATCGACAGGACGACGATTGTCCGGATCGACCAGATTAAATTCCCACAGCTCGTTGCCCTGATAAATATCGGGAACACCCGGAACCGACAGTTTAAGGAGGGTCTGGCTAAGAGAATTGAACATTCCACAGCGCGCGATGTGACGGTTAAAATCAATGAAGTCAGAGAGAAAAACATTTTTTTCGACAGGATTTGTTATTTGCCTGATGAAGTGCAGCAGTCCATCTTCATAAATCGCATTGGGATTGAACCAGTTGGTATGTTGTTTTGCTTCGCGAGCGGCTTTGATCATATAGGCTTCGAGACGTGCCAGCAGAACCTCGTATTCGTCCGCAGCAAGCGTTACTTGTGGCCAGATACCGAGCATTGTTTGATACAACAAGTATTCGTCGTTGGTGCTAGGTATTTCGCGATGTTCCACTATTCGCTTTTTGCTTCGGTTGAGCCGCCGCCAACGCCGCACCTGCTGGTGCCATTGTTCGGGAATTTCGGACAACACATTGATGCGCATGCGCACATCCTCGCTGCGCTTGCTATCGTGGGTGGAAGTATTGAGCATGGTATGAGGCCAGCGCTCTAGTCGTTTGAGGTTTTCCGCATGAAATGCCTTGATCGATGTACCAAAATGGCGCGGATCGCCACCTACTTCATTGAGTGAAATCAATCGATGATACAGATAAAAAGCTGTGTCTTCGCAACCTTTGGCCATTACCGGACTGGAAACTTGCTGGAATTTCATGGCAAAAGCGGTAATCGCGGTAGAGTAGGATGCATCCGCGTTTTTTGCCGCATCGAGCAGCAAGGCGCTACCGATAAAATCAAAAATACTGATATCTTGAGTTTGTGCCCTTTTCTTGGCGATGGCGACCGCCCATTCCACATAGCGCCGATCCAGCGCTGCAGTATGGCCGTCGCGAATGTATGTGCGGTAAATTGGCAAGTGAGCGATGATTTCAGCCAATGCGTAGCGTAAATTATTGGTTGTAAAATCACGTGTATACGGACGCAATTCACAAATGTGACTTAGCTGACCGGCTAAAACATTCAGCTCACTGGCCATTGCATATTTCATGACTTGATGTTTGCAGCGATAAACCAATTCGTCAAAATTGATTTGCGTCTGGATAAAGGCGCGATAAGTTCGACCGAGCATGGTTTGAGCTTCGGGATCGACAAACAATCCGTTGATAAGGCGGCAAAACTCATAGCCGGTGGTGCCATGGATAGGCCAGTCTTGTCGTAATGGCTCGTGTTCCGCGAGAATTTTTTCCGCCACGATATAGATCGGCTGTTCGCCGGTTTGTGTCGGCGAACGAATTGCAACGCGGTCTTGCAGCCGCTGGAAGTATTGCTGCGGATCGTACAAGCCATCCGGATGATCAATTCGCAAGCCATCGACTTTGCCTTCAGCGATCAATTCAAATACCAATTGATGCGTCGCTTCAAATACATGGTGGTCTTCCATACGCAATGCAGCCAGCTCGTTGATGTCAAAGAAGCGCCGATAATTGATATCGTCGGATGCGACGCGCCAGTTGGCAACTCGCCATGATTGTGCTTCGAGCAACTCATGCAATAAACCGAATGACGCAGGATGATCCGGCGTACCGTTGTAATCGCTGACTGCGTCTTGAATCATTTGCCGGACTTGCGTTGAGGTACTTGCCAGCATCGCTAGGCGGCGTTTTAACAGTTCTTGATCGCGATGTCGCTCTAGTATTCTATCGGGGGGTATGGTGCCGCCAGCGGGCAAATTGGCGAAAGCGGTAATCAAGCTGGTGAGTTCTTGCAACTCTGGGTGATCTGGCCTTAATTGTCCTTCCAGCATCGACAGGCGATGCTGCAGCAACCGGCAATATTCGTGCGGTGTGATCGGTAAGCGATGCTGAAAATACCATACGTTGAAACTGCCGTTCGCTTCGTCGAACTGGAGTGCTAATTGGCCGCTTTCCAGTATGTCGCCGTAAGATTGACCCAAGATGGGCAACAGTACTTTATTGTGTAATTCTGTTTTCAGAGGGTGCCAATCAACATCGAAGAATGAAGCGTAGATCGAAACGGGCCCGTTTTCCAGAACATCGAGCCACCATTGATTATCCGCTCCCATCACACCCATGTGATTGGGCACCAGATCCATGATTTGACCCATATCATGCGCATGCAATGCTACGCAGAGGGAATCGAATGCTTCCTTGCTACCAATCTCGGGATTAAACAGGTGATGATCGACGATGTCGTAACCGTGACTGCTACCAGAGCGTGCCTTGAGATAAGGAGAGCAGTACACATGGCTGACGCCTAACTGTGCTAGATAAGGCACGATTTGCGCTGCCTGCGTGAAAGTGAATGCCTGGTTTAGTTGCAGACGGTAAGTCGCCAGCGGGATGCGTAAGCGCCTTGCTGGCTTGGGGTTGCTGCGAATGCGCGGTCGCTCATACCGCATTGCTGCGACTAATGCAACTACCCTGCGATCAGCTGCCCAAGTTTCGAGATGAATAGGAAGTTTGCGACGCCAATTGGGGTGTTGTGTTGTGGTCGATGGAATGTTGATTTGGTCTAATACATCGAGCATATCCTCGATTTGTACCATCAAAATCTTGGCCGGACTGCGTGCCAAGCAGGTATAAACCGCCTGAATGAATTCGGGGGATGTAACTGGCAATGAAACGGGATTGATGGTCAAACCTTCCGGCAGCAATCCGACATGCTCCAGTAGCAACAATAGATAAGCCCGCTCTTGAGCACGTTCAACCACTTGTGTTCGACGAGCATCTTCTGAGCTGAATAATTGTAGTTCCGTGCGTTGCACAATATCACGCCCCGCCCAGTAACCGGGCAGGGTAGGTAAATCGTGCGTTGTAATGGCTGCGAGTGCTTGTGCCGGGTAGTTTGCCGGTGGTGTAAAATTTCCAGTCGCTTCTTTTTCCAGGATAAGTAACCGGTACGATAAAATGTCCAGTGGCGGCAAAGCCTCTTGTACTTCTTTCGGTACCGTTCCAAGGTCTTCGCCAATCACCAGGCATTGATTACGCTGGCTCTCAAGAGCAAGGATGTCGAGTAAATCGTCAAAAGGAAATCGAACATAAGCGCCCTCGGTGGGCGGAAAACCTGCAGGAATCCAATATTGACGCATGAGCCCCATGACATGATCAATTCGCAACGCACCCGCATAGCGCATATTGTGGCGCAACATGGCAATAAACGGTGCATAAGCTGCTTCACGCAGTCGGTCTGGCACAAATGGCGGCAACCCCCAATCCTGCCCGAGTTGATTGTTAAGCTCTGGCGGTGCGCCTATTCCTACGTTGATCGCGTACAGGGTTTGATTAGCCCAGGATTCTGCACCTCCCCCATCTACTGATACTGCCAAATCAAGATACAAACCAACACCAAGCTCCAATTCGAGAGAGCGCCAGCCCACAGCTGAAAGCTGTATATCGGCCTGCCACTGCAAAAACGAAAAGAACTCAATGCGATCACGATATTGCGTTGCAAATTCCTGCACTTCAAGCGATTCCGGTCGATGAAAAGCCTCGGGCCATGCCGGCCATCCCCATACATCGGTGTCTTGCTTATGAAAGTATTCTTGTAACGCTTCGAACAGCGCATGCTGATAGAGACGTTTTCCCTCTCTGTCTTGAAATGCACGAAATTCTTTAGCCCGTTCGCTACCAGGCTTGAGATGCTGTTTACAAAAATGGTGAAACAACATTTCCAGCATGGGAAGCTTAAGTGCAGCGACGCCTGCGTAATCGACCAGTTCCGATGCTCGCAATCCTTCTAATCGAATTCGAAACTCTGGCGTTCTCAATATGGCACGCGCTTCATCGCATTCATGAAAATCGGCAACGGCTTCGACATCGAGATACAAAATATTGAAAAATAAGCGGCTTGATGGACTGTACGGGCTGGCATGTTCCGGATTATATGGAAACATGGCATGCAATGGGTTAACGCCGACAATATCTGCATCTTGCGCTGCCCATTGTTCTAAGATTACGCGCAAATCGGTAAAATCACCGATTCCCCAATTACGTTCCGATCGTACCGCATACAGCTGTAGAGCCGGTCCCCAAATTCGCCCAGAATTCTTGATAGCTTGTGGTTGATAGCATGTTGAAGGAGCGACAATGAGTACTTGTTCTGCACATATTTCGCCTGCTCTCATCATAACAAGACGGTGATAGCCGGGCGCGAGGTGTTCGGGTAATTCCAAGCGTCGCATGGTATAAGCCATACCGGCAATTTTTCTAGCCTTAACTTTGGGTAATTGCTTAAGACAAAACTGACCATGCAATATTTCGTTCGTCTCGAGTTTTATTTGCCATTCCCAAACCTCGTCGGCTAAATTCTCTGGTGTGATGACATATATCGAGGAGATACAATCACGTATCACGGAAACCGGCTCAAGTACACGGTACCAAGGACGCAGTTCATACGCTTTAATGGCAGCCGCAATTTTCTCCACTGCAGTTACATCGAATCCCATTGCAGTCAATAACATACGTTGAGTTGCTGGTGAGGTAATATGTTGCTGCTGCCAGTTGTCGGTATAAACAGGCAGAATACCTGCTAGATCGCTTAGGCGCTGAAGTAACGCCAGCTCATTTTCAGATTTATCCATGGCGTCCGTTCAGATACCAAGCAACTGAGAATGCAGGCAAAATACCCGATGATAAATATTGCTGTTGCAAATCCTTGCTACTTGCATAAATCATACTTCCTTGCGGTGGATGAGTCAGTTTGGCCGGTGTTACTCCCAAATTGGCATAAGCCGCTAGTCGCGACTGATCACCGAGTTGCCAGCTTACATACAGCGCATGCGATGTCAGTACTTCAAAATGACCACCATTGATGTTGGGCAGGTATGGGACGATTGCACGTTGCCGCACAGTAAGCAATGTTTGATATAGCTTAAACCATTCGTGGTGTAACGGGTCGTTGTGTACCTGCCAGTTCAGTTTTGCTTGCATATAGGTATCTGTTGCGCAGGGATCAGGGATCTCCTTATGTACCACAGAATTGTGAAAGCTTCTGAAATGAGCAAACTCTTTGCGCCGCCCTTCTGTCACGGCTTGTGCGAGCTCGCCGCTGAATCCGCAAAAAAATAAAAATGGCTCGCGTGCTCCCCACTCTTCTCCCATAAACAATAAAGGTACAGAAGGCGAGAGTAACAACAGGATCACGGCAGCGCGTAATGCATCAGGTGAAGTCAATGTAATCAGACGCTCACCAAACGCACGATTACCGATCTGGTCGTGATTCTGTAGAAAACAAACAAAAGCTGATGTCGGCAGATGCGCGCTCGGCTCGCCACGCGGTGTGCCATTGCGATAAGCCGAGATTTCACCCTGATAAGCAAAACCTTCAGTCAAGCAACGACCTAAATGAAGAATGGGATTATCGGCATAATCCGCATAGTAGCCGTCAAGCTCGCCAGTCAGCAGCACATGACAAGCATGGTGCGCATCGTCATTCCATTGTGCACTAAATCCGGCACATTTGCTTGATCGGTTGCGCTGTAGGTAATGTGCCGAATTGTGGTCGTTTTCCAGGATCAGGTGAATGTGACGGTTTGCGCCGAGCGTTGATTGTACTTGTTGCGCCAGCTCTTCCAAAAAATTCGGCTGACTGTCGTCCATGATTGCATGCACGGCATCCAGCCGTAATCCGTCAAAATGGTATTCTTCCAACCAATAAAGCGCGTTGTGGATAAAGAAATCGCGCACGATTCTTGAATGCTCGCCATCAAAATTGATCGCTGCACCCCACGACGTATGATGTCGATCGGTAAAAAATTGCGGCGCATAGAGATGCAGGTAATTGCCTTCCGGTCCGAAATGGTTGTACACAACGTCGAGCAGCACCATCAATCCATGACGATGAGCACTTTGAATCAGGCGCTTTAAATCTTCCGGAGTACCATAAGTACTGTCCGGAGCAAACAATAAGGCGCCGTCATAGCCCCAATTGCAGCGACCAGGAAAATCGGCGACCGGCATCAGTTCAATTGCGGTTACGCCAAGACTGGTCAGATACTCAAGTTTTTGCTCGATAGCAGAAAAAGTGCCTTGCGGTGTGAAAGTACCGGTATGAATCTCGTAAATGACAGCTTCTTCCCAAGGGCGGCCGTACCATTCGTCGTCGCACCAGTCAAATGTCGCAGGATTAATCAACTGACTGGCACCGTGCACATCGTCGGGATTGTAGCGTGATGCCGGATCGGGCACCCGAATGTCATCATTAATCTGGAAACAGTATCTGCTGCCCGTCTGGATTGGTTGACAGATCCGTTCATACCAGCCGCCGCCATTTGCCTGCATGGGGAGCGGTGCGTTGTTGTCGATCAGCAATCGGATGTGCCGGGCAGCTGGCGCCCACATCTGGAAACGGACAGCATCCTCCGCAATGAATTCGGCACCGAATGGCATGTGATGCCGTCTTTTTATAGGAGTACTCACATCCAGTTCCGGTATAGATTTGTTCATCGTAGCAGCGTTGTTTGCTCGAGGAAATCAAATAGAATCAACACAAAAGACTCTAACAGCGCCGCTTGATCAGCATCTAGACGATTGAATTCTAATAATAGTCTATCAATCAAAAATAGTTGAAGCAAATCCCGGCTCAACTCCGCACTATTGGGATGCGTGCAGCATCCAGCAATTGCATCGTAATATCCACCAAGAAAAGCTTCGACAGAGACCGTTAACCATTGTCGCGCATTGACTGCAAACGAATCGCGATGTTCGGTGTATTCGGAAAAATGCCGCTGCTGTACTTGAGACCCAGCTAGGCAAAGTGAGAAACATAAGTTTGCAACATCAGCTAACGGTAATTTTTTGGTACGTCGTGTTTCTAAAGGTTGATTGGGGTCACCTTCGAAGTCGATAATGATGAAGTTGTTATGCGCCATCAACACTTGGTCGAGATGAAAATTCCCATGAATACGGCTAACTGCTAATTGAAAAGCATTGGGCTGTATCACAAGGCGCTCGAATATTCTTTGAAGTGCGGCACGCAGGCGCTGAACAGTTTCAGATGAGTGCTCAGCAGTATAATTAGTAAGATTCGCTTGCAATTGTTCCGTTTGTGCTAAAAATCCGCTAACTGACGTAACTTCGGGATCAAAGGCGGAATCTCCGGTTGTTTTTGCGAATGCAAGATGCAAACCGGCAGTGCATTTACCAAGCACAGTCATTTGTGACTGGTAGCTGGCATGCACTGCCGGCTCGCATACTTGATGCGGTTCAGCAAGGCATGATTTGAGGTAACGATCCAGATATTCCTGAGTATAATCCCAGACTGTGCCTTGGTTAGGAATGTAGCAATGGAGTACCGCAATGACTGCTGTGCCTTGTTCAGTTTGGTATTCCAAGCTGCCGGCAAGCGGTGCTACATTGCTGCATGGCGATATCTCAGTCAGAAAACGTCCGATTTCGAGCTCCGGATTGATACCTTCCTGTATTCGGCGATAAACCTTCAGAATCAAGCTCTCACCATAGACGATGGAAGTATTGCTTTGTTTCACGGCCGGACGATTTACCGCAAGTGCTTCTGGTAATTCCGTAAATGCAGCGGTACTGGAGAAAATCATTTCGCCAGAAGCGAATGGAAGACGCATTTTGGTATGAATTGCATTGAGCAAAAACTGGCAAAATGCATCTTCTCCAGTAGCGTCATAAAGAATGCCTTCTCGTGCACGCTGCCTGACCTTGGCTAACATCCAAGGTGACAAGGCGTGGTATTGCTGATCAGCCGCTTCGTCCAACAACAATCCAAGTGGCAAGAAATAGGTCTGCGATGCATCCGTATCAAACAAAACTCTAATCAGAATCGGCAGCCATCTTTTGCCATTAGTTGCTTCCCAAGAACGACTCAGATCGAGATTCAACTGGGTTATCTGGATTCCTGCACCATTATACCAGCGCTGTGATGCAAGAAATTGAGGCAATATTTCTGTCTCTAACTGTTGCCGGGTTTTACCCGTGAGTACACTGCTGACCTCTCCAGCGGACTTGGTCATTAACAAAGCCAGGAAGCCCTCGGGCAAGACTAGTACAGGTATATCTTCGCGTGGCAGCTTATCGATATGCCAGACGGGTGCTTCGACATCCGATGCCAGCCGAAACCAATAAAAACCATAACCCGGCAAACTCAACAGATAAGGTAGTTCGCCAATGGCTGGAAAAGCAGTACGCCCGAGCAGCTCCACCGGTACGCAGCCTTTGTAGGCAGCAAGATCCAGCTCTACCGGCTGGGCATTGTTCGCCAGATTGGCGACACACAAGATGCGCTCATCCTGGTATTCACGTAAGTAAGCAAGTATTTTGCGGTTACCGGGGTGTAGAAATTGTATGGAACCACGTCCGAAAGCTTTGTGGCTTTTACGTATTACGATGATTCGCCGCATCCAGTTAAGTTGTGAATTAGTGCCGCGGCATTGTGCTTCGACATTAATCGCCTCGTAACCGTACAATGGATCCATGATAGGTGGAAGATACAGTCGCTGCGGATCAGCTCGGGAAAATCCTGCATTCCTGTCAGGACTCCATTGCATTGGTGTGCGCACGCCGTTGCGGTCACCGAGATAAATATTGTCTCCCATGCCAATTTCGTCGCCGTAATAAATAATAGGAGAGCCAGGCATGGAGAGCAGCAGGGTGCACATCAGTTCTATTTTACTGCGGCTACCGTTCATCAATGGCGCTAGCCTACGGCGAATGCCCAGATTGATACGTGCGCGCGGATCGGCTGCATATGTATCGTACATATAGTCGCGTTCGCGGTCGGTGACCATTTCCAAAGTTAATTCATCGTGGTTGCGCAAAAATATTGCCCATTGGCAATTTTCCGGAATTGCGGGGGTTTGTCCCAAAATTTCAATAATCGGATGTCGGTCTTCTTGAGCTATTGCCATAAAAATTCGTGGCATCAAAGGAAAATGAAAGGCCATATGACATTCATCGCCATCACCGAAATATTCTCGCACATCTTCCGGCCATTGATTGGCTTCCGCAAGAAAAACGCGGCTTTTGTAGCGACTATCCAAGTCGGCACGTAGCTGCTTGATGACTGCATGGGTTTCCGGAAGATTTTCATTATCAGTGCCTTCACGCTCACATAGATAGGGAATGGCGTCAAGACGCACGCCGTCAATACCCATGTCAAACCAGAAGCGCATGGCTCGCAGCACTGCATCGATAACATGAGGATTATCAAAATTTAAGTCGGGCTGATGCGTGAAGAAGCGGTGCCAATAATAGGCTTTTGCTTTTTCATCCCAAGCCCAGTTGGATTTCTCGGAATCGGTGAAAATGATGCGAGTATTCTCGTAGCGCTTCACCGTATCGCTCCACACATAAAAATTCCGTTCAACCGATCCCGGCAGTGCTTTACACGCGGCTTGAAACCAGGGATGCTGATTCGAAGTATGGTTAATCACCAGCTCGATAATTACTCGAAGTTGGCGTTTATGCAATTCTTCCAGAAAATACTGGAAATCATCCAGAGTACCGTAATCGGGATGAATATCGTGATAATTAGAAATGTCGTATCCGTCGTCGCGCAAAGGAGAGGGATAAAATGGCAATAACCAAAGCGTATCAATGCCTAGATCTTTCAGGTAATCCAGCTTGGAAGTCAAACCGGGAAAATCGCCGATACCATCGCCGTTACTATCGCAGTAACCACGTACATGCAATTGATAAATAACGGCATCCTTGTACCATAACGGATCGTCTGTGTTATCCATAATTTCCTCAGAGAAGCTTCAACTTGATAGGCTTTAATGATCATAGTGTCTGTTCCTATGCATCTAACACCAGACCGGTATGTAGTGACCGACTGATCTGCCAATTAACAATATGTCGAGCAAAAATATCAATGATAAAAGCCCCATAAACAAATCCTGTCTATGTTGCAAAAAGATAATGTCTGCAACCAACAATTGATTGGGTCGGGTTGCCGTAAATTGCCGGTTGATCTTGTTGATTAGCCGATAGAGTGAGTCATCGGCAACTGTAGTTCAACAATTCTTACCACGTCTGATGCCTTGTATTCTCTGTCTCTTCATCAGTCGCTCGGCGGTACAGCGGGCAACTCGAGTGCCTTCACATATCAACTGTCGTCATATTTTCGAACGCCATAAACCCCAAAGTTACCTTTTCAAATCAATTGTATTTCTAGCGTCAGCTTCATGCCCAGATTAATGCGACTAGGATTTGGCGTGCGTCTTTTTTCATAATAACACGATGAGGCACAATCTGTATTTGTCTACAGACTAGCTCGATCCCATATTCAGCTTTGTTTCTATCGATAAATAGCATCATCATTTCAGTCGACGATCAAGCCTCGCTCGGGCAAAATAGACCGCTGGGGATTCAACCGATCATTGCAACACTGTTGAAATTTTCTGTGATGGCGATAAAAAATTCAATATTTTTCTTGATCGATCATTTAACCCTTCTGTCATCATATCGAGCTACTCCTGTGAATAAGCGTTGTGCACACCTTAATTTGTATATCTCAGTGCAGATTGAGCAATCAGCTCAATAATTAATTGCAATATAGCCCTCGAAAAACTTCTCACCTGGCCTAACAGTCGCATTAATGAATTACTCCCATTTTCTTCCGAGACGATTGGAGCATCAATGCAAAATCGTGAATAGATGATAGTGTCGGAGATTTTCAGGTTAGGCGATATAACATTTTAAGTATTTATTGTCTGATGAGCCGAGATGCATAGGGTTTATTATTGATGCAATGCTGTGAGATACCCACTAGGCTCCATTTTTTCGATGGAGGTGCGGTATGGTAATGATTGAGCAGCATTGCCAACTGATTGAGATCAATCAGCGTTTCTCTATGTTGTCAATCGAACTGAATCGTATAGAAAAGATCTACCGCGCTATCTTCACCAGCCTGGGTAACAACGGTGATTTTAGGTGTCAGATTGTAGGTCAATTTAGTGATACCTATCGTCGTGGCAGTTAGGCCACGCTCATAGCTCAAGTAAGCGCGCGATGAAATGCGCTTGCCAATCACGCCGATCTGCCCGCTCAAAGAGCTGCCGACACCAGCCTGTTTGAACGCAATTTCGTCGACGCCGAGTGCCTGGGTAATTCGGTCGGTGAGGCCGTTGCCGGATTGGCCGCCGAGTATCGAGCCGGCAGCCAACAGCAATATCGAAGTGTCGATACCGCTGATGTCGGGTTTTCTGCCCAGCACGATCCAGGATAGCTTCTCGGTGTCTGTAACCTCCGGTGTCGACACTAGTTTTACGCGCGGATGGCGTACCGATCCGGCGATTTCGACACCGGCTTCAACGGCCAGCCCTTCCCGTACCGCTAGCACATTTAGGCTCGGATCGTCGAGCGGGCCTTGGAAACTGACGATACCACGTTTGATCGTCAGGTTTTGCCCGTATGCCTTGAATACAGCGTCCTGTACGGCAATAGTACCGTTGAGCTTAAGTGACTGATTGTCACTGCTACGTACTTGTAGCTGCCCGTCTAGGCGTCCTTCCAGGCCGGACGCACGGATATAAAATTTCTCACCCAAATTAAGGTTCATGTCGAGATCTAGTGCTAGTTGTTGCGAATGTTGCGGTGACGGCGCGTTTACCAGAACGATATCGTCTGGTAATGTGGGACGGTTTTCCGGTGGTTGAATAATCAAACCGGCGTCAGCCTTTAAATCACCGGTGATACTGAGGCGATTATGTTGAAAACGAGTAGTCCCTTTTCCGGAGGCGGCAATCCAGTAATCAGTTTTGTGTGAGAGCGGTAGCCGGTTGAGGAAGAAATCAAGCTGACTGGGGTTACCGGTTAATCCGATCTTGCCGCTGACAGTCAGCGAACCGGTCGTATCCTGTAGCGTCAGATCGCGAAACGAGTGATTGTCCGGCGGCGCATGAGAACTGGAAAAATGCAGCCGGTCGATGCACAATTCCGCTTGCTGAAAATGAGCTGTCAGAGTGCCTTGCTGTAAGCGGATTCCTCTTTCAAGCAAAGCCAGGCTTAAATTCGTGCCGGAAGCCGTGCCGCTGATATCAGGTTGCTGCAATGTGCCTTGAATACCAGCCTGGATTTGCAATTCTCCATCGGCGTGCAAATCGTTAGTAAACGCGTTAAGCCACTTCAAGCTGGCGATGGTGGCATGAATGTTACCCTGCAGTGGCGATTTTTTAACAATGGACCACTGTGCTTTCGTTTGCTGCAGTGGCAGTGTTACCTCCGCTCGAGCACTGCCCAGCATTTCACTATTCAGCGCGAATTGCCCGGATAATTTCCCATGCTGGACGGTTGCCTGCAGTTGTAATTGTTTCAATCCCAACGGTTGCGGCATATCGCCGGGTAAATACCAATCGCCGCGCTCGCGTTGAATGTGTAATTCACCGGTCAGTTGCGCGGCGGCATCGAAATGCCAGCGGCCGCCCAATTGCAGTGGAGCTCCCGTTGCGTGCGCCAATGTATCTGGCAGCAGTGTAATGCCGGTGAAATCACCGCGTGTTTTCAAGTTGCCGGGTGTCCATTGCAATTGTTCGATACTAACGGATCCGCGTGAGATCGAAAGCACTGCATCACTTAGCGAAAAAGAAGCCGCACTGGCCGCGAGTGCTGCCGGTGCCAGCAAACGAACCGGCATGTTACCAATGACAGAAAGCTCGGTCAGATGACCCTGCCAGCGCAGCGGCAACGTCGATTTTGCAGAACTCAAACCGCCGCTTGCCGTCAATTGAACGGTGGTATTCTCATTGATACCGGCATTGACCTTCAGGTGGTGATCGGAGGTTTTACCATCAAGGATGGCAGATAATTGCCTGATCGCTGCTTGTTCGTGCTCGCGATAGGTGTCGACAGTAACGTTCAGTGCAATAGTATTTTTTTGATGCCATCGTGCGCTAGCGGAGATACCCGAGAATTGTTGTTTGCCGGGCAATTCCAGCCGTTTGCTGGCGAGCTTCCAGTCGAGATTGGGTGCTTGCGTCGTACCACGGAAAGTAAGTTGCGTCTGCAAGTCGCCGGATACACCTAAACCTAGTTGCGACAATAACGGAGCATTCACCGTCAGCTGGATATCGTGTCGTTCGCCTTCCATGCGACCGTGTGCGTGCAACCGGTTTGAACCCGCCAGCAATTCAGCTCTGCCGTTGAAGCGGCTGGTGCCAGTGAATGTGATCTCTCCTGATCCGCTGAGCGGCGATTTCACCAGGCGGCTGTTGTGAATGGCGTAGCTTAAGGTACCGGTAACCGCCGGTAGCAATTGACCGGATGCCTGCAAATCAGCATTCAGACTGGAATCGACGGCCTGAATAAAATCCGCGCTGTTGAAATTGATCAGCTTTCCCGATATTTCAAATATTTGCTCCCCTTTCAGCTGTAGTTTGCCTTGACCGGCCAAACGCGAGCGGTTGCGTTGCAAATTGAACTGCTGAAGTACGAGCTCATCAGTATCATGAGTAATTTCGGCGGTCAAACGTAGCGACCGGTCACGCAGATCGATACGGGCAGATTGCTTTTCCGTATCGCCGGCGAGCTCGATCTTGCCTGAGACAATGGCGGTTTGCAGGCGACTGTCCAGCTGCTGCGGATCAATCCGCTCGACCGCCAAGTCTGCAGTGAGGGTGTGTTTATTCCGGTCCCAAAGTAACTGTCCGCGTACAAACCCATCCTTTCCGGATTGTACCCGAACATCCGACAGCGTCAGCAATTGAGGAAAAATCAGTGCGCGGGCATGGATAGCGGATAGCGGGATACCACCTTGATCGAGCGGCGCGGGCGCATGATTTTCGGCGTTGATATTACCTGTCAATTGCCCGGCCTCGTTTTGCACCAGTTGAGCCGAGACGGACAGCTTCGCTTGCGGTGTATTTGCCACAAAATCGGCCGGATTCCATTGTTCCAAGGTAATGTGCAGCTGCGTAAGCGGATTCTCGGCAAACGGTTGCAATTGCGCTTGCAATGCCATATCGGTCGTAAGCGGTTGGCTGGTGGATTGAATCGTAAGCTGCTCCAGATTGCCGGTAATGGTTGTGTCGATGCCGCCCCTTGAATCGGTAGCGACGATGCCAATATGTGCATTCAAAGCAAACGGTGCGTTACCGACAAGTTCCGCCTGCGATTCGACGGCTGCCCACGGCGTTGTAAATTTCAAGTGCGTGAGCCGGTGATGCATGCCATTGCTGTCCAATGCCAACACCAGATTGGTTATCACTGGCGCAGCATTTTCCTGGATTGCCGCGTTGAAATGAATTGCATCGACAGCCATGATTGTAATCGATAACCCAAACGGCAGCAGCAAACTGTCCGGTAGTTGCGGGGAATTCGGCGCAGTTTCAATCACGTGCTGATTGATGCGAATCGACTCCAGCACCAGCCGGTTAATGCTGACCCGCCGATGAAGCAATTGCGTGGGATTCCAGTTCATATGGAGATTTTGTAACGCCAGTGCCAGTTCATCATTGTTGAAACGAATATCTTCAATATGCAGGTTATGCAATGTGCCGTGTACGCCAGTTAATTGGATCGTGCCGTCACCCCAACGATTAACAGCGGTAACTACCGACTGCAATCCGGATGAGCTAAACAATAGCCAATAACCAGCAATAACCGAAAATACCAGTAAAAGCAATAGGCTGCCAACCAGCCTGTGATATCGCCATGCGGTCTTTGGAGGCAGCGGATTTTTAGTTCGTTGATTGGTCATTAACGACTTTACCTTATCAAAAAGCGACCATCATTGAAAAATGCACACGCAGCGAGCCGGTTTCGTGCCCCCGAGCCAGGTCGAGTGCAAGTGGTCCCGCCGGACTCCGCCAGCGAACACCTGCGCCATAGGCAAGAAACATTTGCATGTCCTGCCAGCGGTCGGCCGCACTGCCGATGTCGGCAAACGCCGCTGCCCCCCATTGCTGGGTCACCCAATGAGTATACTCTGCAGTACCGGTTGCCATCACTCTGCCACCGACGATGGCATCGCCTTCGTGGACACCGATGCCTTTGAAATCGTAACCACGCAGCGATTGAATACCGCCGGCGCGAAACAGATATTCCTGCGGAATACCGAAACGTGACGATGCCAATGTATATCCAACTTCCGTCCGCAGGAAGAACACATCGCGTAATCCCACCGGCCACCAACTCTGATGCCGGGCATAAGTACGGATAAAGTCCTGATCCGACAACAATTGCTGACTGCCGCCGCCGATACGCACCTCGGTGATATCCCCGCGCCGGATATTGACCGGATCGTCGACCACTTGCCGCCGCCAGCGCCAATCTAACGCCAATGCATCGTTGATTTGATTGATCGCACCGTCGGGTTTTTTATGTTCGCGCTGCCAATTCAAAGCAAATTGCATGAATATCGACGGCGTCTGGTAATTACGCGAAATACCAATTTTCTGCTCGACGGTTTTCAGGCCTTCGATATCGGTCATTTGAAGGCTGGCACCCAGCGAATAATTGATATGGTTTTGATCGGGCAGTGAGTCGATTCCCGCTAGAAATGTTTGTCGTTTTTGCTCGAGACGCAGTAGGCTGGTGAGATTCCAGGCACGGTCAAGAAAATTATGATTACGGTAATTGACCTCGCCGCGTGCGCCGTTATTGGAGCTGTAACCGGCGCCGAAGGAAAACCGTTGTGTGTGGGCCTCAGTCAAAACGATTTGAACTGGCACTGATCGATTCTGCTCTGTGTCTGGCGAAATACTGACTGAAACAGTGCTGAATTGAGGTGCTTTCTGCAATGCAATTTGATACAAGTGCAGCAAATCACGCTGGTAAATGTCGCCGGTTTTGAAGGGTGCAAGTCGAGTAATCAGGGCCGAATCATACCGTTCCAATCCGGTGATTTGTATTTCACCAAAATAAAAAACCGGCCCAGAATCAATGGTAATCGAGAGGTCGGCACGCGCCTCCTCCGGGTTAACAGTTGCCTGGCTGATGACAATCCTAGCTGCAGCGAATTCTTCTTGTGCGATATCCGATAATAATGCTGCTTTTGCTTTTTCCCACTCAGAAGAACGAAACGGCATGCCGGTCTTTAGCGGCCAAGCGGCTCGTAGTTTTTCAATGCGCTGCTGATATTTGACATTTTCTTGTGCGATTTCACCGGAAAAAATAATGGAAATACTATCAACGCGTGTCAATACGCCAGGGTCAACTTTGATTTCAGGCACAGAAATGCCCTCCTGAATTCGATGTGTCAACGAGATCGAGGGAGAAAAATAGCCTTCGGTTGTCAATAGGTCACTCATTTCCTTTTGTGCGCGATACAAAAAAATTTCTTCAGCCATACCGTCAGAAAAAGGCTCTGATGGGAATTTAAAATACTTAATAAGAAACTCTTTGATATCATCAGGTGCCGACAATAAAATTGCTGCCGAATTTTTTGCAGAACTTGACGTATCTTGCGCGACAGAGAGTCCAGAGCCAAAACTACCTAACAGCAAGAAAATCATCCAAATTCGAATATAAAAACGATCAGCAGAAAACTGAAAGTCCGGTTGAATAGCTTGATCAAATATTAGGGATATTCTCAGTTTTATTAACTCTCCTTGATTTATCAAATTTTATAAAAGATAGAGGATTTTTCCTTGAATTCATTAGTCAACCAGGCGATCCTCTACTGACAAGATCTTGTTAAGAAAACGTTGATTGATTGACTGTATGAGTGAATCACTTCGTTGCGCGGTACTCGCTCCCTCGTCTATCTTGTCGATATGCCTCGGTTGCTGCGTTCCATGCGCCTGGTGCTTCATCTCGCTCACCGAATTAACCAGCGTCTCTTTAAGAATTAACGTTATTATAGATTCTACTTCACGCATTACCCCAAACACAGAAGTTGAAGCCTCATCCATATCGCAATTTCAGAATGCGTCAGGGGCGCACAATAGTTATCTCCTGGTCAGTTTTAAACCGGCATCAATAGCTGGAGATTACGAAGCAATTCAGCGCGACCTGCAAAGATTTGTAGCAGAAGTTTGCAATCAACAACTATGGGGAATTCCATGTTACCTACATTGTAGTACATAATGCTGGAAGTATGCCCCAGAGGCGATGCAAATTTCCATGGCTGATAGAGATCAGTATTTTCCGGTGCATTCCTGATTGTAGATATTTTTCGATTTCTAGCGCTGTTCCTGATTAGTCAGTGCCAAAGGAAAGGCCTCAGCATAACTGCGTAAATTTGCTGTGATGGCAGAGAAAAATTTTCAAATGACGCTGGCTGCACGTCATTTTAGTAGAAAGTGAAGTTTTTTTCCTTTTTTTAGGGGAGTTTTCCCTTCCTTATGCAACATTTGGACGGATTGCTCCCCTTAATGGCTGATCTACGAAGATTTTGTTGGCCGCTTTTTTCAGATCCATGCAGATACTTTTCAGTATGACCTGGGCGTTGACTTTTACCGTACCGAAGTAGCTAGCGCGTCCCATTCTGAAGCATCTTTTTCCCCATCTGCCTTTTAACTAGTCGATCCTGAAATATCCACAAGCACTTGATTCTATGCAGCAAAGATCTTTCTTTTGATGAGCATAACGACCAGGAATGTTAAAATAGCATCCTATTTCTGGTCGAAATGGTGATTAAAAA
>WBZN01000495.1_pt1 | contig 30570 bp, 39 predicted proteins | sample 5204281 | NCBI WGS metagenome assembly WBZN01 (sample SAMN12344347, study PRJNA552823) | activated sludge metagenome | biome: Activated sludge suspended growth; feature: Nitrification reactor; material: Wastewater; isolation source: activated sludge from nitrification reactor of wastewater... | reverse complement strand
GATGTGCTGACCTGTGTGGATGAGGCGGCAACAGCGGTTGATGATACATACAGTGTTACCGACCTTGCCACCGGTTGTGTGATTCTCCTGAAAGGTAATTGAGATAAATTCTCAGCGTTTATAAGCAAGGTAAGCGTGGATGATCTCCATAACCTCATCTACGCTATCCCACACCACGTTGCACTGATAGCCGGCGGCGCGCAACTCGCTAATGGTGTCAAGCTGTTTCTGTGATGGCTTGTTGTCCCCTATCTTGAGTTCAATAAATAGGCCCGCCTGGCCGCCACTGGGGATAGCCAGGAACAGGTCAGGCACGCCGCCACGAACGCCGGGTATCTTGTGGCTGTTCTCGTTGGGAATATGGAACAGCAGAGCAAACGCCGGTTGGCGCAGCGCTTCCCAGGCCGCAGCCTTGAACACAGCCGCTTGAAACTCCCGTTCGTTTTTCCACAGCGTGACGGCCTTGCGCGACGGGGTCTTAGATTGCGCTGGCTGGGTCAGCAGGTGCTTATTTAGCTCATATGTGTGATCGCTGCATTCAACGCCTAGTATGTTGGGCATTAGTACGCCTTCACTTTCTTCTCCTCGGCGGCCAGGAGCGGTTGTTGGGCAGGCGCCGCGAAGATGGGCAGACCCTGGCCGGCATACTGATTGAGCAGCCAGCCAGCGGCGGCCACCACCGCATCAGCGTGCGGACCGTCCACGTACACATCGCAGCCTACCCAGGCCCCGTTGATAATGGTGTACAACTCAGCCAGGACGGCAGCATCGCCGGTGTCATTCTGCATTTTCGGCCACAGCCATTGCTTGTACGCTTTGAAATCAGCGGCACGATGATAGAGCGGCGTACCCGGCTTGATGATGTAGTGATAATGGCCCTCATCCGGCGCACCACCGGCAATGATCTTGCCCATCGGCGTAGCTGGCGCTTCTATGCCGGTGATGTACCACTTGTCGCCGGACGGGAGAGTGTGTAGCGTCCAGCCTTGCGCGGTGGCTCGTTCCTGCAACACTTCCAGCACGTCAGGAGCGACAATGGCGCCCACGAAGCAGGTCAGGTCATCCGTGACCGGGAGAGGCGTCAATTCGACTTCCAGCGCTTCCCCGCGCGGCCAAACTAGCTCGTCAATGATGGCTTGCTTGATAGGCTTCATCTGCGCCAGCAGCGCCCTGGCCTCTGGCGAGGTGGCGCCGGATGGGTAAATCATGCCATCCTTGACGGTCAGGATGATGCCCAATTGTTGGGCTTTGGCGATTGCGGTTTTTGCGTCCATTAGGCGATTTCCTTCCGCTTGCGCTTTTTCGCTGACGCTACTCGCTTTTTCTTCTCAGCGTTTTTGTGCGCATTTTTGACGCCACTGAGCCAAATTGATAGCCCTTTGTCGGCGCCCTCTGCGGCTTCTGTTTGGGGCTGTTTGGGCGAGGGCTTGACCTTCGCCTCGACATGCTTGTGGGTAGGCGGCGTGTAACCGGCCTTTTTGATGGCCGCTATCCCGTTGGCGTGCAGGCGCATCAACTCGGCAATGTGCTGGCCCAAAGCGCCTTTACGGTGTGCGGATGGTAGCAGTTCATCACACATCTTGCGCAGCGCCTTATGGTAGGCCGCCACAACCGCCGGTTCCACGGTCATCGTATCAAAGATGGCCTTGAGCGTTGGCAAGTGCAACACACTGACAACCCAGGCGCCGCCGATGTACTCAGCACCGGCGAGAGCTTTCACAGCCTCTTTATGCGCCAGGTCGTAGCCGGTCATGGTCACGGCGCAATGGCGGCCATGTGGGGTGATCGTGGCGTGGGTCATGGTCAATCCTTTTTCTGTGTCCACAAAAAACAAATTCCGTTTTACTATCCGAAGTCCCTTACACCTTTTTTGACCCTCATTACACCCTTCATTACACTTTGGGTGTAATGAATTTTTGGCGATTTTACTCTGGGAAAAATCGCCATTACACGCATTACACTTTTTTTCGAGATACACCACGATATTTTTTAGGCCGAAAATATACATATACAAACTAATTCAAATTGGGGGTATTTATGAGCCTCTATATCCATTATCGACATATGTTTATTTTTTAGCCTCTCATCACGCGAGAACATGGTGTAAGAAGTGTAAGAGTGTAAGAATCACCATTTTTACCAGTGGTAGAGGTCATTACACTTTTCATTACACTTTTTTTTAGGGTGTAATGGATTCATGCGCTAAGGCTATATCGGCCAGATGAATTACCCGCTGTGAACCGCCGCCGGCCCATACGACCTTTGTTGTTTTCCCATCGGGCGACTTTGAGGCGATCATCCCAAGCTCATCTAGTTGAGCATAGAGTGTGTTTTTGGATAAGCCGCCCAGGTCAAGGCCCACGGCTCTTTGTAGCAGAGCCATTGTCACATCAGGCAACAAATAGAGGCCCTTCCCGCCATCGTTCCACCCGATGAAGCGATCTCGGTCGCGTGGGTCGGTCAACGTCTCCGGCGAAACGGCTTTCTCCTTGATGATGAGGGCGCGCCCGCTACCGATGACTTCCCGCAGCGCATCGACAAAGCGATTGGCCTCTAGCGATTGGCCGGTTAGGTTGGTCATGGTTTCGACCGTGGAGAGCAGGCCCTGCAAATGAGCGTCCATGTATTTGCTTGCCCATTCGCCCAAGATGGGGTGTTGTAGCAGGACAAGCCAAACCAATTCATTCAGCGCCAGATTGGTCGCCACGCGCATAGGGTTGACGGTGTTGGGGCTATGCGCCTTGATCTTGGCGTACCAGTCGTTGCGTGCCTGGTCAAAATCTGCTGCGACTTCCTGTACTGTCTTTTGCCCATCTTCGGATTCCAGCCACACCAGCCAACCGGCGCCCACTGCGCAGAGATGACCTGATTTCGCTTGCGCCACGGTCAACAGCGCCAGGTCGCGCCCCTTCTGAAAGTTCGCTACGATCACACGGGCGATGCTCGCCGGGTCTTTGTCCGGTACATCCTCACCTGTAAAGATTGGCCAGCAGAACACAGGCTTTGTTTCCCTGAGTTGAGCGGCCCGGTTTAGGCGCTCTTTTTCGCCGCCTTCCATGAGGTTGTGAACAAGATTCGTGAAATCATGGCCGCCGTTGCCTGTGGTCGGCTTATAGTTGTCCACCAGGAGCGGCATATCGCTGGTAGCGGTGGCGTAGCTCATGACTGCGTTGCGGGTTGCCCCTTCGCCCCACTTGATGAGATTTTCGTCAAGAATGAAATCAGGCCCGTACAGACACATGGCGACCTGTGCAACCGAACTCTTCTGTGTGCCGGTGCGCCCAGCGATAAACAAGCCGCAACGCTCGTTACGCCAGCCGGCCAGGTTCGCCAACGGCGCCAGAAACAAATGCGCCAAAACAACCGTGCCGACTTCCGGCCCCACAAAGTTGACCAGAGCGTCAAGCGCCTCTATGCCCTGAGTAATGTCTCTGTCGGCATGGATTCGATAGGGCAGCTTGCGACTTAGGCGCACGGATACGCCGTCAGGCTCACGGCCAGGGATCAGGAATTTTCCATCTTGCCAACCGGCGCGGGTGTATCGCTTCGTCTGTCGCAGCTCGCCGTTGGTCATGAGCTTGATCGCTGGCCCCAGGTGCTTTGCCATGCCGGCGCGCACCGGGTCTTTGGCGCCGGCGGCAGCTTCCAGCAAGGCGCGCAACCGCCGGTCATCGCCAAATAGTTCGGCTTCAATGTCGCAGGTAAATGGGCCAGATCGCACTGCGCACCCGGCAATGGTGTAGACCTTGGCGCCCTCTTCGGTTGTCCCCTCTTCGGTGATGGTTGCGGTAAAGTCACAGATGGGGGTTGCCTTGATTTCGACGGAGCCGTCATCATCTATTTTTTTGGAGAGCAGACAAAGCCGTCCGTCGTCGATGTCATACGGCCAGGATTCGGGCAATTCCACATCCACCGGCGCTGCCTTCTTTCCGGTCAGGCTTTTGACGCAAGCCGTTATAAACTCCTTCGCATCGCCTTTCGTCCAGCCATAGGCAATCAACGTATCGCGCACCTGCATTTGGTCAAGTGGCGTCAGGGCAGCGATGTAGGCGCCATAGTCACGGATCTGGGCGCGCTTGTCTGCCGGGGCAATTTCCAGATTGGCGGCTATCTCACGAATAGCCTGGATGATAGCCTGTGCGTTCATAGGGTTGCCTTAAAGACTTTGGGATACTTGCGGCTTCGCATTCCGAGCAGTTGCGCCGCTGCCTTGACCGCTGCCCGCACGTCGCCGTTGTACTCGAACATGACATAGAAATCGAAGGGGCTGCGCGGCTGGTGCTTGCCGTGGCTGTCACTATCCAGCGGATCATTGCTGCTCATGTGGTAGGACTTGCCACTGTCTAGGATGACAACGCCGGCGCTGTCGGCCTTTCCCGGTCGGCTGTAGCGCCCATTGCCCAGCCGGGTATAGTTGTATTTTTGCAACATCGCTTCCAGGTTGTAATGCTCATTGAAGGCATCGATCACACTGTCGCCGGTCAATTCTCGCCTTTCCCGTTGCGGATAGCATCGCTGTTCGGCCTGTAGCTCCTGGCGCGTCTTGGGCGCTTGGCAGAGTGAGCGCGCACACGTCAGCAAGAAATCCCGGTGATCCTGGTCAATGGTCGGGAGTTGTGAGAAGCGGCCGCGCAACAGTTCATAATAGCGCCCAGAGGGATGGAGCGATGGCGGCAACAAAGCATAGCCATTAACACCACGGGTTTCGACGGCGATGCGGCGGCCACTGTGCGCGCTTTCGTCTGGATGCCAAGCCAACTTCTGATTCGGTTCCGGCAGTGGACAGCGCCAGGCCAGTTGAATGCCGCCGCCGCCCGTGCGTTGCATGGGCAAGTCAGCACTATCACCGCCGGTCAGATTGGCCCATGCGTCATAGTAGCCATCGACATCAAAGTCGATGATTTCAACGCCACCGGAGACAGGCCCGCCGATTACGGCCACGGCTGCAATGTTGTGGTTGAGCCAGTAGCGGATCATGTCGGCGGTTGGGCGCTCGTGCTGAAACGGTTCCCAGGTTCCCTTGGGTGAGTCGGTGCGGTCCGTGGTAACAAGCAAACTGCCGTCATCGGCCTTTTTGTAAAATAGCGGCTGGCCCTGCTCATTGCGCGCCGGTGGAAGTAGCCATCCCGCTGGTCGCTTGGTTTTTGTGTTGATGGGAACTAGCGAAAGGCCGCCTTCCCAGTACAGCCAGATAGCTTTTTCGATCAATGGGTGTCGCATAATAAGCCTCACTCTTTCAAGAGGCGTCGATGTGGGCAGCGATGGACGAGATTACACTGGGCAGGCCACAGGCAAGCGGAACCTTTACAACGGGAAGCAACAAAACGTTGCTGGCGCCGGCTCACCTCTTTGAGCACCGGCTGCGCTACACCCGTAGCCTGTTGGTTAGAATGCCTCTACGACCTCTGGTTCCGGCTGCTGAGGTTGCTCCGTCTGCTCTGCTAAATGTGCCATCTGGCGGTTATAGAAAGCCGTCAGCACCTGGGCAGCGTTGGCAGTGTTGAATTTGCCGCCAAAATCAGCATCTACGATCTTCTTTAGGCTGTTGCGCGCTGCATGTTCGTTCGGCTGCGCTTTGCTCTCCACTGCCCAAGCCTTAGCAGCATCGGCGGGCTTGCCCTGGTTCAGCCATTCGGCAACTTGTGAGGGTATCCCTGTGGCGACCGCATCATCATCATCGTTATCATCCTCGTCATCAACGAGTGACGTAGTTAATAACCGGCTCTCATCAACAGTGACCCCATTGACCGTTAGTGCTGCCCGGTGCATCGATTCCAGTTGGAGCGCTGCCCACGTCGGATCAACTTCGATACTGAGTAGCCATTTCTCGCGCCGGGCGCGCTTGCCATCTGTGGTAGGCGTTGAAATTTCGACGGGCGTGCGCTTCAGGATGAACGGGATACCGCGCAGATCACCGCGTAGAAACTCAACCGCCTGTAAGTTTTCCTGTAGTCGGATAATGTCGTTGATGCTGTGAGTTTCAACGGTCACGTAGGCAAAGCGCTGCAACTCTGGGATAATCACCATGAGGCGCCCAACCTCCTTGCAGCCGCCGGGGCAGGGCTTGGGATCGGTGCGGTACTTTGTACCATCTAGCCAGATGACACAGGTTTCCCCATCGCAACGGTGGGTTAGGCCGCCGGCCACATAGGCTTCTTGCCAACAGGTAAAATTTTGCGCAGCAGTTTGCAGGGGTAAATAGACATTGATTTGCGCTGGCTGCTCTCCATAGGCGGCGTGGAAGTGGCTGGCAGCGCGCTGGTCGTCGGTATCAAATCGAAAGTAAGTCAGATCCTTGCCGGGAGCCTTGCCGTTCTCCGGTCGAACGCCGCCCTTTCGTAGCTTCCCAATATTGGGAAACTGCGCATCTCTCTGCAATCGCTTAATCACTGATTCGCTCCATTCTCTAACTGTTTTTGAACACTGACCGGAAGGCCAGCAAACACACCTTCGACTTTTGCCTGTAGTCGCTGTTCAACCCTGGCAAGCTCTAGCATGACCTGATTGCGCGCCATGGCGCGCAACGCATCGGCAGCGGCGGCCTCATCATCTCCGACTTCCAGATCAGCCCATAGCGACACTTCACAGGTGGCGCTGGAATAGTCGCCTGTGTTGAGCTTGCGACCATACGTAACGGAAATAGTTTTGAGTTGCACCCTCTTTGTCCTTTCTACGCCCACACCATATCCCCGTCCGGCTCTGGCGCCTGAACCGGCGGTTGCAAGATGGCGGCATCTATCTGAACCCGCGCTGGTTTAACCTCCGCGCTCTTGATTAGCAACCGTAGTGCATCAGTGCGGTTTTGCGCTCCCAGGCGTCTGCGATGCTGCTCCAGCAATTCCCAAATGCTTGGTTCTAGTCGAAAAGTTTTGATGATAAGTTTTTCCGCTTGCACATTCCCCTCCATCCTCGCTTGTAAATTTGTATAGCCAGAGTATAGCACTAAATCCCTAAAATAGCAATATCCAATCTGCATGAAATTTCTATTTTTGGGATGCAATCCAGAAGAAACGACAGAAAAATTTCTGCAATAGGGATTATTTAGCAAAGTTTTCTGTCATTCCCAAAAAACTAATTGCAAAAACAGAAATTTGGGGGCTTGACAATATTTCTAATTTAGGTTAAAATTTCTATTACAGCAATAAAGCACATTAACAAACACCAATACGAGCAGCGCAGGAACCTTGACGGGCAGTCTGGAAGCAGACGGGAATAACGCTAAGTGGCGATAGCGCAGAGTGTAGAGGTCATAGTGACAGAGACAAACCAGTCCATAGCATGAAGTGCAACCAACTCTGATGGGTGCTTGTGAGACTGGCAAGGCAGGAAAAAAGCCGCCTTATATATAAGGTCAATTCCGATGGTGCGCTTCCACGCATCTAGGCCCGTGCAGGCCATCCTGGTCGCAGTCGCTGTGGTGCAACTCCATGCACTCAGGTGGATCAGAACCGGCGGTGAGTGAAACAATTTTTTAATTTTGAGAGGAGATTGGAAATGTCAGTGTCTTACATGGTTCGTGAAGAGTTCAACGCCCAGAGTGCGATCTGGGCAGTGGCGAGCGGCATCTACCGCAGCGGTGTGTTCGTCGGCAAGGCGTATCAGGTTGTCACCAAGCTGGCTTTCCTGATGTGGTGTACGGTGGAAATGATTGCTGCTTGGTTGTGGAAAGGTAAGCCGTCAGCCGCAACACTGGTAATGGTCGCCAAAGCTCTAGCGCTGTCGGCGTTGCCGGTTGTGGGCATGGCGCTGGTATTCATGGCGCCGATGGCTGTGGTCTGCGTGGGCATTATCGTAGCGTTCGCCGTGGTGACAAAGCCCCGTGCAAAGTAAAGCGCCGCTCTGGTTAGGACAGAACAGCGCTTTAGAGAGGAATATAGAATCATGATGATTGTAGCAGTAGAACCCAAGACCGTCAAGCCAGTCGATGTGACCGACACGATCAACGCACGGTTGGCAGAGCGTGACGCCTGGCTGACAGAGTTCAGCGCCGGGCAGTTTGCTTTCCGCCGGGGTGAGTTTCCACGACAAGATTGGTCGGCTGGTAAGTTGGACGGCTGGAACTTTGCCGGGGAACTGGCGAATTTAGCCGCTACCGCTGCCCCGGCCATCGTGCAAGAGCGCTGGGCAGACCGAGAAGAATGCGAGTATTTACCGCTCAGTGATGAGCCAGGGTATAGCGAATCGTTGCAGCCGTGGCAGTGGTAGCAGTGCAGGCATCGGCTTTACGTTGGTGCGCACTTGGGACGGCGATCGCAAAGAAGAGCGTCAATTGAAAAAATGGAAGATGGGCAATCGGCTTTGTCCGATCTGCAATAAGGATGTGAGCTTATGAAATGTTTTGCTTGTGAATTACCAGCAGCCTACGACGGATTTTGCGAAGGCTGCTACGGCGATCTCTTTGCCGGTAGTGACGACGCCATGTCTGTTGCCAACAAACTAACCGCCATTATCAACGAACAGAACGTCGAACTTGTTGCCTATGAGCGCATTGTCATCGAACTGAATGCGGCTCTAGCCGCCCAGCATGACCTTATTGCCAAGCTAAAAAACGAGCTTGCCGAGGCAACCCATCTGCTAGAGCAAGCACACGACCGCATCAATCTGCTGGAAGAGGCTCATAACGATAGCGTCGAACGCAACGCTGCCCTGGCCGGCACGCTGGCGGTGCGTGACCAACGAATCGCCGAACTAGAAGCCCAACTGGCCGCAGCGCTGGCAACGATAGAAGCAGCAATGAAGGAAGTAAAGCAATGACCATAGAGATGATTTCGACCAACGTTCCATTTACTGAGATGTTTGGCGAGGCAAAAGACGGTGGCTATGCAGGGAGATCGCCTTATCAGAAGTTTATCGAATCGAAAATTGAGCTTGTCCAGAATGGCGGCTTTACCATCACTGCTGACGAAATGCGCCCGTTGAGCGCCGCCTACCCACATCAGTTTGCGGTTGCCAAGTGGGCGCTCCAAAAGGGGCAGGCGTTGCTGGCGCTCTCCTTCGGTCTACACAAGACTTCTATCCAGCTACAAATGCTCAAGTGCGCACAGGAGCGCACCGGCGGGAAGGTTTTGATTGTTTGCCCGCTGGGAGCAAAACATCAATTCACCGAAAAAGATGGCCCTCGCCTTGGCATGGAAGTCTGCTATGTGCGCAACGACTACGAAGCGATGACCGCCCCGTCGCCGTTCATCATCACCAACTATGAGCGCTTCGTGAATGGCGACATCTCAGCAGAGTTTGTCAAACAGTATGTTCGTGGTGTAAGTCTTGACGAAGGCGATGTTCTTCGGTCGCTGGGCAGTAAGACCTATGATGTGTTCGTTGATATTTTCAAGCCAGTCCAATACAAGTTCGTCGCAACGGCCACGCCTGATCCCAACCGCTATATCGAGCTGATCAACTACGCTGTGTTCTTAGGTGTGGGTGAACGATCTGCATTGCTAAATGAGTATTTTGGCCGCAACACGCAGAAGGCCGGTGATCTGCAGCTTTACCCCCACAATGAGGAAAAGTTTTGGCTGTGGGTGTCAACGTGGGCGCTTTTTATCACCAAGCCGTCTGACTTAGGTTTTAGCGACGAAGGTTTCGACCTGCCACCGCTACAGGTTCACTATCACCGCATCGCCACCGACCACAGTCGAGCCTGGGATCGCCCAGACCGCAACGGGCAAGCATCACTATATGTGGACAGTGCGCAGGGTGTAGGCCCGGCTATGCGCGAAAAGCGAGACAGTCTCGACATCCGAATTGCAGAAGCGAAGCGTATCAAGGCCACCTATCCCGAAGGAACGCACGCCATCTTCTGGCATCACTTGGAAGATGAGCGGAAAACGCTAGAGGATGAGATCCCCGGCATCCTAACCGTTTGGGGCGCCCAAACGCCAGAAGAAAAAGAAGAGCGCATCCTGCGGTTTGCTCACGGGGAAGTGCAAGACTTCGGAACCAAACCTGACATCGCTGGCGCAGGCTGCAATCTGCAACATTATTGTAGCACAGCCATCTTCATTGGTTTGGATTACAAATTCAAGGACATCATCCAGGCGATTCATCGCATTTACCGCTTCCAACAAAAAGAGCGGGTCAACATTCATTTTATCCATACTGACGCTGAGGATAGCGTTGTGGCCGCCTTTAAGCGCAAATGGGTCAACCATGACAAGCAGGTCAAGAAGATGGTTGACATCATTAAAAAGTACGGCTTAGGCAATGTGGAAGCGATGAAGATAGACGTTTCCCGCAAGTTAGGTGTTAAGCGCCAAGAGCGCCGCGGCAATTGGTTTCATCTGGTCAACAACGACTGTGTGTTGGAGATTGCGAACCTGGCAACCAACAGCGTCCACATGATCAATACAAGTATTCCTTTCGCTGACCATTATGGCTATGTGAACCAGCATGAGGACTTCGGCCACAACCACGGCGCAGAAGGCTTCTTCAAGCAAATGGACTATTTGACGCCCCACTTATTGCGAGTGCTGAAGCCGGGGCGTATTGCGATGATCCACGTCAAGGACTTGATTGCCTACGCTTCACAAACGGGCAAGGGGCGCGCTGAAATCATCCCATTCAGCGATATGACCGTAGCTCATTTCCGAAAGCATGGGTTTCTGTACATGGGTCGGCGCACCATTGTTACGGATGTGGTCAGAGAGAACAATAGCACTTACCGCTTGAGCTATTCGCAACAGTTGAAAGACGGCTCCAAGATGGGCAGCGGCTTACCAGAATACTACCTGCAATTTTGCAAGCTACCTACGTACCTCAGTGATGGCTACGCCGATGACATGGTGACGAAGATCATGGAAGAATACCGGCTTGGTCAGTGGCAACTGGACGCACACAACCACTGGAATAGCAGCGGGAATCGTCTACTAACACCGGAAGAACTTGCGAACATGCGAGAAGGCAACGCTTACCGCTGGTGGAAAGAACACAGTCTAAATTGTGTTTACGACTATGACCAGCATCGGCGAATTTGCGAAGCGCTAGAGGACAAGGGCGCTTTGCCGAAAACATTCATGCTGTTGCCGCCACATAGCAAATCCAGTTGGGTTTGGAGCGATGTAGATTTTTTACATAGCCTCAACGCCGAACAGGTCAGGGAAGGCGGGCAAAAGCACGTTTGCCCGTTCGCGTTCGATGTAGTGAAGCGCGCAAACAGCCTGTATAGCAATCCTGGTGAAACTATCCTTGACCCGTTCTCTGGTCTTGGTACAACCGCCTATTGTGCCATTGAGCAAGGTCGCAACGCCATCGGCTTTGAGCTTAACCCACTATACTGGGCAGCGTCGGTAAAATACTGCCAAGAGATGGAGCTAAAGCGCAGCGCACCCACGCTCTTTGATATGCTCGAAATGGAGGCCGCCACATGAATATTTTGCCGGCTGTGCCACAACCTCGGCCATGCCTTGGGTACTGGTTGTGGTTGAACTTTCTGTATACCAGCGCTGAAATATCGGAGCGCTTTGCTTACCACAATGGGACGTGGTACGAATTGGGAGAGGTGGTCACGCAATGAAAACTAAACTGCCCCTTGCCACGGCTAGAGACATCGCCGGTCAACTCGTGGATTATCTCAAGCCCAACGCGAAGCGCATCGAAGTGGCCGGTTCCATTCGCCGCTGCAAGCCAGAGGTTGGCGACATTGAAATCGTGTGCGTGCCGACTGTGGCGCTTTATGACCAGCTTGACGCCTATCTGCGCTCCAGTGACATCCTCCACACCGACCCCAAGCGCTGGGGTAGCCGGTTGCGCTCTTTTCGCTTCCCGGTCAAGCATGTGAATGACTACATCCAGGTTGACCTATTCTTGCAGCCCGACCCGGCGCGCTGGGGTGTCAATATGATGATTCGCACGGGCAGCGCTGAATTTAGCCGCAAGATGGTCACAAAGCGCAAGGCCGGCGGATTCATGCCGAATGACCTTACTATCTATGACGCCCGCGTCTGGGCCGGCGCAAAGATGCTGGAGACGCCCGAAGAGCAGGATGTGTTTGCGCTCTGGGGTATGGATTATGTCATGCCGCCACAGCGCACCGACTGGTACGACCCGAAGTTCGGGAAAGCACCGGTTGTGGAAGTGGAGCCGGTGCCGGTTCAGGTGGGACTATTTTAGCAACCACAGCCGCCCCCCGACGGCTTGGTCTATAAATTTGTGTCAATTTAGCTCAAGAAAGGAGATCCTGGGTTGAAGGCATAGTTGTTGACGGTAGTTCGTGGAAGCCCATCCACGTCTGAAGAAACGGGCATCACCTGGGACTGCCGACGCCCTTCTGTTGGCAGTCCCTAAGTACCCTTGAAAATGTTGTAGCCCAGGTGCGGACACACCCAGGCTACGGTGAACACACTTTGTGTGAGAAAGTGGTTCTATCACATGGTAACAAAATATTTCGATTGGATCAACTTAATCATCGCTGCTTTCATCATCGCCTACTTATTGTTGCTGCCGGGAAACGCCGGGAGCCAGGCGCTAGACCCCACGCCAGAATGCACGGTGCAGCCTGATGGCCAACTACTCTGCACGTCGTCTGTGGCTGTCACGGTGACGCCCTCAACGATGCCTACGCCGACCAGCACGCCGCACCCGGTGACGCTCATCCGTTGCCGGGTGTTTCCTTGTGTGTTTTTGCCTATCGCGAGAAAGTAAGTTTGTCGCCGGTCGCCGCCGCTGCTCACTGTGTGCATAACCTTGTTGCAATCATTCAACCATCGTAGCAGATCGCAGCTTTCGACCATAATCAGCCACCGAAGGCGGACAGGTGGTAACAGAGGAGTCATCATGTTAGTTTATCGACAGTGGACAGTGGCTTACGCTGGCCGCATCCGCCAGCGCTGTGAAGGCTGGTATCTCTTTGGCGTGTTGCCGTTGTATGTCAAGAAAATCGAGGTGTAGCCATGACCATCAAACACACTTGCCCCTCTGGCGTTATCCAAGCCATGCAGATCACCATTGATGAGCAGCGCGCCACGATTGAACGTTTGCGCGCTGCTCTGGCCGAATGTCACCGCCACATGGCCTATGGGCAGGTTGAATCGGTTTCGGAAACCCCCGTTTTCGCGACCGATTTAGAAAGGGCGGATGATTTTGTAGCCAGCTTCCAGATGATGCAAAGTGCCGTCCACAATAACGCCGTAGCGCATGGCTGGTGGGACACCGAACGCAACGACGGCGAAATGATAGCCCTCATGCACAGCGAGTTGTCAGAAGCACTGGAATGGATTCGCCATGGGAACCCGCCTGATGACAAATGCCCAGAGTTCTGCGGTGCTGTGGTGGAATTTGCTGACGTGATCATCCGCATCATGGATACCTGCCATCAGCGCGGCTGGCCACTGGCGGAAGCGATTCTTGCCAAGCATAAAGTCAATGTGGAACGGCCATATAAGCATGGCGGAAAGAAGTTCTGATTATGACCGTACACGCTCACCGCACGCGCCACGCCCTGACCGATGCCACTCGTGCAGGCGGCATCATCGACTATGCACCTGAACACAGCACTACCTTTTTTTATGAGCTTCACCCCCATTTGCGCAATGTGAAAGCGCAAGCCCTGGTTGGCGTCGATCTTATCTATGATTACCTGACCCGACGTGGCCCTCGCACGTTGCATCAAATTGCAGACCGCACAGGTCAAGATTTAACGCGCTGCCGTTGCCTCATGGAAGCACAACCAGAGCGCTTTCGCTATAGCCGAGGGCATTGGGAAGCGCTACCGCAAGAGATGGCCGCACAGGAAAGCAAGCCGCCAACTGTCGCTGAACGGATTGCCGCCTATCTTGCTGCGCATGGCCCGGCAACGGCTCAAGAGATAGCCACAGCCTTGGGGTACGGCAATAATTATTGGACGGTCGGCAGTGTCCTGAGCCGTGGCACAAGCGGCGCCGTAATTGTCGGCGATCGGGGAACTGGACGCCGACGAAGCAAACTATGGGCAATGAATGGAGAAGAGAATGTTTGAACTATCAAAATCGTTCGTGGATGAGTATCGCCAACGGCCTGTAGCATTTGGCTGGAATGGCTTAGGCGAGGTGGCTTTCTATCGCACCTATAGCCGCAAGGACAACCCACGCGCCACGGGCATGGAAGGTTGGGCCGATGTGTGCGAACGGTGCATTAATGGCATGTACCAGTTTCAGCAAACATGGTGCCAAGCCACGGGCGTCAACTGGAATACCGAAAAGGCCGAACGCAGTGCCAAGGAAGCGTTTGATCTTATGTTCCACTTCAAATGGTCGCCGCCGGGACGGGGCCTGTGGATGGCTGGAACTGACTTCATCATGCAACGTGGCGTTGTGGAAGCCCTACAAAACTGCGCGTTCATCAGCAGTGAATACATTGCAAAAGAGCGTGGCGACTTCTTTCGCTGGCTGATGGAGATGAGTATGCTGGGCGTTGGCGTGGGTTTCGATACCCGTGGCGCTGGCAAGATCGCTGTGCAGCGTCCGCTCCGCATCAGCGTCATGACCTACACGATTCCTGATACCCGGCAAGGCTGGGCGCGTTCGGTGGAACTGCTGATTGATAGTTACCTGAATGCTACATCTGCAATTGTTTTCGACTACAACCAGATCCGCCCCCGTGGCGCTCCTATCTATGGGTTTGGTGGCGTTGCCAGCGGCCCGGCTCCGTTGATTGAATTGCATAAGTCCATTCGGTCTATCCTTGATACCAAGTCGGGTTGCAGCATGGACAGCCGTACCATCGTTGACCTGTGTAACTTGATCGGCAAGTGCGTGGTTGCTGGCAATGTGCGCCGATCGGCGGAAATTGCCTTTGGCGCGCCGACCGACAACCAGTTCGTCAATCTCAAGAATTACGAACAGAACCCAGAGCGTAAAGACTTCGGCTGGGTTAGCAACAACAGCATTTTCGCCGAAGTGGGCATGGACTATACCGACGTTGCCCAACGAACCTATGAAAACGGCGAACCTGGCTATTTTTGGCTAGAGAATGCGCGCCAATATGGGCGCATGGATGGTCTACGCAACTTTGCCGACAGTGAGGCGATGGGCGCAAATCCGTGCGTGGAACAGGTCTTGCATCATCGTGAAATGTGTACGTTGGTGGAAATCTATCTGCCCCGTTGTAAAAGCAAAAGAGAGTTCGAGCGCGCCATTAAGTACGCCTATCTCTACGGCAAAAGCACAACCCTGGCAAGTGACCAAATTAGCGATCCGCAGACACGCACAGTGATGCAACGTAACCGGCGCATCGGTCTGAGCGTCACGGGCATCACACAGTTTGCAGGCGCGCATGGCCTGGAGATACTCAGGGACTGGCTTGACCACGGCCACCACATCACCGGCTATTATGACCGGTTGTATAGCCAGTGGCTGGACTGCAATGAGTCTATCCGGCGCAACAGTGTCAAGCCGGGCGGAACCGTCCCGCTACTGGCAGGCTGTACACCTGGCGTTCATTTCAATATCGCCAATCGCTTTCACATCCGCCGGATGATCATTGCTGATGATAGTCCGTTGATTGACCCGTTGCGCGCCGCCGGTTATCCGATGGAAGCCAGCGCCTACACGCCCGACAGCCTGTCGGTTTCGTTTCCTGTGGACGCAGGCCCTGGCGTACGCAGCGAGAGCGAAGTCAGCATGAAGGAGCAGCTTGACCTGGTTGCGATGGTGCAACGGCACTGGGCCGATAACGCAGTGAGCGCCACCGTGAAGTTCGACCGGCGCAACACGACGCCCCACGATATAAAAGAGGCTTTGGAGAAATATCAATATTCGCTCAAGGGGATCTCATTTCTCCCTGCCGAGGGACACGGGTACACACAAGCCCCCTATGAGAGCATCACAGCCGGCGACTATGAGCAGATGATGAGTCGCATAACGCCAATGTCCATCACTGACATTGGCCAGGCTGACAAACAGGTCGAACTGTACTGTGAAGGTGATGCGTGCAAGGTGGTGAGCTAGGAGGTTTACATGGCGAGCAAGCGCCACCAGCGCAAGAAAGCCTGCGAGTGGAAACGTAGCTACGCCACACAAGCCGCCGCTGTGGCAGCGGTCATCGGTCTGCGCAAACGCACCGGGGACAGCACCAGGGCATACCGTTGCCCCTTCTGCGGCGCATGGCATCACGGCCACACAGCACGGCGGACAAAGCAGGCGCTGAGAGCGAAGAGAGGATATTGATATGCAGATTAGTTACGATGTAAGCGACTGGAAACAGCAGTATGATGGATCATCGTCTAGGCCCGTGAGCGCTGACGAAGCTATCGGCCTGATGAGAGAAAGCGACATCTCACTGAGCGAACTAGCAATGTTGCTAATCGTAGGGAGAGAGTTGGGTATTGTCAAAGATGCCACTTTGCCCACGAACAAACTCAGCAATTTGACCGGTATGGCAAAGCATCTATCGACGTATCGGTCAAACCAGAGGGCAAAAGTCAACCTCGCCGGTAAGGACGTGGATGTACCCCGTTTTGTGGCGAACGCAACTGTCGCAGAGGGAAAGGAAGCGGGTTTCCAGTTCACCGTTCCGAATGGTAACCCTGATACAACGGTGGTTGATTACAATGATCCCGCTGCCGCCGATCGGGCGATTGCTTACTTGATGACCAACGTCCTAGGCCGCATTCGGGAACGCCTCGCCCTGATTGCGGTAAACAAGCCGAAGGAGTTGGGACGCATCGTCAAGGAACTGAAAAAGGCCATTGACGACATTGCGAAAGATTTGAAGTAAGGCGGTGAGTTGCTACGGGCGTTGTGTAATCCAAATGATCAATGCAACCACCGTTTTATGAAGATTGCCACTTGAACTATGTAACCCAATACGGACATGCAATCAACTAATGCCACTGTCCATATATAATCCAGTGTAGTCATGCAACTAACGAAGTAGCCGGCAGGGCGGATGAGGTGCCATATGCGCCATGTAACCCAGGACGGAGATGCACCCACCGCCCGCCGTTACGATATAACGTGAGTGCCACTGGTTGTGTGTAACCCAAAGCACAGATGCACTCGCAAGTTTAGCCAAATGTGAAGTGTAACCCATCAGCATTATGCGAAAGGAGCAAACCTAATGACCGACAACCGACCAGCACCAAAGCCGCGCAAATACCCCCGTCTCTGGCAAGCCTATTTGTTTTGGGAAGAGATCATGCTCATGCGCCAGCGTCACAACCTGCGCATCAGTGCTATTGAGCGCGGTAAAAGCAACCTCGATAGTCTATTTGAGCGTGCCATGATAGAGGGCAGTGTAACAATGGAAGTCAAGGGCAAACAGAAGACTTACACCACATTCCCTATTGATGACATTCTAGACAACGCCGTCAAAATTATGGTCAATACCGGCGCAGAGGTTCCAGTGTGGCCCTGGATTACCAGCATTAAGGGGTTGGGCGCAGGCTCTCAGGCTGCCAAGATCCTCGCACTAATTGACGACATCGGACGCTACGACGGTATCGCCAAGCTGTGGCGGTATTCTGGCTATGGGTTGTACAACTATTACACCGATGGGAGCAAGGTGCAAGCGCCAGTTAAAGGCAAGCAATCACAGGGGAGCGCGGAAGAACGCACCCTTGTGGAAGTAGCCACAGAACCAAAAGACGGTTGGCAGCTTGACACTGTGCGCGATCGTGGCGTCCCCGGTTATGTGCTGCCGTTTAACAAGACGCTCAAGGCTTCCTTATATGTGATGGCCGACTTGTTTGTTAAAGCGCAAACACCCTATTATACTGACATTTACTATGCGGAGAAAGCCCGTCAGCGCGCCTTGCACCCCGAAAAGATTGTCAAGAATGGCACGACCATGTTTAATGATGCCCACATTGACAACCGGGGTCGGCGCAAGATGATCAAGGAGTTTCTGAAAGACCTATGGGTGCAATGGAGACTCGCAGAAGGATTGCTGGTTACGGAAAAGTATTAGCGTTGCCAATTCATCAATGTGACCCAAAGCAAGAATGCAACCACAATAGCCCGCTGATTGCCAGGTTCGTTATGTAACCCAGAACAAAAATGCAATCACGGCAAAGTAGGGGCGTTGCCATTATATTGATGTAACCCATTGAAAACGATGCAACGCCCACAAAAAAAGAGCGTCGCCGATCCCCTCGGTTGGCGCTCTTTTTGTTTACCAGTACAGTGGCGGGCGCTCATCATTATCTTCCTGCCGTTGCACCTGTGGCTGTTGTTGCGCTTTGTCATACAGCGCCGCCACCGTGACAAGCATCACTACCAGTAGGCCGCAAGCTAGTTCAACCATGTTATACTCCCCGTCTCACTTGCACAGGCGTAGTATAACATAGTTTTGTAGAAAAATGAAGCGCCAACTGGTCAATGGTTGGCGCTTTTTCATTTACGGTGACGGCATGGCAGTCGTTTTCAGCCACTGATTGATGGGCCGGGTGGGATCGCTGCCCACGACGGCGCTGAAGTCTTTATATTCGCTTGACCCGCTCACAATGATGCGGTAAGGGTTGGGCGCGGTAATCGAGATTGGTGACGTTGTGTAATAGATGCACTGCGTCGTGTGGCTGAGTGTGGTCATCTGGTAATCAGACCCGGCCAGGGTGATATAGTAGAGCGGCTGAATCCCCGGCCCGGTGCCGTAGACGGTCAGCGTTCGGTTGCCCCGAATGCACCAATCGGATCCGGAATAATCCATCAGCCCATTGCCATTGCCATCGTAGAAGGCATGGAAGCGGTAACTCTGGGTAGACTGCGCTTCCACAGGCGCGGCGCTCAGGCCCATCAGGAGCGCCAAGAGCGCCACCACGGCTAAGAATTTTTGTAGTGTTTTCATGCTTGTCCTCTCAATCTTATGCGTCGTTACTATAGTCAATACCGCCGATGAGGATACGATCATCCGCCCCGGCGCCACGGCTCATGCTGAATTGCCACCACACTTGACCCCACGTTACCCCACTGCCCACGGCCGCGCCCTGAAGCGGCATCTGAATCGACGTGAACGGCTGGTTCCCAAAGTAAATCTGCATGTTCTTATTGGTGTTATTCTGCAAGGCGATGCGCACACCCACAGGCTGCACCGGCAAGCGCGCCAGGGTGTAATAGGTGCCGTTGGTTTGCGTTGTCCCGTCCTTGTACTCGCCACGCACCCGCCATGTGGAGGATGCTGAATCCCAGTTGATGTTCAGCCGCACAAAGGTGTTGTCATCCGGCGTGCCAGCGTTGTTGCGATAGACGCCGATGTAATAGTTCAAATCAGCAGAGTATAGCCCCTCACGCATGAGGAACGGACCCGACCAAAAGCTTTTCCAGGCGTTGGTGGTCAAGCTCTCAATGGTAAATGGCGTTTGCCGGCGGTACTTCCATGAGGTTTCGCCAGATGCGCCGATGATTGTCCAGAAGCCATACACACCGTTGGTGTTGGTCGCCTGTGGCGCATCGACCTGCGTCCAGCCGGCGGGAATGCTGCCACTGTTGTCGTTGAAGTAACTACCGTTGGTTGGGTCGAGTAGCAGCGAATCCATCCACGGGGCAATAATATTCCTTGTGAATGCTTGCGGGTTGGTGGTTGCCCCGGTGACGCTGCCGTTGGCTTCCAGCAGCGTATCAGCCTCGGCGATGATGGTTGCGGCTTGGGTTGCGGTTAAGTCTGTGGGATCGCCTGTCCCCGCCCCACTTGCCCGCCCCTTGATTGTGGATTGCACCATGTTGCCCAGCTTGGCGTTGGTCACGGCGTCGTCAGCAAGGTCAGCGGTAGAGATCGTGGCATCGGCAATTTTGAGCGATGTAACAGCGCCGTCCGCCAGGTTGGTTGTCCCTACCGCGCCGGCGGATACGGCTAGTTCTTGCGTTTCTAGCTTTTCCAGCCGTTTGCGTATATCTTCAACGTCTCTATAAAGCTGCTCAATTTCAAGCATTATCCAGATCCAGTTCTATGGATTCCCGGCCATCCTCGTCAACCGCCACAGTTACCCCCACAATGCGCTGAGTGAACATAGTTCCCTTGTAACGTGCCGCCACCAGGTCACCTAGAAAATAGTCGCGGCCATAGTAGCTGCCAGGCGCTTGGGTTGCCCGAAAGGTAAATCGTGGTTTGTAGGCAACCACAGCCGCTTTCGTGTCGCCACGGGCATCAAGCGCAGCTGTGGTCGCCAAGTCACGGGCGTCAACAAAAACTTCACTGTGGTTGATGGTGGTGTATTCGCTGCCGGTGCGCACCTGCACAGTGCGGCTTGCACCTTCGCCCTGGCCGCCAACAATGATTTTGGTCGGCTCATACACGCGCCGTTTGTCCAGTTCAACGGCGCCGATGTTCGCCCGGCCCAAATCAAAAACTACCGTTGCGCTGCGGTCGGTGCCGGGATCGATTTCCACGGTTGTCCCCTGAAACCGACCCAGCGACCCGCCTAGAATCGTCCCCCCCCGGCCCTTGAAATGAAAATTCCCCAGCACGGCTAGCTCCTGTAGGGCAGTCAATACATTCTTGTATGCAGCGCTGTAGTTGATGGTAGTGCTAGCGGTTAGAGCGTCATTGTAGACGCGTCTTTCGCCTGATACATTTGTAAATGGCAAAAGGCGATTGACATCAGCAAGAGAGAAATTATAGACAAGAATGTCTTGCCAAATTTGGGCAATGGTTTTACTTGTCCAGTCGCTGCGGTTCGCGACGCCGGCACGAAAGGCGATGATTTCCCGTGCAACCAGAGACAACACATCGGGGAAATGCAGGGTAACTAGCTGGCGGCCATCGCTGGCGGTTGTCTCGACGTTGCCCCGATACAACCCGGCGAAGTCCTGGTAATACGCGGCATTCACGGCGTCGTGGGTTTGCCCGCGGGAAATGTAGATTGTGCTGTCAAGTGTTATTGTGTTCGCCAGCAGATGGTCACGTGGAAGCGCGATCGTTCCATAGCCAACCTCATTCAGCCTCTGTGTATAGCTCAACCGAACAAAGTCATTGATAAAATCTGTGACATCACTGTCCGGCGGCGCAACCTTGACGTAATAGTTGAATCTCATAAGCCCAAATAGCGATTGTACCAAAGCACTTGCACGCGATGATTGGCATCTTTGGCGGTAAAAAAGCCGTTGAGAAGGTTAACGCCCCCCGGCATAATCGGATCGGCGAAGAGGCGCATACCGTAGAGGAAAATAAACGTATTCTCAGCAGCCCCATAGCCAAGCTGGGAAACTCCGGCGTTGTTTTTTACGGTCTTGTACCCAGGGCGCAAATCGAAGGTGAACGTATCCCCGGCGGGAACCGTCCATGTACCCAGGTTATAGGTTGTGACGTCGTCAGCCGTCGTCACTACAATTTGCAACGAAAAGTTTGTAGCAGACCCGATCACCTTGATAATCGGGTAATCATCCCAGGTGCCAGTATATGCCAGATTAAACCCCCAGTTCGTGATGCCGGGATTTATTGTTACCGACTGTTGAGTTGGATAGTACCAAATGGGAACAGGCGCCAGTAGCCGCACGCTAAAACCCTGGTCATTGCCCACGCGCTCTGCCGATGACAAGTCGGTAACGCCAATCGTATGCACGTCGATTTGTCGCACTGACCCGTCGCCGCGGGTAACTCTCAATTTCAGCGGCGCATCGAAGGGGCGGAAAATCTTATAGATGGCATCCCGGCGCGTGTCCGCCAAAGCTTCGTTAGCGACATTGTAATAAAGGTTGAGATTGATCTCCCGTGGTTCTAGCCGATAACCATGATCAATCGCCCCTTCAATATTAGGATGACGTTGGATATCGCGCTGCACGTTCGGGATGCCAATACCGCTGATCCCTGCGGGATAGCTCAGTTGGCAAATGGTGCCGTCGCCGATGTTGTAAGTTGTGTTTGCCGCGTCAGGCTGGATAATCTGGTACGTTGCCACTAGCGCGCCCTCCCGTACATGCTGCGCAGCGCTCGTACTTGTTCGATGGCGTCGCCCTGCTGTGTGCTGCCCTGGTTGGTAACATTGTAGGTATTGCTGACGTTGCGGTTGGTTGTGTTTGTCACAGGCGCTGCCATCATGCCGCCGGTCGCCCCGGCTAAGGCCATCTCTGGCATGGCAGTAGCGCCGGCAATACCCTCAGCCAACCCGGCCATGATGTTGGCGCCGATGTCAGCGAACACAGTAGATGGACTGTGGATGCCTAAAGCGTCACGCACCCATCCCGGCGCGACGCTGGCAATCCAGTTGAGGGCATCCATCACCCGGCTCATGCCATTCTTGATACCGCTGGCCAGGCCATCGGCAATGCGCCCGCCAATGCCCGTCATCACCGACCACACATGATTGCGGAAACCATCCATCACTTGGTTGAAGCCGTCGATGATGCCATTCAGCGCGCCGGCCATGACGCCCCCCAAATTGAGGCTAGATAATGCCTCTTTGATGCGCCCACCAATGGTCGTCATCACACCCCCCACATGGTTGCGGAAACCGTCCATAACTTGGTTGAAGACGTTGATCATGCCATTGAGTGCGTTATTCATATCGCTGCCCAGGTTGGGCGCCGCACTGCGTAGGCCCTCACCAAAGCGCAGCAGTGCGGACCGTGCGGCCTCGTACATGCGGCCAGCGAAAGCGCCAGCAGCGAAGGCCGCGCCCTGGTTTTGCACGTCGGTCATAATGCGGTTGAATTCGCCTGTGACCGCACCACCGGCGGCTCGGAAGCCTTCACCTAGTTTGTTGAAGGCGGTTTGCCCAGCGCTGAACAAGCTTTGCGCAAATGGCCCCAAGCGCTCATCACGTCCGCGCTGGATGAAGTCCATCACCATGTCAAGACCGTTGCGCACTGTGTTCTGTGCAGACAAAAAGCCCTCACGCACGGCGCCCATTGCGTTGCTTGCCCAGCTAAAGAAGCCGTCGCGCAGGTTCGCCAGCGTCTGCGGAAAGTTGGCGAATGCTCCCCGTATCCAGTCGAGCGCGCCACGGGTAATATCTTGAATGCCCAAGAAGTTATTCTGCCAGGCCACGTAGAGGCCATAGGCTGCGGCCCCCAACGCTGCGACGATGGCAATCACCGGCCCGATGGCGGCTAACACGGCGCCCAAAATAGGCACAGCGCCGCCGATGGCCCCCACAAACGTTGCAACTGCACTGACAGCGCTCACAATCCCCGCAACGAAGGTGATAACCTGTGCAACCACAGAGACGGCCATGAGAACGCCCAGAGCCGTCAAGATGGTTTTTAATCCGCCGATCCAGTTGATGAAGTCGATGATCCCAGTAACCACACTCCGCAAGCTGTCCCAAAACGCCAGCGTCGCCAAGACCGCTTCCCTGACTTGCGGTGTCATGTGAGTCAACCAATCATTCATGCGGTCGCCGTCCATGACCACGGCCAACAAATATTCGACAACCACGCCAAGTTGATCAGCGAACTGCCGGAACATCTCGACCACGCGTGGCCCATAGGTTTGCGCCTGCTCCGTGAGATTTTCGGCCAGCTTGCGCAGGACGGGCAGGAACGCATCACCGATCTGCATCTGGAGCGATTCGACCACGCCCCACAAGATTTCCATCACACCTGACAAGGTGTTCATTCTTGTGGCCGCTGATTGTTCAGCATCGGTTTTCGCCATTGTTGCTTTGAGGTTGGCAAACTCTTCTTCGGTGAAGCCTGACATGGCCGCAGCGGCGCTCATGGCGTCTGTGCCGAAAATGGTCGCCAGCGCCTGGTTTTTCTGCACGTCGGTCAAGTCCTTGAAGGCGACGTTGAGCGACTGACTGATCTCACCCATGCCCCGCATTTTGCCGGTAGTGTCAAAGAAAGCGCTTTGGACGATGCCATTTTCGACAGCCCACTTTCGCCACTTTTCGGCATTTTCCTCCGTCGCTTCGGTCAGGTTGTTTTCTTTGGCCCACAGTTCAGCGACTTGGTTGTGCAGATCCCACATGCTGCCGGTGACTGGTGTAACGCCTTTGTTTTTGAGATATTCCAGTGCCGCATTGGTGTTGACACTGGTCAAGCCAAGTTTGTCCATCTCTTCGGCGGCATCGGCGGATTGAGGAACCAGCCGTTGCAACATGGTCTTGAAGCTAGTCCCAGCGTCACTACCAGAGGCAAAGTAGGGGCTGATCGCCGCAATGGTGGCGTTGAAGTCGTCAAACTCCACGCCCACCGTGGCGGCCACACCGCCTGCCTGTGCCAAAGCAAGGCGATAGTCGTTGATGTCAAACTTACTGGCAATGGTTGTGGAGGTGATGCCATTGACCGCTTTAGCCAGGTCTTTGGCCTCGATATTAAACTGTGCCATGACATCGGTGGCAATGGCGGCTGCATCAGCAAACTGCGCGCCCGTGGCGTTGGCAAGCAAGACAGTAGACCGCGCCGCCCCACCAAGGATTTCATCCACAGACAGGCCGGCTGTCCCTAACGTGCCGATAGCGTCGGCGGCTTCGGTGGCGCTCACCTTGAGTTTTGGGTCAAAGCCCAGATCGCCGATCAGCTTTTTCAACTTGGCGGTTTCGTCTGTCGTCGCGCCCATGCTGGCCTTGATGTCGGCAAGCTGCTGCTCCATGCCCATCGCGCTTTTTACGCTGGAACCGATGACGGCCACAAGCCCCCCCAGCCCAGCCGTGAGCGCGGCCGCACTGGCTTTCAGGACATTGCCCAGCATGTTGTTGAGCGGTGTCAGTGCTTTGGCGTGCAGATTGCCGGCGGCCCCCTGCAAATTGTCCATATTCTTTTCAACGCCGCCAAAAGCGTTGCCGGTTTTATTCTCACCGTCGATGGTGATCTTGATATTATCGGCCACGAGTCTTTTTTGTCCGCTCTCTAACCTTCGCCTCTACATCCATCATGGTCAGAATCTGCTGAATGTTGCGCACCGGCTCTTTGCGCAGTTGTGACGGCAATACATGGAACTCTCGACACAGTTGCAATTCGATGTATTCTGGTGGCGCAGCACCGCCGACGAATAAGTGTTCAAAGAGCCGGTTTCTTAGTTTTTTGCCGCGCGTCCTGCTTTTTGTGCCGCTGCGATGGCGGCCATCACTTCTTGAATGAAGTCCATCGGTACTTGGCTGATGTGAATGCGCTCACCGTTGCGCCTGACCCTGGCAACCCGATTCAGGTAAGCGGAAAGTTCTTCAAAGCCATTCAATAGCTCTTTCAGCGCTGCCATACGCACCTTGGGATCGGCGTCGTCGGAAGTGTCGCCAATCGTCTCGGTCAAGAGTTGAAAGCGTACGTGGATCATGTTGTCGCCCCACGTCATCTTTTTGAGATTGACAGCGACCTCATAGGTATCATTGCTCTCGTCATCGTCGATTGGGACAATCTCGCCGGCTAAAACTTCACTCATTACGGTAATGTCTCCTCATACCATTTCGGGAAGATGATGGTAAACGACGCCATCGCCGGGTCGCCCGTCCCTGCGTCCAGGTCAGGCGGCATACAGCTAACGATAGGGCAGGGGAAAGCGGTGTTGGCATCGCTGGCGGCCAGATAGCGCTTGTTGCCGGTCGCCGTCCCCTTTGGCGCGTACCGAAAGTAGATGACCTTGTTGGCGCCGTCGAACTGCGTCTTGACGACGCGGAAAGCCTCCCCCGCTGTTTCGGTGTAGAGGATGCGCACCTCAGCTTGTACCGCTTCCGTCTTGTTGCTGCCGACCACCACGGGCGCGCTGCCGTCTGCGGTGTTTTGGCTGCCGGTGAGCTGATCCCCGCCGCTGGGCGTGACCTGCGCACTCTGGCCGCTGATGTTCGTCCAGCTTGAGCCGTTGGTGCTGACTTCGGCCACAAACTGGCCTTGTCCGATGGCTCCTGTTGTTTGTGCCATGTGTTAGTACTCCTGAATCACAGCGACGGTCACGGACGTGACGCCACTATAAGTTAAGTTCACGAAGCCCGATGCGTCGTTGAAATATTTTGGGTTGAACGGCCCTAAGATTTTGTCAGCGCCCGCAGCGACGGCCACAACCGGGGCGGTAAGCGTCAAACCGCCTGGCGTACCAGGTGCGGCCACAGTGACGTTGATGGATGACCCACCCCCATTCTTGACATAGAACAGCGTATTGCCATCGTTGAGAAACTTGTCACCGCCGCCGGCTGCGGCCACAGCGCCCAGCGCTACCCCGGCAAAGGTTGGCTTGATTGAAGTGAGTGTTGCCATTAGTCAACCTTCACTTCTGCCACATCGGTGGCGACTGTGTGGACAATAAGCGCCGGCCCAACCTCATCGACAGGCGGTGTGGTCGTCTCCAGGGGCGCGACATTGCCCAGGCGGATGTGGATGGCCGCCGCTTCATCGGTCAACGGAATCTTGCTGCCTGGCGTCCAGCGCTCGTTGCCATCCAATGAGCTGATGGTCACGAGGCAAATGTAATCCTGCGTTGCAGGAGCTTCTTGTTTCTTTGTTGCCATGTGTGTTAGTCCTCTTTCACATAGACAATCACGGGAACATTGACGGTTATAACAATATAGGGAACCCCCGCAATTTCGACGGGCCGGTCAAGTGTGTCGCTGTCGATGGTCTGCCGGTCGCTACCGCTGCCATAGTTGCCCACGCGGTCAACCACACCGTTTAACGTAGGGTGAGCCAGCAACAGCGCTATGACCTCGTGGGGAATGTCAGACGCCCGTCCCAACGTGAGCGGTAGCTTGCCCGTATCGAGCTTGACCCAGAACTCGCAGCGGATCCGATGGCTTTCCATCACCGTCTTTTGCTCTGGCATGAACTTAGACCCGCCTGTTGTCAACACATCAACTCTGTTTTGCTGACCAAACGGCGGAATAACCAGCGCAATCGAGCGGGTTTCCACCGGCGGCAAGTAGCTGTCAATGGTCGCCACATCCACATCCGTGATGGTGGACAGCAGCGCCTTGAGTGCCAGCTTGATCTGTGTAGGTGTGGTCATTCGCTCACCCCGTCAGGTTCTTCGGTCGTGCCGCCATACTTGCCGCTATACCCATCTACTCGGCGCAACTGCAAAGAACGCACCCCCCGCCGGGTTGCCGCACTGGGCGAGGTGCGTAGCGTCAAGCCCATTGCCGTCAGATCGGACCCGGCCAGCAGCTTGAGCCGGTTGTGGAAGTCTTTCAGATACAACTCTGACCGACTCTCCTGCTGGCCTTGCACTACGTCCAGTCCCCTGGCGCGCAAGGTGTACGCCGTGGCGTAGAGGTTTTCCAGCGCCCGGAGGAACGGGTAGCCCCCAGCGGTGCGCACGACCGGGACAGTGTAACCCGCCCCGGCCAATGCGCCGTTGATGAGCGCCGCACCCTCCGTCAGCCAGTCTTCGACCTGGCCCGTGTTGGGGGTAGAATCGTTGTCGATGACCCCCACAGCCGGCGCCAGTGCCATGATCCCGTCAATGCTGCCGTACATTACTTTTTGACCTTTGCGTCAGCCTTGCCTGTGTCACCGGGGTTTGTTTCGTCCGGTTCCACCGTCAGCGTTGGCTGTGGCTGCATCGTCAGCAGTGCAGCCAACATTTGCGCCGGGGTGAGGTTCTGGGCGGCCAGTTGCGCATCAAGTTGCGCCTGCTGTTCGGCGGCCTTCGCTCGGAGCGCCAAGAACCTTTCCACGTTCTCTTTGCTCACGGGATTGCCGTTCGCATCGTGGTAGCCGTCGCCCTGAGCATCCTTGTAGCAACCGCCGGGAATGGTTTCAGTCATGAATTAAATGTATCCTTTCTGTACACATCAATTGCGCAATTCTGCCAATTATGGTACAATATAACTACGTCTTGCTAGATAGGAGAGTCTATGAGATCCGCCCAAAGAACAAAGATAGAACTTGTTACCCAATGGGGTGGTGTCTGTCGGCGATGTGGTTACAACAAGTGTCACAGAGCTTTGCAGTTCCACCACAAAGATTCGTCTGAGAAAGATGCATGGTCCCGTGGCAGAGGCCATACATCTCTTGATGAAGTACGTGAGTATCCTGAGAGATTTGAGTTGGTATGTGCCAATTGCCATTTCGAAATTCATGACGAAATTGACAAGGCCAATGCTCAATATGCAAACTGCGCTCATTGCCAAGAACCTTTTAAGATTGAGCCTCGCCGCGTTGCAGACGGTAGAAACAAATACTGTTGCAAGGCTTGCGAAATAGCTGGAAGAGGCATACGTTCTACCCCCATAGAAGAACGATTCTGGAAACATGTCGAAAAGACCATAGACTGTTGGCTTTGGACAGCCCAGAGGGATCGTCAAGGCTATGGACGTATTAATTGTGAGCGCTCTCCCGTACTGACACATCGTCTCTCTTGGGAAATACATAACGGCCCTGTCCCAGAAGGCAAGTTTGTTCTGCACTCTTGCTCTAATCACGCCTGTGTAAACCCAGACCATCTGTACTTAGGTACATATACAGACAAGGTTGCACAGTCCATGAGCAATGGTCGAACCAATCGTGGGGAACGTTCATCTGCTGCCAAGCTCACTAAGGAAATTGTGACTGAAATTCGCCGCCGTTATAATGCAGGCGGCATCAGCCAGCCACAGCTTGCTCAGGAATATAATGTCAGCCAATTTACTATTCGCGATATCGTTCAACGCATTACCTGGAAACATATTCCCTAACCCTAGTTTAGCGCAGGGTCACTATAAGAAGTCCCACCTGTATAGAGCATCACCCCATTGGTGCGATTCCAAACCGCCGCGCCAAACTCCGCTTCCATGTACTGGGCATGGAGCGGGAAGGCGTCGATTTCCGCCGCAATGCGCAGGCCCGGCGTAGTGCCGTTAGCGCGTTGGCGAATGATCACCGGCTTCTCGCTGCCGGCATCCCAAATGAAGATGTAGTTGGCAGGCATCCACGGCTTGACCCACACTTCAGCCCCGGCAAAGATGCCGATGGCGCGATTGTCGAGCCGGGTAATGTCCAGGGTGTTGCCAGGGGTGTCAGTGTTGCGATAGATGACACGCGGGTCAGGATAGGCGATAAAGCCGGTCAGCGCCCGAAAGGCGGTTTCGTCAGCCTTGTTGATGGCGAGCTTTACCATCTTGCCGTGATCATGTTCGACCAGGGTATTAATGGCGCCGGTCACATCGGAAGCGGCCAGCGAGCCGCCTGCGCGTGCCAGGTAGTGGGTATGGGTGCTGCCGTCGAACGTTTCGTTGTTTGGCCCTTCGGGAATGTTGGCGGAATCAGCATTGACCAAGCGCTTGACGGCCAGATCAACGTTATCCACCAAAAAATCAGTGAAGGTGTAGTTGGCGGAATACATGAAGGCGCGCTTGATGTCACGCAGGAGCGCCCGCAGATGCGCCCGCTCTGCCGCCTGGGTCGCGATGGCCAGATCTGCCGGCGTCTTGTTCTCGAACCACTTGCGCGTCCAGCCGATGGCGAACTGATAGAGCTTGAGCGGGAAGCCAGCGGTATCCCCCGGCTTGCCAAGTTGGGTTTGCGAACGGCCATACTCGTCCACTTCCACCATTTCACCAGCCACAGAGACGCCATACTTTCGTTGGCGGTCGGTAGTAAACTCAGCCAGGTCGGAAACAAAGCCCGTGACCAGCGCATTGTGGGCGGCTAATTCCCGCTCCAGAATCGGGATAATGTTGTTCAGCCCATACTGTGCAACCGATTGATTGCGGGTTGCCAGGAGGGTTGAAATATCATGTGTACCTGTCGTCATTTCTCAGCCCTCCGATTAGTGAGAATCCCGAATGATACGAATGTCGGTGGCGGTGATCGCCTGCGCTACGCCCACGGCGTCGCCAGTGGTCGTAGCGGTGTCGAGACGGCCAGCGGTCGCCCCGATGTAATATTTGTCACCAGGGGTCAGCCCGCTGCCGTAATGGAAACGCGCGCCCTTGCCAAACAAAGTGATGGCCTGCCCTGCTTTGGCCGCCCGTGGCGTGAAGCCGACCACCTCAGCGGGTTCAGTGGCCGCTGTGCCGTTGCTCATGTACACTTTGCCGTCATTGCTCTTGATGTAGCACGGTGCGGCCACATCGAGCGCTTCCCCGGCAATGAGGCCGGTGATCTGGGGTGCAAACATGCCAGTGGACGCATCCATGCTGGCGTTTGCACTGCGAGTTACTAATGCCATATCTCATCTCTCCTATAGAGGTGCGTACATGCCGCTAGAGCGCTTTTGCGCAACCACAGCATCTACAGTCACAGGAGCAGGAGCGCCGCCGGTGCCGGCATTGATGTTGGGCGCCGTGGGTTTTGGAATGATGGCGAGAATGCTCTTGGCATCCGTCTCGATCTCCGCTTCTGTTTCCCCACGCAGCCGATCAACAAACGCAACCGGTAAGCCAACTTTGGCCGCCACAGTTTGACGAAGGCTCTGCAACTCCATCGCCTTGACCCTGGCCGCCGCCGCTTCTAGGTCTTTCTGCTGCTTCTCGAACAGTTCTTTATACTTGCCCTGTTCGGCTAGCGCTTTGGCCTCGGCTTCTTCCCTGGCCTTTTGTGCCAGTTGTTCAGCCTTGCCCTGCTCACGTTCCAATCGTTCTTTGACGATTCTGTTCACATCCGCTTGGGTGAAAGTCTTTTCCGCTGTTTGGCCGGTTGCGTCTCCGGTGGTTGCGGTTTGTGTTCCTTCGTCTGCCATTCTGATCTCCCCGTTTATAGCCCGTCGGCTATCACCGTGCTTGGCAAAGTCATCGTTGATTCCAGCCACGCCAAGGCGGCTGTCAGTACCGGCAGTGCGAGTTTGACGAGCAGCACGATGGACATCAGCGTTGCGAAG
>WBZN01000494.1_pt1 | contig 30694 bp, 27 predicted proteins | sample 5204281 | NCBI WGS metagenome assembly WBZN01 (sample SAMN12344347, study PRJNA552823) | activated sludge metagenome | biome: Activated sludge suspended growth; feature: Nitrification reactor; material: Wastewater; isolation source: activated sludge from nitrification reactor of wastewater... | reverse complement strand
GCGTATTCACCAGACCTTAACCCCATTGAGCACAAATGGGCACAAGCCAAAGCAATCAGAAAACAACAAAACAAAACCGTTGAGCAGCTCTTTAAAATCGAATCATTTTATGTGACGTAGGCTATATCAAGCCAGGTTGTGCATTTAGTTATTTACCTGATGAAGCAGGATTACCTAATAAGCCATTTCATTTTTATTACCGGAAAGGGACTAAACCACAAACACTGATTTTCCTTAATGGGGGAGGCGCCTGCTGGAATGATGCAACCTGTACAACATCCCTAACGGTTCCAGTTTCAAGCACAACACGGCCTGCCTATAATCCTTCCATGGATTTTGAGAATGATCCAGAAAGTGTAGGGGGAATGCTTGATTTTGCTCGTGCAGATAACCCGCTGAAAGATTGGAATATGGTCTTTATTCCCTATTGTACGGGTGACGCACATATTGGTTCGAACGATAAAGTTTATGCTGATCCGTTGGGAATCATTAACGCTGGTAATCCTATCATGGTACAGCACCGGGGTTTCAATAATTTTATGGCGGTGCGCGAGTGGTTAAAGCATAGACCGGATCGATTCAATACTGAAAAAGTGCTAGTGGCTGGATCGAGTGCCGGTGCATATGGAGCGCTAATGAATTTTTCTCGATTGCATAGCATTTATCCAAATAAAACAAAAATTTCACTACTCTCTGATGCGGGCGCGGGTGTATTTACCAATAATTTTTTGAATACGGTTTTTGAGCCGAATGGTCCATGGGGAACAGAGAATACTTTAGCGACTTGGATACCAGGAATTAATCAGATTAGTAGTTATAACGATCTAAATTTTTTTACTAATTTGGCAACGGGTATTGAACGTTATTTTTACAGAAGTAAATTTGCGTATGTCACGACTGCTTGGGATGGTGTTCAAGTGTTATTTCTCAATATTATGAAAAAAACCGATCAGGGAATCAATGATCCAAACGAATGGTTCAATTTAACGCCTGAAGTCTTTGTCGAGTGGAATTCGAGAATGTTGGCTTCATTTAACGTGAATGTATTATTCAATAGCAACGCTAAGTATTACGTAAGCGCAGGAACCTATCACGCGGGTTTAGTTGATGTGTTCGCACCTGATATCTTTTATACTGAGAACAGTGCGAGTGGTATTTTCTTAAAAGATTGGGTTAATCGGCTAGTCATCAATGATAAAAGGTATCCTTTGATTAATTTGATGTGTAGTGGTACCTGTGGAGCACCTTTTTAAGGAAAGAAAGTAATCATTTTCTGGGAAGCATACGTGTAGTCTCTGGGGCTTTTTACGCGAGACTACACAAAATTTAAAATGGCTGCAGTATTAACATTAGAGTAATTTTGCAATAAAGGCTTTTTCGACATTCCCGGTTAATGGGATACGAACGCGATGGCCACTACCTGGAGCAACATTGATGGTTTTTCCATTATGATCTTGCATATAGTCAAGCTCAATAATACGATTTCCCGATGGATGAATAATTTCTAGTCGGTCACCAATACCAAAACGATTTTTTACAAGAATCTCAACCATTCCCTTGGATTCATCGGCAGTAGTAATATCCCCGACATATTGGCTCTGATTTGATTCGGAATGACCGCGTAGGTAATTTTGAGTGTCTTGACTTGCATGGCGTTGATAGAAGCCAGCGGTATACCCACGATTTGCCAGATTTTCGAGTTGACCAAGCAAAGTGTGATCAAAAGGGCGTTTTGCGACGGCATCGTTAATGGCTTTTCGATATATTTGTGCTGTCCGTGCAACATAATAGGCTGATTTAGTACGGCCCTCTATTTTGAATGAATCAATTCCAATATGAATGAGTTGCTCAATATGCTCAACTGCGCGTAGATCTTTTGAGTTCATGATATAAGTTCCATGCTCATCTTCTAGGATAGGCATCAGTTGACCAGGTCTTTCTTTTTCTTCGATCAAGTAAACATGATCAGCCGCAGGGTGGCGCATCGGCAAGGAGTCATCAAGTACGGGCTGAGAAATGGCTTGATTAAAGTCGAAGTCAATTTTTTGGAGTGTTTGGATATCGCCCTCTGGGTTTTCTTGAGCAGGTTTGACTTTATAGTCCCATCGACAAGAATTAGTGCAAGTCCCTTGGTTGGGGTCACGGTGGTTAAAATATCCAGATAATAAACATCTTCCGGAGTAGGCAATGCATAATGCGCCATGAACGAATACCTCAAGTTCAATGTCAGGACATAGCTGCCGGATTTCAGTTATTTCTTCCAGAGAGAGTTCGCGTGATAGGATAATACGAACGAGACCAATTTTTTGCCAAAATTTAACGGCAGCATAATTTACCGTATTGGCTTGCACTGAGAGATGAATAGGAATTTCAGGCCACTTTTCTCGTACCATCATGATTAGTCCTGGATCAGCCATGATCAGCGCATCTGGTTTTAAATCAATGACAGGCTCCATATCCGCCATATAGGTTTTAACTTTACGGTTATGGGGCATGAGGTTACTCGCGACAAAAAATTTCTTGTTGAGTTGATGTGCTTCGATAATTCCAGTACGAAGTTGCTCAAGTGAGAATTCATTATTGCGAGCTCGTAATGAGTAGCGCGGTTGACCTGCATAAACTGCGTCAGCCCCAAAAGCGTAGGCAGTTCGCATTTTCTCTAAGGAGCCCGCTGGGAGTAATAACTCTGGCAAAGTTTGCATGATGTAAAATGACCAATATTGGCTTGGATAATTAATTAATCAATGTAAATTGTAGCACTATGCCTATAAATCCTGCTTTTATTCACTTACGACTGCACAGCGAATATTCGATAACAGACAGTATTATTCGGATCGATGAGGCATTAGCAAAGGCAGCTCAAGAGCAAATGCCAGCTTTAGCGCTTACTGATTTGAGTAATTTGTTTGGACTCGTTAAATTTTATCAAAGTGCAGAAAAAATAGGGATAAAACCAATCATCGGCTGTGATGTCTGGGTTAGTAATGAAGCCGATCGCAATAGCCCTTTCCGAATTTTACTACTATGTCAGACCCTCTCCGGTTATTTATTACTATGTCGTCTGTTGTCGCGCGCCTATCGTGAGAACTTATTCCGAGGTAGGGCAGAGTTAAAGAAAGCATGGTTTCATCCTTCTGTTGAGGGAACTGGGGGGTTGATTGCAATATCTGGCGCGCATTTGGGTGAAGTCGGTCAATCGTTAATGCAAAATAACCTACAGCAAGCAGAAACGATCAGTAGCGAATGGTCTGGGTTGTTTCCTAATCGATTTTATCTTGAGATTCAACGAAATGGGCGGGTTGACGAAGAACGGTTTATTCGAAATTCGAGGTTACTTGCTTCTCAATTAAAAATCCCGATCGTAGCAACTCACGCCATTCAATTTCTAGATGCGAAAGATTATAAAGCGCATGAAGCCAGAGTTTGTATTGCGGAAGGCTATGTGTTAGCCGATCGGCGGCGCCCTCGTGTATTTACTGATCAGCAATATTTTAAGACACAAAGCGAAATGCAAGCCTTGTTTGCGGATATTCCGGAAGCGCTGGCCAATAGTGTCGAAATTGCGAAACGATGTAATTTGCAGCTTGAACTGGGTATTAATCGATTACCGTTATTTCCGGTACCTGACACCATCAGCATTGAAGCGTATCTACGCAATCAGGCACTATCAGGTTTAAAGCAGCGCTTGCAAGGTTTACCAGAAAATGAATTCAACGATAAATTATCAATCTATCAAACAAGATTGAATTTTGAAGTGGATACCATCATTCAGATGGGATTTGCTGGTTATTTTCTTATTGTTGCGGATTTTATTAATTGGGCAAAGCAAAACAATATTCCTGTTGGCCCTGGTCGGGGATCGGGGGCAGGTTCATTGGTGGCTTACTCGTTAGGGGTTACTGATCTAGATCCTCTTCGATATGATTTGCTGTTTGAACGCTTTTTAAATCCGGAACGTATTTCGATGCCTGATTTTGATATTGATTTTTGCCAAGATCGTCGTGAAAGAGTTATTGAATATGTGAAAAAACGATATGGTATAGAAAGCGTTTCCCAAATTGTGACATTTGGGACGATGGCTGCAAAAGCAGTGATACGCGATGTTGGGCGTGTTCTAGATTTACCTTTCAATTTTGTTGATCAACTTGCAAAATTAATTCCCTTCGAATTAGGGATGACATTAAAGAAAGCATGCGCTATTGAACCTCAGCTTGAGATGCGCGCACGAGAAGAAGAGGATGTAAGGAATTTATTAGAGCTAGCTGAGAGTCTTGAAGGTATTACGCGCAACGTGGGCATGCACGCTGGTGGCGTGCTGATTGCCCCTGGGAAAATTACTGATTATTGCCCAATTTATTGTGCGGAAGCGAGTGAATCTGTGGTAAGTCAGTTTGATAAAGATGATGTTGAAAAAATTGGACTCGTTAAGTTTGATTTTCTGGGTTTAAAAACACTGACAATTCTTGATCAAGCAATCAGTGACATCAATCAGCAACGGCTCCATGATATTAAATATCAAACCGAGCCTGAATCAACCGGCGGCATCTCTTTGAGTCAAATTGCTTTGGAAGATCCTGAAACCTATGCTTTATTAAGAAAAGGCAATGCGGTGGGGATTTTTCAATTTGAATCGCGAGGCATGAAAGATTTATTGCAAAAAGCCAGACCCGATCGATTTGAAGATCTAATTGCCTTAGTCGCACTTTATAGGCCAGGTCCTATGGATTTGATTCCTGATTTTATAGAGCGTAAGCATGGGATTCAACGTGTCGAATATTTGGATCCAAGACTTGAGCCCATATTAGGACCAACCTATGGTGTGATGATTTATCAAGAACAAGTGATGCAGATTGCGCAAGTCATTGGTGGTTATAGTTTGGGTGGAGCCGACTTGTTGCGCCGCGCCATGGGTAAGAAAAAAGTTGAGGAAATGGCTCAGCAGCGTGATATTTTTGTTGGAGGCGCAATCAAAAATGGGTTGACTGAACAGAACGCCATTAAGCTATTCGATCTCATGGAGAAATTTGCGGGATACGGATTCAATAAGTCCCATGCGGCGGCTTATGCATTAATTGCGTTCCAGACCGCTTATCTCAAAGCGCATTATCCAGCGGCTTTTCTAGCTGCCTGTTTGTCTGCGGAAATGAATGATACGGACAAGATTAATGATTTCTATGAGGATTGCAAAGTAAATGGAATTAACGTTTTACCGCCAGATATCAATTTCTCGATGTATCGGTTTGTACCCACCGATGCAAAAACAATTCGCTATGGATTAGGCGCTGTTAAAGGCACAGGGGAAAACGCGATTACAGCTATTGTGCAAGCGCGTGAACGGGGTGGTTTGTTTACTGATCTCTTTGATTTTTGTAAGCGCGTAGACCGCCGGGTTGTGAATCGGCGTAGCATCGAATCCTTAATCCGAGTCGGTGCTTTTGATGGTATTCAGTTAAATCGTGCAATACTATTTGCATCGGTTGGCAGTGCAATGGAATTCGCTGAGCAATCGAGCTTATCAACGCAGCAAGTTAATTTATTCAGTGAAACAGAAGTTACCGCTCAGTTGCCTACGTTGCTCGAACATGTAGCTTGGTCTGAAAAAGCAAAGTTACAAAATGAGAAATTGGGTCTTGGGTTTTATTTTAGTGGTCACCCCTTTACTTCTTATCTAAAAGAACTTAATCAATTTATCACGACGCGTTTAGATAAACTTCGTCCTCAGCGTGAATCACAATTGATTGCTGGTATGATTCATGCGGTCCGGACGCAAATGACTAAGCGAGGAAAAATGGCCATTGTTACACTGGATGATGGCCGAGCGCGAGTCGATATCGTGATTTATAATGAACTACTAAGTGAGCATAGTGGCTGGCTGAAGGAAGATCAATTATTAGTTGCTAAAGCAGTTATCGGTAATAGTATGAATGATCCTAACGAACTTAGAATTACTGCAGAAAAATTATATGATCTTACTAGTGCACGGTCTCAATACGCTAATAAGATTCGATTCACGATTAATCAGTCAATGATTGATTGTAAACTGGTTGTTCCTAAGTTGAAGGAATTGATTATTACTAATTTGTCTGTTGCTAAAGGTAATCTTGTTGAAGCACAGTTAGTGCGGTGCCCTGTGACGGTTCTTTATCAAAATCAGCAAGCAAAGTGTGAAATTGAATTAGGTGATACATGGCACGTTTTATTAAGTGATTTTTTTATTGAATCAGTTTCTCAGCTATTTGAATCTGAGAATGTAGAGATCCTGTATTAAGGAGCTCACTATTTATTATAAGTTTAAGATTCGAATAAGGGGCTCATCGGATATTCTAAGGCTTCTTTAATCGTTACGAGCGAGAGAACGGCTTCTCGACCATCAATAATGCGATGATCATAGGAAAGCGCAAGATAATTCATAGGCCGAATCACAATCTGACCATTTTCAACGACAGGGCGCTCCTTGGTGGCATGAATTCCTAAAATAGCACTTTGAGGGGGATTTATGATTGGAGTGGATAACATTGATCCAAAAACACCGCCATTGGTAATAGAAAATGTTCCTCCGGATAATTCATCAATAGTGAGCTTACCGTTCTGAGCGCGAGTGACAAAGTCGGTAATTTGTTTTTCAATTTCTGCTTGTGTTAGTTGATCCGCATTCCTAAGAATTGGAACAACGAGTCCGCGTGGACTGGCAACAGCAATTCCAATATCGTAATAGTGATGGTAGATGATGTCATTTTCATCGACCGAAGCATTAATGACCGGGAATTTTTTTAGTGCAGCAACAACTGCTTTAACAAAGAAAGACATGAAACCTAATTTGACACCATGTTCTTTCTCAAACTTATCTTTATATCGCGTGCGCAGATCAATCACAGCTTGCATATTGACTTCATTAAAAGTAGTCAGAATAGCGGCTGTTGATTGAGATTGTACGAGTCGTTCTGCAATCCGCATTCTGAGACGAGTCATTGGAACACGTTGCTCAAGCTTTTCATCATGACTAACTAACTGCATTAAATTAGCTGCTTTAGTTAGCGTACTGTCGGGGGTAGAGGTAATATCAGAAGCCTGAGGTTTGTTTTTAAGATGATTGGCAATATCTTCTTTAGTAATGCGACCATCTCGACCCGTCCCCATAATTAGATTGATTTCATCTTGCTTTAGCTGCTGTTCCTCTGCTATTTTTTTAGCAGCCGGCATGAGTATTTTGGTTACTGGACGCTCAGCTTCTGGTATAGGCTCAACAGCGCTTGGGCTCAACGATAAGTTGGAATCGTTGGAGGTCGTGGAGGTTATTTCTGTTTCAATCTTGGCAATAATTTCGTCACTTTTGACAGTTGCGCCATCATTTTTGAGTATTTCAATTAACATACCATCATGCGTTGCGGGTAGTTCGAGTACAACTTTGTCGGTTTCAATATCGATTAAATTTTCACCGCGAACTACTTTCTCACCTTGCTTCTTATGCCAAGAAATCAAAGTGGCTTCAGCGACTGATTCGGATAATTGGGGAACTTTGACTTCAATAAGCATATTATTTTCCTTATTAAATTTTGTCTCTGAAGGCTGCCTCGATAAGTTCATTCTGCCTGAATCGATCCAATGTCAAATAACCTACTGATGGGGAAGCTGAGGATGGGCGTAACGCATAGCCAAGTTTTTGATCGGGGCGCTTGTGTCGAATAATATAATGTTGAATCCGATGCCAGGCTCCTTGATTTCCAGGCTCTTCTTGGCACCAAATAATTTCCTTCGCTTGCTCATAGCGGTCGATTTCATGTTGAAAATCTTCGTGTGGAAATGGATAAAGTTGCTCTACACGAATTAGTACCATATCGGTGATGGCCATTTTTCTCCGATATGCGAGTAGCTCATAATAAATTTTTCCACTACAGAATATGACTCGTCTAACTTGATTCGGTGTAATTTTATCAGCTTCTGGAATAACCGGTTGAAAATGGCCGTTAGCAAGATCCTCAAGCAAAGAAACAGATTCTTTGTTTCTTAACATACTTTTGGGCATCATGACAATTAATGGTTTTCGCATGGGGCGGATCATCTGTCTTCGAATCAAATGAAATATTTGAGCTGGTGTAGAGGGAATACAGACTTGAATATTATACTCAGCACAGAGTTGTAGATAGCGCTCCAATCGTGCTGAAGAATGCTCAGGGCCTTGACCTTCATAACCATGGGGCAGTAACATGACCAAACCACATAACCGTCCCCATTTGGCTTCTCCTGAGGTAATGAACTGGTCAATAACCACCTGAGCGCCATTTGCGAAATCACCAAATTGAGCCTCCCAAATGACTAATTCATTGGGTTGAGCAGATGCATAGCCGTACTCAAATCCTAGTACCGCTTCTTCAGAAAGTATGGAATCAATAACGGTAAAATCAGGTTGATTGGGTGCGATGTGTCTCAGTGGAATGTAAGTACCATTTTCCCATTGTTCTTGCTCTCGATTTTGATCATGTAACACGGCATGCCGGTGAAAGAAGGTTCCGCGCCCGCTATCTTGTCCAGAAATCCGAATTGGAAAATTATCTTTCAAAAGTGTTGCATAGGCTAAATTTTCAGCCATTCCCCAGTCAAGGGATTGACTCCCTTTACCCATTTCGCGCCGATCAGCCATAATTTTTTCAACACGTGAGTTTAATTTGAAACCTGCGGGAATGTTAGTGAGTCGCTCAGCTATCGCCATTAAATCATTTATGGGTACAGCAGTAACTACTGATTGGTTCCATTTTCCTGGATTAAGGAAAGGAACCCAATTAACAGCGTGGGGAGATTTATAATCGTAGCGAATAGTTTTGTTTGGATTAACACCAGCATCCATCGCATCTCGGTATGCCTGAACCATCTCGTCTGCTTCGGTCTCTTTGATAACATCGGAGGCGAGTAATTTGTCTGCGTATAATTTTCGTGTGCCAGGGTGTTTATTAATAATCCGGTACATTGAAGGTTGTGTCACCATTGGTTCATCTTGTTCATTGTGACCTTGCTTACGGAAGCAAACGAGATCAATGATGACATCTTTGTGAAATTGCATGCGAAAATCTAAAGCAATTTCAGTGACCATGACGACAGCTTCAGGGTCATCGCCATTCACATGAAAAATTGGTGCTTCAATCATTTTGGCGATATCAGTGCAATAGAGCGTTGAGCGACTATCGCGAGGATCTGATGTCGTAAATCCAATTTGGTTGTTAATGATGATATGGACCGTTCCTCCTGTACCATAGCCACGAGTCTGTGATAAGTTAAACGTTTCCATCACCACGCCTTGTCCAGCAAAAGCAGCATCACCGTGAATTAATACGGGAATAACTAGTTGTCCTTGTTTATCACTTAGTCGATGCTGGCGTGCCCGAACCGAGCCTTCAACAACGGGGTCCACAATTTCGAGATGAGAAGGGTTGAAAGCTAGCGCTAGATGCACGATACCACCTGGAGTCATGACTGCTGAAGAGAAACCTTGATGGTATTTAACATCCCCTGCCATCAGTGTTTGAACATGCTTACCTTCAAATTCAAGAAATAAATCTGATGGCATTTTGCCAAGTGTATTGACGAGTACGTTCAATCGACCACGGTGCGCCATACCTAAAACAATTTCTTGGATACCTAGCAATCCAGCGTGTTGGGTGAGTTTATCTAATAATGGAATAAGACTTTCGTTGCCTTCGCCTGAGAAACGCTTCTGACCGACATAGCGAGTATGCAAGTATTTTTCTAATCCTTCTGCAGCGGTTAAACGTTCTAAAATATGTTTCTTATACTCATTTGTGTAGCTGGGTTGTGCACAAGCGCCTTCTAGTCGGCTCTGAATCCAACGTTTTTGCTTTAAATCGGTAATGAACATATATTCGGTACCGATCGTATTGCAATAGGTTTGCTGAAGAATTTGTAATATGATTCGAAGTGATGCGTGTTCTGGGCCGACTAGTGAACCCGTGTTAAAGATCGTATCTAAATCATTTTCTGTTAATCCATGAAAGGTAAGGTCAAGCTCTGGAACATCGAGTGGTGGCTGATGATTGAGAGGATCTAGTCTGGCACATCTCACACCTAAGAATCGATACATATTGATCAACTGTAATACTGAAATTTGCTTACGTTCTTTAGTTTCATCGTAAAGTTGATCAGATGATGGTTGCGTAAGATTTTTACTCTGAATTGGAGCTATCTTGGTAGCTGAGTTAACGATTGATTGAATAATCAAGGAGTGGGGCTGATCTTTTGTGCTGATTGCAATGGTTTGCTGAAGATTATCAAAGAAATTGCGCCATTCTAAGGAAACGGATTCAGGACTACTTAAGTAGCGTTCGTAGAGATCCTCAACAAAAGGAGCATTGTTACCAAACAGAAATGAACTTTCGATAAATTGTCTCATCATGCACCAATCCATTTAATCCGGCCGAAAATAGTTTTACGCTATTGTGAAGCTATTTTCAAGCTATGTTGAAAACCGATTTGTAAAAAAAAACAGCATGTTTAGCATGCTGATTCAGATTAATTTTGAGCTATTCTTGTAGTATAAAAGTTAGTTATTTATTTTGTCAGTGGGGACATCGCGATGCCCAGTTCCTGTGTAGAGTTGTCGTGGTCGACCTATTTTTTGATCTGGATCTGCAATCATTTCGTTCCACTGAGCTACCCAACCCACTGTTCGTGCCATTGCAAAGATTGCGGTAAACATCGATGTTGGGATACCGAGCGCTCGTTGCACGATGCCAGAATAAAAATCAACATTTGGATAAAGTTTTTTAGCAACAAAATATTCGTCCTCAAGTGCGATTCTTTCCAACTCCAAAGCGAGTTTAAAAAGACGATTATTATGCAAACCCATTTCATTTAATACTTCATGACACGTCTCGCGCATTAATTTTGCACGCGGGTCAAAATTTTTATAGACACGATGACCAAATCCCATCAATCGGAATCCGTCCGTTTTATCCTTTGCGCGTTTAATATATTCATTGATGCGCGAAACATCCCCAATTTGTTCTAACATATTTAAGCACGCTTCATTTGCACCACCATGAGCGGGTCCCCACAGACAGGCAATCCCTGCTGATATACAGGCAAATGGATTGGCACCACTTGAACCGGCGAGTCGAACCGTTGAAGTGGATGCATTTTGCTCATGATCTGCGTGAAGAATCAGTATTCGATCTAAGGCTCTAACAATAACGGGGTTGGGTTCATATTTTTCTGCTGGTGTCGCAAACATCATGTACAAAAAATTTGCTGCATAGCTTAAGTCGTTGCGTGGATAGATAAAAGGTTGGCCGATATTATATTTATAGGCCATTGCTGCAATAGTTGGCAATTTGGCAATCAAACGGAAAGCGGATTGTTCGCGATGTAATGCATCTGAAATATCCATTGCTTCATGGTAGAAGGCAGATAAAGCACCTACTACACCAACCATAACGGCCATAGGATGGGCATCTCTTCGAAATCCTGTATAGAACCGAACGAGTTGCTCATGCAACATAGTGTGAGATTTTATGGTGTTCACAAAATGCTGTTTTTGATTATCTGTCGGTAATTCACCAGTCAATAGTAAGTGGCATACCTCCATGAAATCGCAACGTGTTGCAAGTTGTTCGATTGGATAACCTCGATAAAGTAGTATGCCTTTGTCGCCATCGATAAAGGTGATATTCGATTTGGTACTCGCAGTCGATAGAAAACCGGGGTCATAAGTGAATAAACCCGATTTAGCATACAATGTCCGAATATCGATGGTATCAGGTCCCATACTACCCGATAAGATGGGAAACTCGATGGGTTCTGTATTCTCACCAAGTCGTAAGGTTGCTTTACGTTGTTCAGTCATATGGTTTTCTCCTTCTCTTCGGGTTGAGAAACGATCTCACTATTGATTTATTATTAACTATTCTGTGCTTTTAAAGATTTAAGCATTTAACTTTGTTGAATCAGTTGTATAAGCGGTTTTAAGCTTTTATCAACCGTTCCAGGTTTTGAGCAGATTGTAGCTAATAGATCTTTATCTGAGAGTGACAACAGTGATTCAAATTGGCTTATTTGTTGCTCATTCAATTGGGATCCGTATTTGTCCATAAATCGTTGTAAGAGTAAATCAAGCTCGAGCAAACCTCTTCGGCAGCGCCAGCGTATCCGCTCGATGCGCTTAGTCATACTACTTTATTGAGCATCATGCTTTTAATTTTTCCTATCGCATTGGTTGGATTGAGTCCTTTTGGACAGACATCAACACAATTCATAATGGAATGACAACGAAACAAACGGTATGGGTCTTCAAGATAATCAAGTCGTTCAGCAGTTCCTTGATCTCGACTATCAGCAAGAAAGCGATAAGCTTGTAGGAGACCAGCAGGCCCTACAAATTTGTCGGGGTTCCACCAAAAAGAAGGGCATGAAGTTGAGCAACAGGCACATAAAATACATTCATAAACACCATCCAATTCTGCTCTTTCACTTGGTGATTGTAGCCGTTCAGTTTCTGGAGGAGGTTCATGGTTAATGAGATAAGGTTTTATCGAATGATACTGTTTAAAGAACTGAGACATATCGACGATCAGGTCACGAATAATCGGCAGACCCGGTAATGGGTGAATCTCGATCGGTTCTTTGAGGGTGGCTATGGGCGTGATACAGGCAAGTCCATTGCGACCATTGATATTCATTGCATCTGAACCACATACACCTTCCCGACAGGATCGACGCAAACTCAGGCTATCATCAATGGATTTGATACGAATTAACGCATCTAAAAGCATTTTATCTGTGGGTTCAAGTTCAATTTCATATTCCTGCATATAAGGTTTTTCATCTTTATCAGGATTAAAACGACTAATTAAGAATCGCATCATTGACCACCTTTATGAGCTAAAACATTAAACTAATTAATCAGCATATCAGATTATGATAAATTTAAAATGAAAGAAAGTGACAATATCGATCTTATGGAATGAATTTGACCATTTTATTGTGACCTTACTTTACTTAAAATAAATTGCTTAACTTCATTAACATCTTTATCCATTACGATGAATCGCTGCGGAAGCTTTTCAAGATCTTCAAAACCAGGTGCTGGTTCAGGTTCTTTTCCGATGGCTTCTTGAATACTATCTGAGAATTTAACAGGCAAAGCAGTTTCTAAACATATCAGCGGTATATCTGATTCGCGATTTTCTAACCCAACTTTGATACCATCTGCAGTATGGGTATCAACTAATACGCCATAAGTTTTATAAATGGTTCGAATAGTCTCGATTCGATTAGTATGATGGCTGGATCCTGAAAGAAATCCTAAATCTTTTGCTTTGACCCATATGGCAGTTCCAAATAAATCAAAACCATTTCCATTTTCAACGGATTGCCATAATTCTTTGATTCTGGCTGAATCGCGCTCGGCCAGATCAAACACATAGCGCTCAAAATTTGATGCCTTGGATATATCCATGGAAGGGCTGCTAGTATGTTGTGTTTCTGACGTGGTTCGAGGACGATAAAGCCCAGTTCGAAAAAATTCATCTAACACATCGTTTTCATTCGTTGCAAGAATCAAATGTTTGATGGGTAGCCCCATCATTCGCGCTGCATGTCCTGCAAAAATATTTCCAAAATTACCGGATGGTACTGCAAATGATACCAATTCATCGTTTGATTGCGTAACAGCAAAATACCCTTTGAAGTAATAGACAATTTGAGCTGCGATTCTTGCCCAGTTGATTGAGTTTACGGTACCGATGTGATGATCTTTCTTGAAAAGGTGATCATTGCTTGCTGCTTTCACAATATCTTGGCAATCATCGAAGTTTCCCCGAATTGCAATGTTATAGATGTTTTCATCTTGTAAGGAAAACATCTGGGCAGTTTGGAAGCGACTCATCTTGCCATAAGGGGAAAGCATGAATACCCGTATTCTATGCTTCCCACGCATTGCATATTCTGCGCTTGAACCAGTATCTCCTGAGGTTGCTCCTAAAATATTGAGTTCACTGCCTGTTTTTGCAAGAGTATATTCAAATAAGTTTCCTAAGAATTGCATCGCAATATCTTTGAAGGCGAGGGTTGGGCCGTTTGATAAGCATAGAATGTGGAATCCCGGTTCTAGTGTCTTAATGGGTGTAATATCTGTGCTACCGAATAGTTTGGTAGTATAGGTTCGAGTGATGATGTCTCGGAGATTGGCGGTTGGAATATCATCCATGAAGCGAGACAGAATTTCAAAAGCTAGCTCTGGATAGCTTAAATAGCGCCACGATTCCAGCTCTGCTGTGTCAATCTGAGGATAGGATTCAGGTACAGCAAGACCTCCATCATGAGCAAGCCCACTCAACAGAATTTCACTAAAATTTTGAGGTGATATGCCGCCTCGGGTAGAGATATAACGCATAGTGTATGACCGATCTAGAAAAGAGGGATGGGAAAAGATGATGCTATTTCCCCAAGTTAATTTATTTGTTTAATTCTTCTAAACGAATACGCACGACTTTATCTGTCATGCTAGGTAGTTTTTCAATCTTATCGATTGCTCTATTGATATTCTTTTCTTGAGTGGTATGAGTTAGCATAATGATGTTAACTCGATCTTCTTCCTCAGCATGTTCTTTTTGTATCATAGCACTAATCGAGATATCCGCATCGGCAAGGATACGGGTGATATCAGCTAGCACGCCAGGCTTATCAATGACTTGAAGTCTCAAATAGTATGCAGTTTGTACATCTTCCATTGAGACAATGGGGGTATCAGAGAGTGAATCGGGAGGGAAAGCCAAATAGGGAACACGGTGCTTGGGATCTACCGTGAGTTGGCGAGCAACATCGACCAAATCAGCGATCACTGAACTGGCAGTGGGTTCTGCACCAGCGCCAGCACCATAATATAAAGTTGGGCCTACTGCATCTCCTTTAACCACAATGGCATTCATGACGCCTTCGACATTAGCAATCAAACGTTTGATAGGAATTAATGTAGGATGAACTCGTAATTCGATTCCTTTCTCTACCCGCTTGGTAATGCCTAATAATTTGATTCGATAGCCTAATTCTTCAGCATTGCGGATATCTTCATTATTTAATTGGGAGATACCTTCAATATAAGCTTTTTCAAATCGAACAGGGATACCAAACGCAATAGCAGCCATAATGGTAATTTTATGGGCTGCATCGATTCCTTCAATATCATAAGTCGGATCTGCTTCTGCGTAACCGAGCCGCTGGGCGCTGGTCAGTGCAGTACTGAATGCTAATCCTTTCTCACGCATTTCAGAAAGAATATAATTGCTCGTCCCGTTGATAATACCTGCTATCCATTCGATTCGGTTAGCTGTGAGGCCTTCGCGCAGTGCTTTTATGATCGGAATTCCTCCAGCAACGGCGGCCTCAAAAGCAACAATCACACCTTTTTGCTGTGCTGCTGAAAAAATTTCACTACCGTGGTTAGCAAGTAAGGCTTTATTCGCAGTAACGACGTGCTTACCATTATTAATGGCTTGTAGGATGAGCTCCTTGGCGATAGTTTGACCGCCAATGAGTTCAATGACAATTTCGATATCAGGGTTAGCCACAATTTCATGAGCGTTTGCGGTAACTATTGTTTGGCTGCCCACGATATGGTGTGCCTTTTCGATATCTTTATCCGCAACCATTTGGATGATGATATTGCATCCTACACGGCGCGCGATTTCTTCTTGATTTCGTTTTAGAACGGTAAAGGTGCCACCACCCACAGTTCCAATTCCGAGTAACCCAACATTAATAGATTTCATCTTATATCTTTAAGTAAATAGCTAGCGTTTAATGCTTTGTATTTTAATTCAATGCATCAAGGATACGCTAATTTATTGAATCGATAGGTGGTTAAATTAAGTTTTGACCCGTTTTCGATAACGATCGAGAAAGCGAGCTATCCGTGAAATGGCTTTACTTAAATCGTCACTATTCGGTAAAAATACGACTCTAAAGTGATCCGGTTGTGGCCAGTTAAACCCTGTTCCTTGTACAACTAACACTTTTTCTTCTAGCAATAATTCAAGGACAAAGCGCTCGTCATCTTGAATTGGATAAATTTTAGGGTCAAGATAAGGAAATAGATACAATGCAGATTGTGGCTTGTAACAGCTTACGCCCGGAATATCGGTTAGCATTTGCCAGGCGAGATCTCGCTGTCGTTTAAGTCTACCGGTTGGCATCGTCAGATCATGGATACTTTGATATCCACCTAATGCAGTTTGGATTCCGAATTGAGCAGGAACATTTGCGCATAATCGCATTGAAGCCAACATATTTAAGCCGGCGATATAATCTTGCGCATCTTGTTTATTACCTGAAACAACAGCCCAACCAGAGCGAAAGCCTGCAGCTCGATAATTTTTTGAAAGACCATTGAACGTAATAAATAAAACATCATCGGCAAGCGATGCGATTGAAGTGTGCGTAGCTTGCTCATAGAGTATCTTGTCATAAATTTCATCAGCGTAAACAATTAAATGGTTTTGTCGAGCAATTTCGATGATTTCCAATAACAGTTCTCTGGAGTAGAGTGAGCCTGTGGGATTGTTGGGGTTGATAATCACGATAGCGCGCGTCTTGTCGGAAATTTTGGCACGGATATCATTTAAATCAGGAAACCAATCTGACTGTTCATCGCAGATATAATGGCGAGCAGTTCCTCCTGCAAGTGAAACAGCAGCGGTCCATAACGGGTAATCTGGGGTAGGTATTAGAACTTCATCATTATTTTCTAATAAAGCTTGCATGGTTAGCATGATGAGTTCCGAAACACCATTACCTACATAAATATCTTCCATTTGCACGTTAGCAATATGCTTTTCCTGCGTGTAATGCATGATTGCTTTTCGTGCTGCGAATAAGCCTTTTGAGTCACAATACCCAGATGCGACTGAAAGATTACGGATGACATCTTGTAAGATTTCTTCAGGCGCTTCGAACCCAAAGGAAGCTGGATTGCCGATATTCAGCTTAATGATGTGACATCCTTCTTCCTCCATTTGTTTTGCGCGATCCAGTACAGGACCTCGAATGTCATAACATACATTTTCAAGCTTGCTGGATTTTTTGATCGGCTGCATGGTAGTTAAGTAGTAAATGGAGATACGGTATCGTTAGTTGTGAACGGGCTGGATTAATACAAACATCGGTGCTATGTTACCCGACACAGCTATTCTATTGCAAAATATGTATTCGATTGAATTGTGGCTAAATTAAATAATGATTATGCTTTATAAGCAAGAAGGAGCGCGTTAATGAAGCTTCACCTTTCCAATGTTGAAGGAATAAACACATTCTCAGGTTATGGAGTTGGTTACGTTGTTATCAATCAGATACGTTATGATCGAAATTTAGTTGTGTTTCCAGATCGTATCATTGAGAATTGGTGCATACAAAATCCTGGGCGATTCGTTATTAACGATTTTGATGAAATTCTTACGTATCAGCCCGAGATAATATTGCTGGGCACAGGTGGAACGCTGCGGTTTCCTGATCCTCAATTAATCCGATCGATGCTTAATTCAAGAATTGGATTGGAGGTAATGGACACATTTTCTGCTTGCCGCACTTACAATATTTTGTCAACAGAGGGTCGCAGAGTGGCTGCGGCGCTTTTAGTTTAGCAGCCTTAGTAAATTTCAGTTCTCAGCTGAGAATTAGCGCAAATAATAAGGGATACCGTCAATGGGAGCACTAGTTTTTTATACTTTTATTTTTTTTATTGGCTATCTTGTCGTTCACGGCTTTAATTTACTAGCTGGCCGCAGGTTGCTAAATAGGAGAATTGCTGCGCTAGTTATCGTTTGTTTGGTTGCGCTAATGCATGGATATAAAATTATGACGAGCCCAGTGCCATCTCAACAGGATATAGATGCTTCTCAAGCGCTTGGTTACTATGTTATGTTTCCAATTCTAATCATTGTAACTGCCTGTGTGTTTTTTGGATTGCAGGATAAAGAAGATAAATGAATACCAGGGTTACTTAGATTTTATATTTCAATTTAGCCACTTATTTAGATAACCAGTGAGATTATATCTATCGTAATCGCTGCTATTTGTTTTCTATGATAACCATAATGACTTGGTTGATCTTTCTAATCTAGAACCTATATTTGTATTTTTTGATAATCGTTAACGCTATTTCCTTTACTTGATACATGTCTATTTTGCTCAAAAATGTTATACGGCCAGAAATTTTTGAACTTTCTGCGTATCATGTGCCACCTGCTAAAGGCATGATCAAATTAGACGCGATGGAAAATCCTTATCCATTGTCATTAACGCTCAGAGAAGAAATTGCTCAATTAGCAGAAAATGCAACCATCAATCGATACCCAGACCCAACAGCGAGCGTATTAAAGAATATCTTAAGAAAAACATTATCGGTGCCTGATGATATGTCGATCCTCCTGGGCAATGGATCCGATGAAATTATTCAGATGATTGCGTTGGCAGCCGCCAAACCTGGCGCAGTATTATTAGGGGTTGATCCAGGGTTCGCAATGTTTCGTATCATTGCAACTTTTTCAGGGATGAGCTATGTAGGAGTTCCGTTAAATGAGGATTTTTCATTAAATCTTGAAGCGACGCTTACAGCGATTAATCGCTACCAACCATCAATTATTTTCCTTGCTTATCCAAACAACCCAACAGGTAATCTATTTGATATGCAATCGATTCATCAAATTATTCAGGAAGCGCCTGGTATCGTGATTATCGATGAAGCCTATCATGCCTTTGCTGGCGTCAGTTTTATGGATCAGCTAGCGCAGTTTCCTAATTTACTGTTGATGCGGACCTTATCAAAACTCGGGCTTGCAGGATTAAGATTAGGGTTGTTGATTGGGAGATCTGAATGGCTTGAGCAGTTTGAGAAACTGCGCTTACCTTATAATATTGGTGTCATGACGCAATTAATTGCTGAAAAGGTATTACAACATTATGATGACTTATTAAAACAAACAACAGTCATCAAGACAGAGAGAAGTAAGCTATTATCAGAACTTAGTGATTTAAGTGGAATAACGACTTTTCCGTCAGAAGCTAATTTTATTTTATTTCGTACCAAGCGAGCGAGTGAAGTCTATACGGAACTCAAGCAGAAAGGTGTTCTCATTAAAAATTTGGATGGTACCAATCCTTTATTAAAAGACTGCTTGCGCGTTACCGTGGGTACGCCCCATGAGAATGCTCAATTCTATTATGCTCTTTCACAAATACTTGAAAATAAGAACTTTTAAATTAGTAGTTATCGTAAAGCCTAATTAATCATATTTTTATGCGCCAGGTTAAAGTTACTCGAAATACATTGGAAACGCAGATAAGCGTAGAGGTTAATTTAGATGGATGTGGTCATTCAAAACTGAATACTGGTATACCATTTTTAGATCATATGCTGGATCAGATTGCACGGCATGGGATGATTGATATTACTGTGGACGCAAAAGGAGATTTGCATATCGATGCACATCACACGGTTGAAGATATTGGAATCACGCTTGGTCAAGCGTTAGCAAAAGCTTGGGGTGAAAAAAAAGGTGTGCGTCGTTACGGCCATTCCTATATTCCACTGGATGAAGCGCTCTCCAGAGTTGTTTTAGATTTATCAGGTCGGCCCGGCCTCAGCTATCGTATCGTGTTTGCTCGTGCTCGCATCGGTGAATTTGATGTTGATTTAATTCGCGAATTTTTTCAAGGATTAGTTAATCATGCTATGATTACACTCCATATTGATAATCTTTCTGGAGATAATGCGCACCATCAAGCTGAAACGGTTTTTAAGGCTTTTGGTAGAGCATTACGTATGGCGATTGAAACTGATTCCCGCGCAATTAATCTAATTCCGTCCACTAAAGGCTCATTGTAAGCGCTACTCGTAACCGCGTTAATTTTAATTAAGTATGACAGCTATTGCGATTGTTGATTACGGAATGGGGAATTTACGTTCAGTATCGAAGGCGCTTGAACGAGTCGCCCCCTATGCCACAGTTCAAGTTACCAGTGACCCGGAGACTGTAGACAAAGCCTCGCATATCGTTGTTCCCGGTCAAGGAGCAATGCCGCATTGCATGCAAGAGTTGGATAAATTTGGTTTGAAAGAGGTTGTTATTGATGCCGCCAGGAATAAGCCATTTCTAGGCATTTGTATTGGCCTGCAAATGCTATTTGATGAAAGTGAAGAAGGAAACGTAAAAGGTCTTGGCGTTCTCTCTGGGAAAGTTGTGCACTTTTCAACCAGCTGTGAAACTGATATTCAAGGTGGAAAGTTAAAAATACCGCATATGGGTTGGAACCAGGTCTATCAAACGATGGATCACCCACTATGGGATGGAATTAAAAGCGATGCTCGCTTTTATTTTGTTCATAGCTACTATGTTAAATCAGAAGATCCAGATCTATCTGCAGCCTACTCGCTTTATCCTACCCCATTTACATGTGCAATCGCTAAGGATAATATTTTTGCAGTACAATTCCATCCAGAGAAAAGTCAAAATGCTGGGTTAACGTTATTAAGTAACTTTGCTAAATGGAAACCACATTCCAGTCATTAGTACAATTCAACTCATCGTTTCATTCAGTCTTTTTATTATCAATTAATTTATCCTAACATATGTTGATTATTCCTGCGATAGACATGAAAGATGGTCAATGCGTGCGACTAAAACAGGGTGATATGGAAGCTGCCACCGTTTTTTCTGAAAACCCTGACGATATGGCACTGCAATGGTTAAATCAAGGTGCACGTCGTTTACATCTGGTTGATTTAAATGGGGCATTTGCTGGCAAACCAAAGAATGAATCCGTTATTCGCTCGATTGTTAAAGCGATAGATGGCAATATTCCAATTCAACTGGGTGGAGGAATACGTGATCTAGAAACGATAGAACGTTACCTCGATCAAGGAATTACTTATGTAATCATTGGAACTGCTGCAGTGAAAATTCCAGGTTTCTTGCATGATGCTTGTTACGCGTTTCCAGGCCAAATTATGGTTGGTCTTGATGCAAAAAATGGTAAAGTGGCTGTTGATGGTTGGTCGAAAGTAACCGGCCATGATGTTGTTGATTTGGCCAAAAAATTTGAAGACTATGGTGTAGAAGCTATTATTTATACCGATATCGGGCGCGATGGTATGCTGACCGGAATTAACATTGAAGCAACCGTTGCGTTAGCTCGGAAACTCACTGTTCCCGTAGTGGCAAGTGGTGGTATTTCTAATTTAGAAGATATCAGAGCGCTTTGTGAAATTGAAGCGGAAGGTGTGATGGGGGCAATTACCGGCAGGGCCTTGTATGAGGGAGCATTAGATTTTAAACAAGCCCAAGACTTAGCTGATAAATTAAGTGTATTGGCCTAATTTACTTACACGACCTTTGATCTAGTTATTCCTTCATTATTTACTTTTCTTTCTATAATATTTTTCTTTACTAAGGTTTTTGGGCAATGGGTCTTGCCAAGCGGATTATTCCCTGTCTTGATGTTAATAATGGGCGCGTTGTTAAAGGGGTCAATTTTGTATCGTTGAAGGACGCAGGTGATCCAGTTGAGATTGCACGGCGGTACGATGAACAAGGAGCTGATGAGCTCGTGTTCTTGGATATAACCGCAAGTTCAGATAATCGAGATTTGATTTTGCATATCGTGGAAGATGTTGCGTCACAAGTTTTTATACCGTTGACGGTCGGTGGTGGCGTACGTAAAGTAGAAGACGTGCGAAGATTACTGAATGCAGGTGCTGATAAAGTCAGTATCAATACTTCGGCTGTGTTGAATCCACAACTTGTAGCAGACGCAGCAGGCTATTATGGTGCTCAGTGTATCGTAGTTGCCGTTGATGCAAAGCAGGTTAGCGATCAAAATAGTCCAATTCAACGCTGGGAGGTTTTTACCCATGGTGGTCGAAATGCTACCGGATTTGATGCGGTTGAATGGGTTAAAAAAATGCAAGCATTGGGTGCTGGTGAAATATTGTTGACAAGCATGGATCGGGATGGCACCCGGCATGGATTTGATCTTGCTTTAACTCGAGCGATTTCAGATGCAATTGATTTGCCTGTAATCGCAAGTGGCGGGGTGGGAAATTTGAATCACCTGGTGGACGGAATTCTTCAAGGGCATGCTGATGCTGTGCTTGCCGCAAGTATCTTTCATTATGGTCAGTATACGATACTTGAAGCAAAAGAATTTTTATCTCAGCATGGTATTGAAGTACGGTTATAACAGTAACTGGATTGTCATCGTTTCTTAATTTTCAAGGATCAGAATGTCAGTTTCTTGGGTTGATAGAATCAAATGGACTGCTGATGGGCTGGTGCCCGTTATTGCGCAAGAAGAAACAACCGGAGTTATTTTGATGTTTGCTTGGATGAACAAAGAGGCGGTTAAATTGACGGTTGAAACAAAAGTGGCGATCTATTGGTCTCGCTCGAAGCAAAAGCTTTGGAGAAAAGGTGAAGAATCTGGGCATACACAAAAGGTCAAAGCAATTTATCTAGATTGTGATGATGATGTTCTGCTCATCCAAGTAGAACAAATCGGTGGGATAGCCTGTCATACCGGTAGAAAAAGTTGTTTTTTTAATAAATTGGAACGAGATCAGTGGGTAGTTAATGCGCCCATCATTAAAGATCCTTCAGAAATCTATCAATAGATGTCACAAATTTCCATACTCCATCATCTAGCAACTGTCATTGATGGCAGAAGGACAGCTGATCCGTCAACTTCCTATGTTGCTAAGTTATTGAATAGTGGACAAGATAAAATCTTAAAGAAAGTTGCTGAAGAGGCGGCTGAAACGATTATGGCATCCAAAGATGGTGATACGGTGCATATTGTTTACGAGGTTGCTGATCTGTGGTTTCATTGCCTTATTCTACTTGCGCATCATGGTCTGAAACTTGAAGATGTCTTGGCTGAGTTAGCGCGGCGAGAAGGACTGTCGGGGATAGAAGAAAAGAAGCAGCGTAATACGGAAGCGTAAATGAGCGATTGTATTTTTTGTAAAATTGTTAGAAAAGAGATTCCTGCAAAAATTATCTATGAGGATCAATACTGCATTGCTTTTCATGATATTAACCCTGCTGCTCCTGTGCATTTCTTAATTATCCCTAAAGTCCACATCGTTTCGCTATATGAAGTTGATGATGCGCATCAGCTTACACTGGGAAAGATGTTAGGTTTAGCACCTAAGCTTGCTAAACAACAGGGGTGTGAAAATGGTTTTCGTACTATCATTAATACAGGAGAAGTAGGGGGGCAGGAAGTTTTTCACCTTCATATCCATGTGATAAGCAGTAATAACGTCTTACCTGCTATGATTCACCGTAGTCAATAGTATTATTCTATTGAGAGGAAATAAAAATGGGGACATTTAGTATTTGGCATTGGCTGGTTGTACTTGCAATCGTGGTTCTAGTATTCGGGACTAAAAAACTGCGTAATTTGGGTAGTGATCTCGGAAATGCGGTCAAAGGGTTTAAAGAAGGCATGAAGGGAAACGAAGGGGAACAGCAAGAGGAATCCTCTGTAACACAACAGCAAATTGTTAATCGATCTACCGAAGAAACTGTTATAAAAGAAAAGAGCGAGACTAAGTCATAAAACGTTTAGTAATTTCCACTAAGTAAATTGAATTTAGTTTTAAATTTTTTAAAATTCAATATCCTGCTATAAAAACTTGAACTTAAAGTTGTTTGAATTCTAAATTTCCTGGAAGGGTTTTAGGCCTATGTTTGATATTAGCTTCGCTGAGTTGCTAGTCATTTCAGTTGTGGCATTGGTTGTTATTGGCCCAGAGAAACTTCCACGAGTAGCTCGAACATTAGGATTTCTGGTAGGTCGCGCGCGTCGCTATGTTGAAACGGTTAAACATGATATTCGAAATGAAATAGAATTAGACGAGTTAAGACGTATCAAAGACACGGTTCAAGATACAGCTCAATCAATTGAAGAATCCGTAAAACAAGAAATTCAGCAAATCCAGGCTAGTGTTCAACCCACTTCATTGGACGGCCACAATAAAAATTTCAAAGACACTTCACCCGTTAATTCGAATCATTCACGACATGGGGCTACACCAATTGTGCCTCAAACGACTTCTAATTCAAAGACAGCTGATCCAGCCCGTCATGATTAGGATTATCGTATTGGAAAATAACGGTATGTTTTCAAAGAGATTTTTCTAAAGTCAATCATAAAGAATATGGATGAAGAAGGAAGTTTTATTTCACACTTGGTTGAATTGCGCACTCGGTTAATCCGGATTGTTACGGTACTAGTTGTCGGTTTTATTCCCTGTGCTTATTTTGCCCGTGAATTATACACATTGTTAGCTCAGCCTCTTCTTGAAAAGCTACCGCAGGGTGGACAAATGATTGCAACTGCAGTGGCGACACCATTCTTTGTGCCGATGAAAGTGGCGCTGATGACGGCATTCGTATTAATGCTTCCCCATACACTTTATCAGATTTGGGCATTTGTCGCGCCTGGGTTATATGCACATGAAAAACGATTATTTTTACCATTGGTCGTGGCTAGCAGCGTGTTATTTTTTATCGGCATGGCCTTTGCTTATTTTGCAGCTTTACCTCTAGTTTTTGAATTCATTATTTATTTTGCACCACAAGGGGTGGCTGTCATGACAGATATTGGAGAGTATCTTGGTTTTGTCATGACGATGTTTTTGACTTTTGGTATTACATTTGAAGTGCCTGTATTTGTTGTTGTACTGGCCCGAACCGGAATTATTTCACTATCTAAGATGAAAGAAGTAAGGCAGTATGTACTTGTTGGTGCTTTTGTCGTCGGCGCGATTTTTACCCCTCCTGATGTTATCTCACAATTCTTATTAGCGATCCCACTTTATTTACTCTATGAGCTAGGGTTATTCCTTGCAGGAATGTCAGTAAAGAAAGATTTTTCAGAATCAGATGATCTGGTTATAAAGCAAGAAAACAAACCAAGCGCTAGTAACAATGAAAAATAATCGATTGAAGTGGATTTTTTACCAACGTCAAGCCGCTATTATTAGACTGTATCGTACGGTGTTCAAATCCTATCTTAAATGATTCGATTATTTACTTTTATCGTTTTCTTCATTTGTTTCATTTCGACTTCAGTATTAAGTCATACGATCGATTTAAGCGATCAACTTCAATCGATTCAGAGTAAGTTAGAAGCACTAAATAGTAGTGATGAAACAATTCAAAAGAAGAATCTCAAAGAGATTTATCTTAAATCACAACAAGTATTGCTTGATCATCAAACTTACCTTACTAAAACGCAGCACTATTCTGAGCAATTAGCTAATTTCCCGCAGCAATTAGAAAATCTAGAACAGCAAAAAAACAATGTGAATTTAGCTCAACCCAACCTTTCTGAGTTGAGGCAACTTACATTAAGTGAAATGGTACAAAGAAATATTGAGACACAGGCTAAATTGTCAGAGTACCAGAATCAACAGCAAAAAATCCTATCTGAGATAGCAACACTGCGAGAACAAACTGTTACCAATCATAACGAGCTGGCGGCTGCGAACAGTGCTCGCAACGCCAAATCAGCGGAGCTTCTCCCTGAGCTTGATTTAAATGATGAAAAGGTTGTGGAGGCATTACGTATTTATGAGACATTCCTAAGCCAAGCATTAGCTGACAAAGTTAGGATGCTTGAGTTAGAAGTACTCGCATTACCAAAAGTTGCCGAGATTGCCACACTCCAAGAAGAATTCGTACTTAGACCAGTGATACAACAATTAATTGAAGAATCAGAATGGTTAGCGATAGAAATTAATTTAAAACGAAAAGCCGAAACAGAGATTGCTGTCGAGAAATCGGGGCTGGTATTAGAAGAGAGCGAGTGGAAGCACCCCATTCTTCTTGTTATCGTCAAACAAAATGAAATACTCGCGACAGCACTGAATGACTATATAGAACGATCATCTAAATTAATCGTTCAAAAAGCACGAAATGAAAATCGGCTGAATCTAATCATCAATAATTATGTTGCGTTGCAGCAAAGACTCACTTTATATGACGATGATGAAGCACTGGGTTCAGAAATTAGGAAGCAATTTAAGTATGTTTTAACGAAACCTAATACTAAGCTGACACAAAAAAAACTTAACATTGCAAAGCTAGAATTGTTTCAATTGGAGCAAGAAAAGCTTCAAATGCAGGATGATAAAGCCTATTTAAAAAGAATCACTAAGGGTTATACGATCAATCCGGATAGCGCTGCTTATCCAGATATTATGAAAGCATTTCAGGAACTTAAAACGTTTCGCTTGCAGGTTATCGATAAATTCATAGAAATCTTGCGTGAATATCTAAAAGAATTAGAGCAGTACGCTAGCTTGCAACATCAATTATTAGAGAAAATTGATCAGTACGAAAGTTTGCTTAAAGAAAATCTATTATTAACTCGTAATGCAAAGCCCATTTACCAATTAACTACGAACGATATTGATAAAGCAATTACCTGGTTCGTTACCGATAAAACGCAGAGTGCTTTTTCAAAACTACTCGATCGTGTCGGTTTAGTATCGTTCATTATTACTATCCTTGTATTTGTTTTACTAAGTATATTTTGGTGGTTTGCATGGCCACATTATTTAGTGTGGGAGAAGGCTGGAAAGGAAGCATGGGGGAAAGTTAAACAAGATAAGATAATTTACTCAGTGCGACTGTTAGTTTTTATCATATTTCAATCGCTGTTGTTTGCGTCACCATTTTTCTTCATTTATCTCGTTCTCGAACACAGTATTAATACTGAAATAAATCGTGCCTTTTCTCAAACTTTTTATGTGGCAACTATTGCAGCTATTTTCGGGAATGTGACATTCCAAATCAGTCGACCATCCGGGTTACTTAGTCAACACTTTAAGTTTCCAATAGACTTTGTAGAGTGGTTACATGTGAGCATCAAACATTACGGGCCCGCTATCGCTATTCTTTGTTTGATTACTGCTTTTACGGATGCCATTGGTGAAGACATGGTGCGCCATGTTGTGGGAAGAATCAGCTTTATCACGGCGTGTTTCTTGCTGGCTTTATTGTCCTTAGATTGGATAGGTGTAACCAAAGTCGGAAAATCACTGTATCGAGATAAGCAGCTTAATTCACTAAAAAATCCCAAGCTATGGGCATCGTTATTCTTTTTGCAGCTCCTGTATTTAATTGCTATTGCAGCAACTGGATATTATTTTGCTGCTTTGTACCAAGCCATACTTATTTTTGAAACAATAGTTTGGGTTATGATTTGTAGCTTTATTTTTCTGCAAGCCTATCGTGGTTTATTAATAGCACAGCGTAGGATTGCTTATAAAAGAGCGATTGAAAAAAGAGGAGAAATGATAGCGCTACGCACTGCGACTTCAGGTAAGGCAGAAGTAGAATGGGTCGATGAGAATTACATGGATGTCGAGACGATTAGTAAGCAATCTCATACATTGCTAACCATCAGTGTTTGGGGTCTTTTATTACTCGGTTTAAGTGGTATATGGGTTGATTTGCTACCTACGCTAGGATTTATAGATAAAATCGTGATTTGGCAGACTTCCGCGGTGAGTGAGGGGGAAACCATTGTCCGGCTAATTACACTTGAAACACTCCTGGTTGCACTGATTATCCTTGTGCTGTCATTTATCGCTGCACATAATTTACCTGGTACTTTGGAAATTCTGGTATTGCGCCATTTATCGCTGGATACCGGAACAGGCTATGCTATAACGACATTGTTGAAGTATGTAATCATTATCCTTGGAATAACGATCATGTCACAGAAACTCGGTGTGGAATGGTCTAATATCCATTGGCTAGTTGCTGCACTGGGAGTAGGGGTGGGGTTTGGTTTGCAGGAAATTGTAGCGAATTTCGTATCAGGCCTAATTTTACTGTTTGAACGCCCGATTCGCATCGGAGATACTGTGACATTAAGTGATGTAACAGGTACGGTCAGTAAAATTCATATTCGCGCCACAACGCTCATCGACGCAGATCGCAAAGAAGTTATCGTTCCCAATAAGATTTTTATTACCCAGCAATTTATTAACTGGACACTCAGTGATGAAGTCACCCGCATTAGAATACCAGTCGGAATTGCTTATGGATCAGATTGTGATAAAGCGAGAGAGCTATTACTAGAAGTTGCTCACAGCAACCCACTGGTGTTACGAGAACCTGAACCTCTGGCTGTTTTTGCTGATTTTGGTGCGAGTACCTTGAATTTTGAATTACGAGTATACGCGGGCCAACTTTCGGATCGCCTTGATCTTGCACATGATTTGAATATGGAGATCAATCGACGATTTGCAGCTGAAGGAATTGAAATTGCTTTTCCGCAATTAGATGTTCATCTGCATCGCGTATCAGCGAGAAAATAGTCGAAAGATTGCTATCACGAATCTTTTAGGTGGTGTTTTTGATGATAAGAAGGATAGAATTTTTAGAGGTTTTATAGTATGAACAAACGATTGACGATCGGTACACCGCTCAGTGCAGCAGCAACAAAAGTGATGTTATTAGGTAGCGGTGAGCTTGGAAAGGAAGTCATTATTTCATTACAACGCTTCGGTGTTGAGACGATTGCTGTCGATCGTTATGCAGACGCACCTGGGCATCAAGTTGCGCATCGCGCCCATGTTATTAATATGGCTGACACTCAAGCACTGCGCAGTTTAATTGAGCAAGAGCGACCCGATATTATCGTTCCTGAAATCGAAGCCATAGCAACAGAAGTATTACTAGAGATTGAGCAAGAAAGGCTTGCGACAGTAATTCCAACTGCGAGAGCAGCTCGATTGACCATGAATCGCGAAGGCATTCGCTGCTTGGCCGCTGAAACTTTAGCGATGCCAACATCACCTTATGCATTCGCCAATAGCTTAGATGCGTTACGTATTGCGATTGATCAGAAAATTGGCTATCCCTGTATCGTTAAACCAGTGATGTCTTCTTCAGGAAAAGGACAATCGCGCATCGAAAATGTAGAAGGAGTTGAAGCAGCTTGGAATTATGCGGCTAACGCTGGAAGAGTGGATCAAGGACGTGTCATTGTAGAAGGCGTGATTCATTTTGATTACGAAATAACGCAATTGACGGTACGCGCACTCAATGAGCGCGGCGAGGTGCAAGCTTATTTTTGTGAACCCATCGGTCATGTCCAGGTTAATGGGGATTATGTTGAAAGTTGGCAGCCACAAGCAATGACAACAATCGCGATGGTGCGGGCGCGTGAACTTGCCAAGAAAATTACAGATAATTTAGGCGGTCTCGGTATTTTTGGCGTTGAGTTATTTGTCAAAGGTGATGAGGTATGGTTTAGTGAGGTCAGCCCTCGCCCCCATGATACGGGGATGGTGACGATGTGTAGTCAGAAGCAAAGCGAGTTTGATTTGCATGCGAGGGCAATCTTGGGTTTGCCGGTTGATACGACACTTTCAGCACCCGGCGCGAGCGCGGTAATTTATGGTCAATTGGAAGAGAAAGGTATAGCTTTTACAGGCCTTGGAGAAGCATTGAGTGTTCCACAAAGCGATATACGGTTATTTGGTAAGCCAGAATCCTTTAAGAAACGACGGATGGGGGTTGCACTTGCGAATGGCGCTAATACAGAGGAAGCAAGGAAACGAGCAAAATTAGCAGCAAGCCAGGTTTGCCCGATTAAAAGTTAATTACTGTCGCTAGTTTCAGCTTTATTTCCAGAAAAATTGTATTTGCAAAAAAGTTGATATGAATTCTAAAGAAATTTCTTAATAAGGAGAGACTAAAATGAATCAATTTGTTATTACTTTTTTGGGGTTATTTTTCATTACAACCCTAACCTACAGTCAGGAGCCAGCAGACGAAAAGCGGCTCGATGAGGTTGCAGAGCGTGGCGCGCACGTCATGCCATTTGATCTAGAGAAAACACTACATATTTTTTCTAAAACGAATGATGGAGGGATTCAGCAGGTTATTGTGAAAAATAAATCTGATACTGAACAAATTAACTTGATTCGATCACATTTGTCTAAAATTGCAGCGGAATTTAAACAAAGTAATTTTTCTAATCCAGAAAAAATTCATGGTAAGAATATGCCTGGGCTTGCTGATTTGAAAGCTGCCAATGATGGCCAAATAAAAATAAGTTATAAAGAATTACCAGATGGTGCTGAGATTACATACGCTACAGAAATCCAGAAACTTAAGAGTGCTATCCATCAATGGTTTGATGCGCAACTAAGTGATCATGCTCGGCATGCTGTACCGGGGCATGAGCATAATTCTGAACACCATCACTAGTCAACACATATTGCAAAGCAAGCAAAATAGTCGGCTCATAGATTTGAAGAGGCTTACGAAAATATCCAAGATTGAATAGTAGCTTTAAACCTGAGTTCTTCTAATTGTATTAGTTCAGATCTAATCGTACAAAGGGCTTGAAATCGAGAGCGTTACCGAGTTTGATATGGGTGTTGAAATTTAAAATCAAACATAAATGAAGGTAACGCTCATGTTGCATACTAACAATCCAATCATTAAACATAAAGCAGGATTGCTCAATCTTGCCGAAGAGCTTCAGAATATCTCAAAAGCCTGCAAGATAATGGGAGTTTCGAGAGATACATTTTATCGCTATCAGGAATTAGTTGAGACAAACGGTCTGGAAGCATTGATCAATCAGGATCGTCGTGTTGCTAACT